>JAABUH010002861.1_pt1 | contig 15779 bp, 34 predicted proteins | sample 5559121 | NCBI WGS metagenome assembly JAABUH01 (sample SAMN10711871, study PRJNA513364) | rock metagenome | isolation source: Antarctica rocks | place: Antarctica: Victoria Land, Battleship Promontory nord | collected 2015-12-28
TGGTGAGGGGCGACATCGAGGGTGCTTCATAGCTGATGCTCACCTTCCTCCCAGGAGATATACCTTTCCTCCGAGGTCATCAGGTTGAAAGCTGTGGTATCGTCCCTCTCCTGGCGACGGCGACTTGCACAGCGACGTAAGCCAGCTTCACCAACGTACCCAAATGGACTGACCCAACCAGTGATTGCGTCTGCACTCGTCATCTTCCTGCTACTTGTCCTCGTCGGCTTCTTGAGTAGAGTATGGCCAGGAGGTTGAAGCTGTGAATGGATGTTCATGCCAAACTGTAGCACAGGCGCCTCTTAGCATACTTATCGCTGATTGGCTTCAGCAACAAATCAGCGAGCGCGAGATGATCCAGGTGGCGATTGATTTTGCTTTTGCTTTTCTTTTACTTCATCTCCTCAGATTATGTGAATCTGTAATACTCGCGCGTACTTCAAGCAGACGAGAAGGCTTCTGACTCCATCAAAGATCTGTACATGGTAGAAGCATCATCGTCGAAGCCCGTGACGCCGGCGAAGCGGGCGAGTTCAGAGAGCTCGAGTGTGGCCGAAGACGGATTTGAGCGACTTGCAGAGCTTACCAGCAGTGCTGACAACACAAAGGGCGTTCTCGACCTTGGCAATCCCCCATTCCCTCCACCTCGACGACCGAAACTCCTCCGAGCTCTCCTCATCCGGAACGGAGCGGGAGTAGGTGTCTAGAGAGTGTCCAATGGACCGAACGTGAGTCCGAAAATGCATGCAAGGATAGCCGGCAGCAACACCTGTCCTATCAAGCTCCTGAGAACATGAGGATGGACTTCTCGCCGGAGGTGACGCCGCTCCGGGAGATCTCTGATCTGGATGTACAGGTCGCTGATAGGCGTGAGAATGACCCTCTGACGATTACGAAGAACGACTGATCCATTCAAGTCACTCACCCTCCCGCAGCCCTGGCAATTCCTCGCCTTCGTCGACGCGATCGTCCTCGAGCCGGCAAGAGGCTTCCCGAACCACAAGAAGCCGCTTGCGCCGAGAGTCTATTCCTCGGGGGGAACAAGGAGACTTTGTACTGCTCGGAGGCGTGCGTGGAGGAGTAGCCGTCGGACGGGATGGGAGCGACCGGCGTGCGATCAGTGTGGACGAACGCTGATGCTGCCTGTGAGGAGGAAAGTGTGTGCGGGGTGGCATGGTCGAGAAGCGAGGCAGAAGAAGGCCGAGGGCCTGTCGTAGATCTTGGTAACGTGCGATACCTCGTAGCTCTTGATCGATCATAATTAGTCATATGAAGTAGATTCTATCGACCCCTCATTCCAGGAATAGCTGCGAGCCCTTGAATCCTTCTCCGTCTCCAAATCTTCAATCTTGTCAACTAACTTGATAACCTTCTCCAGCCTTTCTATTGCCACCTTTAGTATCCCAATGTGATGGACGTATTGATCTTCATCAACGGTCCTCTTTCCCTTCCAAGTCTGGACAAAATGACCATGAGCATGCCCCCAGAATTCCTACCGCTGTATATGAATTGCTCGCTCCGCTTGCAAGAAGAATTTGCTCGCTTCGCTTGCAGAGCATTTTCCGCCTCCCTCCGTTGCCGCCCATCTGCCCATGGCACAGCAGTTTTAGTCAGGCATCAGCCGCATTGACACGTATGAAGAACACCCGAGGCGGACTGATTGTATGACGGCTGCTATCCGATGGCAATCGAGTCGCTGGCCGGCCGCTCCACCCCGCCCTCTCGTTAGAGGTCTCAATCCGCTTGGCGGACACGGACGGCATGGACTCACCCTCTGGATCAGCGGTCCATCCCTCGCCGGACAGTCAGAAAGAAGCCATCGATCTGACCAATCTGGAATTGCCCTCTCTTACCGTCCAAAGCGAGGAGACGCCGCAGCCTGCCAAGCACTTCGATATCCTCCATTCACCGACTGTGGACGACACGAAAGATCGAGGACCTAGACGCTCGCTCCTGCTTGCACAGAATACCTTCTTTTCTTCCGCCAACCCATCCGAAACCGGCATTCCGGTGCTCAGAGTCTATGGGTGCGAGCCAGATGCGCGGAGCATACACTTCTGTCACTCTCAGCATGGACGCACGACGTCTCAATTCGCCGTCGAACACCGCCAGGGGGGCCACGTACAGCCCCGAGATCCGCTCCTTCCCAGATACTGCTGCGGCGCCACGACTGCCACCCTCCTCGACCCCATCGAAACGCTTTCGCCGGCCAATCACCTCGTTTGCCCTGTGTCACCCACCCCATGCGATTGATCCTCTCCCGAACTTTTCGTCAAGCCCAACAATCAGCGAGCGAGGTCTCGCATCCAACAAGTCTTCCCCTTTCATGTCCGCATCCGCCTCGCTGCGCATCATCTTCGGGAAAGAGGACTTCGTTGCGCGATCGCATCCCAAGCGTTTGATGCCCGGGAGGAGAGACGGCTCGATTCGCCGAGGGAATCCGAGCTGAAAGGCAAAATCTCCAGTCGCCTTCAAGCGGGTCGGGATACGCTCTCATGTGCCCGAAGGGAAGCGGTACGGAGGGAATATCGGGAGTGGCGGGAATGCATGCTCACTCAGGCCAGGCCATCAGCTTGAGTATTTCAAGCAAACTCAACAAGTTTGCAGAAGAGCCTGCGCACGGTCTGCCGAGACTGGTCAGTGGCGGGTCGAAGCCTCTTTTGGCGATTCCTAGCGAGCTATTCAGCTCAGTACAACATGTACCGGAAGCGGGGCAGCTAGCAGACATCGGGAATGCCATGTTGAAGAGCGGCCTTGAATGCGCATCTCCGAGCACGAGGAAGTCGATGGTCTCGAACATGGCGACACCAAAGTCAGCGAGGATTGGGAGGACGTTGAAGCAGATTGGTAAGGAGGAAAGCATGGCCACTGTAAGCGTGTAAGCGAGCTTCTCAGGCCTCGCGGTGGTATTGATTTGATCCACAGGTACTCAAACAACGCTTCCATTGCCCGAGAATCACCGCATTTTCAGCTCCGGTCCAAAAAGTCTCCTCATATCTCGATGGTCCCCATCATCATTGAAGAAGAAGTCATCAATCAGGAAGTCGACGAGACCGATCATCAGCGATCCGCTCCCCGTTGCCTTGCCATCTCAGCAGGATCTGCGGACCTCCATTCTGCCAACGACCCCTTTGCCCGAATCCCCGAATCCTTACGCTTCCCGCTCCAACCTACCCGAAAGCGGTCCCCATCCCGCTCAAAGCTATTCAACCTCGTCCGATCCAAATCCTCAGCCCCACCTCCACAACTTCCGATGTCGCCTACCTCATCACCACCCTCCCTCTCACTTTCCCTGTCGGTCTCGCTACGTCGTTCCCGCTCACTTCGCAAGACCTTCGATCCCGCTTTCGGACCCATCTCGTCCTCCTCGATCCCAGCGCCGCGCCTCGCGCTGGACGAGCTTTCGCAGGGAGAAGGGAAGAGGGAGGAGAAGGTGAACGAGGTATTGGCTTGGCGAAGCGATGTGGGGAATCATGAGGGCTTGTGCAGGCTGGAGGATATGATGGCGAGGCATGTGGAGAGGGAGAAGGAGGCGTTGAGGGAGATGGGGGCTGCCCACAAGTCCGAGGAAGGGGTTGTTAATCTCTACGACGCAATGGAGATAGCGTGTTGTGATACTGTATTCGATGGATTGGATCTGCAGGCGGATTGAGAGCTTTCTTCCGGTACAAAAGACGCAGCGCAAATCCCTGGATCTTGGAGATGTAAATTGCATACAGATCCAAACGATTTTCCTGCCTAATCTCACCATCCTCCCTACAGATCAACTAGCGTCACGCCTTGATCCGGTATCCCTCGGCAGTCCCCCTGCCATGAGGAGTTTCCAGCTCAGTACCCGGCGTACCCGGTCCTCATCCTGTTCCCCGCCTGGACATAAAGCGTCAAGCAAGTGACGATCCCCGTCAACCACGAAGCCGTGCGAAGGTTCGCGCTCATCGCTATCCACCGCAGCATCAGCTTGACCGTTCAACCACCGCGCGCCGCGCAAAACAAGTAAGGTAAGGTAGACGTACGGGTGGTGTTACTGATGTAGATGAGGTTGTACAACGCCCTTGAGACGAGGTATATCCCCACGGCCACGTTGAGGGTGGTGGGAGTCAGGCGGGCCATATTACCCGCGACCTGTCCAACAGTCAATTCCGCTCATCCACTAACTTTGGAAGCTGGGAGCATGGGTGCATGGGAGTATGGTAGTATGGGAGTATGGGAGTATGGGTGGATCGGAGAAGGACGTACCACGGCACCCGCGAAGAACGGGAGACCGATAAAACCGTTGACCTGAGCCGCCTCGGCGCGGAGGAATGTCTCGGATGCGTTCGGCGAGAGTTTCGCGTCCTTCAAGTTGGACTGGTTCGCGCCTGGCCTCTACACAACCCCCAGTTTCAGTCAAGATGAAGCGGGAGAGCGGGAGTAGGGGAGACGAACGGTCATGTCGAACTCGGGAGTACCGGGAGCACGCTCCTTATTGTACAGGCTCATGGCGTACGCATGAGGCGCCAGCCTGAGCCCGTCAGGGGGCAAAGTGTACTAAGCGGAAGAGACGTACGAGAGGACGAAGGCGACGGGGATGGAGTAGAAGGAGAGGTTCTGAGCGGTATTGAGGCCTGCGAAAGACATGGTGGTGGCAGTATTGGTGAGGTGAGTGGTGGTGGGGGCGAGGTGAAGAACAGAGTGTGCGTTTAAGAACAAAAGCTTCGCGGAATTGGGCTTTACTGAGCGGGGAAAAACCGGGCCGCAGGTGATGCAAAAGTGACGTCAGGTACACGGCAGGCCACTCTACACTTCAACTTCAAACGCCGCATAAAGCCGGAGAGATTTCCGTGGACCCGGTCTCCAATCTGGACCCACCACAATCTCGCAATCCCCCCCGCGCCTGCCATGTCGCGTCCCCTCCTCTTCCCCACAAGCTTCGCCTCCTCCAGCCGCGTCCTCCTCCCCCTCTTTTTCTCCCGGACCTACGCGACCCGCCCCGCTCCCGACACCGGCACCGACTCCCGAACCGAGATAATCCGTCGATCCCTCTACCCGACCGACTCCTTCTCCCCCAAATCCGCCTCCCCCACCGGCTCTCATCACCCACAACACCTCTCCCGCCTGTGTGCCGTCATCCATTCTCCGGAAGTATACGAGACCATAGAACGCGCTTGGAAGCTCTATCAGCGTCAATTGCGGGAAAGTAAGAAATCCGAACTAAACGCGAAATATCATGCCATGGTGGAAGCGTGCGATGAGTTGGATGAAATGACCAAGGTTGGGGAGGAGGGTGAGGGGGGGAGGTATGACAGAGTGGTATTTGATCGGGCGATGGCCAAGAGTAATCCGTATAAGGTGGAGAAGGTTACGGGGAGGAGACAGACGCCGGAGAGTAGATGGTTGGAGGCGAGGTTGGATGGATTGGTACCGAGAGAGGCTTGGGTGCCGACAGAGACAAGGGGCAAGGGTTGGGATTATGAGTGGAAGAGACCGAGTGGGGAGAGATCGGTGAGCGGGTCATTCTGCCTCGAGTCCTAGCTGATGTGGACCAGTGATTGGCTGTATGTTTTGACCTGCTTCGCAACAGAGCGGATACAGCAGTACCCCGAATATTGATGCATGCCTCTTACAACCGAAAATCATCCTATTGCGAATCAGTCATCTTCCTGCGCCCGCTGGGCCCGTTTCGCAAGCCTAGAAAGGTGCACAATTATCAGCTGCGAGCGAGAAGACCCATGCATCCACTAACGCCGCTGCCAGATCCAATTGTCCTCCCGCGGCTGTTGCCGGAGCTACCGGGCTGGGCTTCGCGCTTGCTACAGGCTGAATCCTCGGTGCTAATGGTACCGGAGGCTTTCCAGGTATCCCAGGCTTGGCACCGACAACGGGCTTCGAAGGTACTGATGGCTTTGGCATAGGTGCGGGTGCCGGCGCCTTGTTGCCGATGACCGAATTGGGGCGCGAGGAGGGTGGCGTGGAGGAGTTTGATCCAAACGGTTTGCCAAGAAGAGGATATGGCACGGCGGACCCATTCGCATGACCGTTGAGAGCAGGGGCAAGGGGCGCTGCGGGTGCAGCAGGAGGTGCTCGGCGAGCTGCCGGCGGCGCGGCTGGTGCTGCTCGATGCTCGATGAGCGTAAGACTATGGACAATGTCAGAACGAGGGTGATCAGCAAATAATGCACATACTAATTGGACGGCGCCCATCCTTCCGAGCCGTCTTTGACGACCATCCACCAGCCTGCAACTGTCAGTCACACCGCCAAGCGAGGGCATACTGGCTTACCGTTATCGTCCTTCTCTTTCACCTCGACTTCCTCACCCTTGACCAGATTCATCTCACCCGCCTGACCAGTGAAATTGTATAGCGCTTTGTACAGCTCTTTGGGTGGAGCAGCTGCGGCAGGCGGGGGCGGCGGAGGCGGAGGTGCGCTTCGTCCAGGTCCGGGAATGGCTGGAGCTGCTCTCGTGGCTCCGCCGCCACCTAGCGCTACCGGTGCTTTTGGAGTCGCAACTGGCGCTACCGGTGCTTTTGGAGTCGCAACTGCAGAGGACACTCCGCCTATGGCAGGTGGTACATTGGGCTTGGTAGCTCCTGGCAGTACCTTGGCTACGGGTCGAGCTGCCGAGCGGCCCTAATATCTGACTTAGACATAACCCAACCTATTTTGGGAAGACTTACGGCCATGCCAGCATGCGCAGGCTTTGCCGCCTTTGCCGCCTTTGGTTTTCGAGGAGGCATAGGGTTTGAGACTGCCTTAATATCAGCCCAGTCAAGAAGTATCAAGATGTACACACCGCTGCTGGGCGACTCGCCAGATCCGACCATGATCGTATGACTCTTGTACACACCGTCGCCCCTGACCGATTCGTCCTTTTGCGATTTGATGACCGCACGCTTGTCCTTCTTCCTCGTGTAGTCGATTGTGGGTGCGATGTTGACGCTCATATTTCCGCCAGTGAGGGTAAGGATCACACACATCATCTCGGTCTTGAAGTTGCATGTGAAGATAGGGTCACCCTCCTCGCACGCATTCACATTGAGTGCCACAAAGTCATCCCGAAGGTTCGTCATCGAGACACCCTGTATAATAACGAGTGGGATCTTTCGCTCCACCATAGTTGACACTCGTCCGTCTTTCGCGGTCGACACGACGAAGTAGACCGCTTTGTCGGAAACGATGAGGAAACGCGGGCTGAGCTTACTGGACCGACCGAGTTTTGATACAAGCAATTCCGCTCGGGAGCTGAAGTGAACGGTCTCCGAGGCTAGAAACTGTCAGCTCGAGCTACTACAAGTGTATATGACCTACGCGACAAGCCAGCCGCATTGCGAAGCATCTCGCCCTGCGCACTCGTCCCTCCCACGTCCAGGTAATCGCCCAGGAATTTCCGCATCCCCAGCAGACTAAATCTCCGTCTTTCTTTCCGGCCAGCGAGAACCTCATGTCCGTAGTCCCGCTTGCGAGCATACACCAGGACCTCCTTCTGACTTCTCCAGAAACGCTGAATCTTCGTCGCTGCCTCGTGTTTCCGTCGGACATGCGCTCGCCATGCACGCTGGATCCGACTCGCCATTGTATGCCAGTAGCGATCCCGTTCGCCTTCGAGGTAGAACAGCTAGACAGATCAGCAAATGCCTCCAAAACTTCAAGCGTACAGTCTCAGGGTTCTTGATGAAAGCCTTGGTGACACCCATTTGCCACTCGTCCTTCGAGATCTTCGCGTCCGTAAGAATGCGCTCGCAGCCGGATCGGTCATCGCCCTGCCAGATGTAGTCTCCAGCGTAAGACGTAGCGGGCGAAAGAAGGTAGAAGCTATGTGCGATCAGCTTAAGTATGCCACTGTGAAGAGCCGACTGACCGCTGAATCATCTTGGTGAACTCCGCTCGGTAGGCAAACCCAGCTCTTCGGACGCGAATGTTCTCCTGCAGACCAAGGTATTTGATCTGGTGCAGGATAGCTTTGTCGTCATACTCGCTTGGTGATTTGTTTTGGTTGGGCTTGATCGTGCGAATGTAGTGAGGTTGGCATTTCATCAGGTTGGTGACTAGGTCATTGGCGGATTGCTTGATCTTGTCACCGGCGGTTGGAGGCCGCTTTTTCGACTCATGATCCACCTTCTCCGGGAAGAGTGTGTGCAAGAACTTGTCCTTGGTCCCATCGATCAGATCCAAGATATCCTTCACCAGTGTATCCTTGTTCTTGTCGGTCATCCCAGGGATGTTGTACAGCACATCACCGGCGTAGTGCTTGATCAAGAACTTATTGCCGCGGGACTCGAAGTTGGGATTCGCGGAAAGCATATTGCTCCGCTGGATGAAGGAGTTGTCGGCAGCGGACGGGTCGGCGTGGGCGGTCGCGGTAGCGTCGTTCAGGGTAGCGAAGATACCGGCGGGACGCTTCTCCTCGATCAAAGCGCATACGACAGCGTTGTCGAAGACTGCGGGGTATTAGGTCTGGTAATAAATACCTCCGAGGTATGGCTTACACTTGATCGGAGTCCACTTGATCTGCTCGCGGACGTATTCCTCTTGCTCCGCCTTCAGCGTAAGCTCGATAAAGATCTGCTGGAGCTTCTCATTGACGTAATTGATACAGAGCTGCTCGAAGCTGTTATCCTCGAAGATCTCAAACCCGCTACGAAACGTCAACACACTTCTCATCGGCGCCTTGCTGCCTACTAGATATCCAGTACGCCGATGACAAACTCCGAAGCGGCCTTGGGCGCCATTGATACATTGACACGGCTTACTATCCACTCGAACAGATGGTCGTACCTATGGTCAAGTTCAACGCAGATCACCTAGAATATGGGATACTCACAATGCCTTGGCCAGTGCATCACGGCCCGACGAAGCTTGCGCAACGTTCTGCGGCACCTCGTATACCGATCCTGCGCAAAATTAGCTCCAACCCCAGACGAACAAAACTGCTGACCTCTTCTTCCGCCTCGCTGAGTCTCTACTACCCTCGTCAGGAGCACCTTCTGCACCTGAGTGGGGTCACACTCCATCAAGTAGCCCACAAAGTCCACAACGCCAGTGTCCGAGATGGCCGCGTTACCGTCATCGCCCTCGATAAAGTCGACGTTACCGAGCCAGAGAATTGTCGCGAGGACCTTGAAGATGGAGTTCTGCTCGTCCGCACCCAATCCGATGACTTGCATGGCTCGCTGCAATGGGTCAGCAAAACTTCCCATAGGCTAAAATTCATTACCAGAGTCTCCTGCCAATCTGACACATCGTTGATACTTCGGACATCGAGACAGCGGCTTCGACTGATGTAGGCATAGGCGTCAGGGCCCTGTAGACCGAATGCCTCTGTGGAATATTAGCTGAATTCAACGGCTCAAGTGCTCCTCACCCTTCTGCGCGGCACTAGCTCCTTTCGTAAATTGGTAGAAGATGTGGAAGTCTCGCTCATCCCTGATCTGGCCGATGACTCGACCCTGCGTAGAGTGTCAGCAATCTAAACCGGTGTGCGATATCTTCGTACCTTTTCGAGAAGGTAATTGGTAATCTGAGCACCGATAGGCTGTCCCAAACCGTTGAACATGATTTCGAGGTATTTCCCCTGCCAAGTCAGCGCCGTCCTATCCCGCACATGCATCACCCACATGCCGACTGGAGTTATCGTTCCTCAACGTCTTCGCACATCCGAAGCTCTCCAACAAAGGGTTCGTGGCCAACACCATCTCCTTGATCCCTTCGATCCCTCCCTCGCCCGTCTCCCCACCACTCACTGCGGCAACATATTGCATGATCCGCTTCGCCGCCTCTGTCTTGCCTGCTCCACTCTCCCCGGAGATGATGACACATTGATTCTCCTTCTCAGTGGTCATGCGGTAGTAAGCGGATTCGGCGACAGCGAAGACGTGAGGAGGCATCTCTAGTCGGTTCTTGTTCCTGTAGGAGTCGAGCGTCTCCGGGGTATAGATCCCCAGATCTACGGGAGGTCAGCATGAAAGAGATCGACGATGTCTGAACTCGCCTCGGAAGGGATTGACAGAAATGAGCACATGGGCGATATATGTCTGGTTGACATCAGCATTCGACGAGTGTCTTGAGAGGAAGACCCACGTAGATCTCCTGATTTGTGAATCTCGCCTTGAGGTTTCTGTTGATCTCGTCATTGGTAATGGCGCTGAGGAGCGTCATATCGGGTACACCAGCCGACTTCTTCCTCCTGAGCCCTTCACTCCAGTCCGCCTGATGCCGTCAACATCGCTCGAGCCTCAGCCGGTGATTGACGGTACACTGACCTTTGCAACGTTCGCCGTCCTAGCTCCTCCACCCCCTCCTCCTCTGCCGCTGCCGCCGCCAACACCACCACCTCCCGACAATAGTCCTCCCACCTTCCCTTTCATGCCTGCCTTCTTGGACGGCGCCTGGGCGTTTCATGAAGTCGATAGGAGATTAGACGAGCATCCGTCAGCACACGCTCGTACCATCTTCTACCACTCACCATTCTGTGATTTGGATCACTCGTATGAGATGGCTCTTGCTATCTTGCTCGAGGCTCGGCGGAGCAAGGCAGTAGATAGTTGAAATGCACTGTATGAGCCTGGGTGGACGAGTATGACGCAGGCCGAGCATGACGCAGGAGGCCGAGCGAAACCAATTCTATCACGTGCAGCCTGGTATGCTTCAGTTGTATTTTCCCAGAGCCGTTTCTGGTTCTTCAGCCAACCTTGCTTCAATGCAACAACGATAGCGTGAATCCACATCTACCAGCGCCCACCATGGCGTCCCGTCTTTCGAAGGACTATGGGATTCACGAGGTGCGCCTTTCCCCTTGCCACGTCGACGGAGTCCACGCTAAACCGGTCCTTCCGCAGGTCTGGGCAGATAATCTCGAGTCCGAGTTCGCAGCTCTCCGGCAAGCGGTCGACCAGTACCCCTTCGTTTCCATGGTCCGGTCTTCCTCATCGGTCTACTGCTGTCCAAACTGACAACATACAGGATACCGAGTTTCCCGGAATCGTCGCGAGACCAATTGGAAACTTCAAGACCGGCTCAGATTACCACTTCCAAACGATGCGTTGTAACGTCGACATGCTCAAAGTCATCCAGCTTGGTATAACCCTCTGCGACGAGGAAGGGAACTCGCCCGACGTGTCGACTTGGCAATTCAATTTCACCTTCAACCTCTCGTGGGTCAAGCCTTGTCCACCTGTTGGAGGGGTACTGATGGGGTGTAGTGATGACATGTATGCCCCTGACTCCATCGAGCTGCTGAAGAACTCGGGGATCGACTTCAAGCGGAATGAGGAAGAGGGGATCGACGTGGAGTACTTTGGAGAACTGCTCATTACGTCTGGATTGGTGCTGTTCGATAACGTTAAATGGGTGTCCTTCCACTCGTAAGTAATCCCTTCAGCTTTAATTGGCAAAAGATGAAATCGATATGTGAACAGTGGCTACGACTTCGGCTACCTCCTTAAGATCCTCACCTGCGAACCCCTACCCGCGAATGAGACCGACCTCTTCCACCTCCTGTCCATCTGGTTCCCTTGCATATACGACATCAAGCACGTCGTGCGGAGTGTCAAGACTTTGCGTGGCGGGCTCCAGGAGATCGCAGAGTCGCTCGGCGTGAGCTTGCTTGGATTCAATTATCTGCAATGACTGACCCAAGCACTTGCAGGTTCAACGGGTCGGACTCCAGCATCAGGCAGGATCCGACTCGCTGCTCACCGCAGCAGTGTTCTTCCGGATACGATCGACATACTTCGATAACAAGCTCGACGACGACTATTACAAGTCAGCCATCCCCTTCCCAACCTGTGTCAGTGCTGATAGATACAGAAACTACTTGTACGGCTTCTCTTCCGGACGACACGGGAAGGTATCCCCACCTACTGGCGCTGGTGGTCTGCTTGGTGGTGACAAGCCGTATTGACCTGCCAGCTTGGGGATCGAAGACCTTCAAGTGCATTGCATGGCATCGCATCCGTTAGCCATAAACCTACATAATTCCACTCGTACCTATGTAAAGATGAACAATCTCGAGTCAATACAGTCAGAAGAGGCTAAATCTGGCTGTGTGTTATTCGACCAAGTATTGGATACAAAATAAAGCAGAGCCGATGGTTCACGGTGACGAGTCGGATTCATTTGTCTTACAGCTTCACGTGAATCGCGATGGAATCGCGCATGATAGATGTACACATGCCTCTTTGCACCCGTACATATTTAAAATGATCATTCTACCCAAAATACCTCGTCTCTACGAAAATACCTCGTCTCTACTCTACATTCGACTGTTCCAGCAGTACGGCTTGTTCAGACCTATTCCTCATGTCAAATTCCATTCCACACTCTGTGAATGGATCGCGATGACTGACGCAACATGATAAAGCATACCAAAACCCTTCAGACCCGCAATCACCGCCGCCGCATCTTCTGCGCACTCTTGTGCTTCTGCAACCGCCAGTATCAGCCGCATCCTCATATGCTAGGGGACTGGCAACTCACCTTCCTCCCTGCCCATCGCTCGGAGGAGCTTGGCTGCCTTGACGAGCCGATCCGCATTCCAGAACCACGGCGTGAGCACATATGGCCCACCAATACCATTCTGTGTCCTCGAAGTTGTTTTGACATTGCGCGTATCCTTGAGCTCCTCGATCTGGAGCTGGCGTATCCATAGCTTGATGATCGCTGCGATCTCCCTAGCCCCAGAGATGCAGACATCGAGCTCGGTTTCGTCATCGAGGTCGTGTAGCCAGTTTCGGGTGCTCAGGATACACACAGTCTGGGAAGAGCATGAGTCAGTGTCGAGATGCGAGCGTCTGAAGAAAGGCGTACGATGAGGGGCGTGTCTGGGTCGGTCCAGGGAGGTGTCTCGAGCAGCTTGATCTGATGGTGCTGGGATAGTCGGTCTTGAAGCGCGAACGACGCGTCCATGATCTCCTGATATGCCTCTGGGCAATCTCGTCGAGCAGAGAAGCGTTCGGTCTGGTTGAAACTGGCAAGCTGGGTGTATGACTGACCGCTTCCGCGCCGGTCGCTCTGCAGGTTCTTGGCGCGGAAGAGAAGGTGAACCGAGGCGCACAGATACGCGCTGCTTGGGGTCAGCTTTGCCAGCTGCTCATCTGAAGCGACTCACTAGATGAAGTCGGGGGGTCGGATGTCGGCCTTTTGTGACATGAGATAGAGGTCTCGAATTCGGAAGTCCGGTGTGTGATTCATCGTTTCCTAGCATCTAATCAGCTTCACTCGCTGATAGCCACGAAAAATCTACGTCGAGGTAGTCAGATGGCCTGCGAGGAAGCGGCGTAGTGATTATGTCATCTCTGACAAGAGACGACCATGGCATCAAGACTGTGGCACCGCGGTCGTTTCCCCAGCTCGCCCAGCTATGAGGAGTCAGCCTCGGTGCGCCTGGAGTCCGTTTTCACGTACAAGGCGTGGATGCGCTCGCACAAATCCCACTGGTCCTTTGGCGGACCGAGGAGTGGCCATGAGCCATCCGCGTTCCATGTCTTCGCCGAAGCCGTGGGATCATAGACTGACGACGGGATCTTATGCAGCTGACAAGCGAGGGCTAGCCTTGGAACCTTGTCAGACCCGATCACAAGAAGATGTATTATACACACGCAATTGACTTGCTAGTCATCTGATATCCCTCGAGGGCCCTCGCCCTGCCTAACAACCATTTGGCGAGCATCTTGGAAGCGTTGATCGCATCCAGCAGTCGATCTTCCTGTGCTATCGAATCCTCCAGCTTGGCGCTCGCGATGCAGTAGAGGGAGTCGGCCAATGACCGAACACCCGGAATGTACGAGCTCGATGCGGCGGTGGTGTACTGTGCCAAAGTTAGACCGTTTGCGGAATGAACTGTCGACTCACCATGGCGAAGAGGAGGCATGAGTGGGGACGGTGACGTAGCGGAAGGGTCATCTTGGCGCGGAACTGCGCTTCGGAAAACACCTCTGACCCAGAAGGTATGCGAGGTGGACAGAAGAACAGGTCAAGTCTAGGTCAAGTCAGCGAAGAACAACGGGCACCAGTCGCACGTACAGGTAGTCCCGAGCAGATTGGGAGATATCCTTCTCGGAGAATTGCACCGGTGTGTTAGTCTCGGCGTGGATCAAAAGATCATTCACAACGCCTTGTTCTTCCGGCGACGTCGTCATTGGATAAGGGTTGAAGTCGTGGTGCAGCGATGATGGAGCGATACCGGTGGTCGGTTGGTGAACGATATTGGCAGCCGGATCCAAGTTGTATGTCTCGGGCTGCAGGCCGAGGAGCAAATCATAGCCCAGACCGGTCGGGGCTGATTGAGCGGTGGTTTGCTCGGGATCCATGGGCGCGTCCCAGAGGCTGACATCGTTGCAGGAGCTCAACAGCGACCATGGCATCTGCTCGGTCGTGGGCAGAGGAGTACTGAACGCATTCTGGCCGGCCGGCCACGACCAGCCATGCATGCTATTCGTGTGAGGATTCGGCATCGATTGTGGACGACTGAGGGCTTGTTCGGAATCGGAAGATGAGCCCGACAGCTGGTTTGACATAGTCGTGGGGGGAGAGCCATTCGGGGGTTGGAAGTGAAACATGTTCGCGTCGTATTGGGGTAAGGGAGCGGATGCGAGGCCAATGGTTGGAGTCTGGTCCAAAGAACCGTAGCCGCCGTTACTGAGGCCGAGGGTGTCACTGGAGTGACGGCGAGCTGCCATGACCGCTTGAAGTTCTGCCTCTTCCATCTCAGCTACCCAAGTCAGCACTGTGCGTTCATCTAAACTTCCACTCACCCAGCTTCCGCTCGAGCTTCTCTACTCTCGACGCCGGCCTGACCGCATCATACACACACCGATCCTTTCGCTTGGAACATTGATCGCACATGGGTTTCGACGCGGAGCATTTGAGCTTCTTCGCTCGGCACATGAGGCATGCATCTCCGCGGCGTAGCGGTTGTATAGGGGCTTCTGGGATCAGCGGTGCTCGCGCTGAATTCTGCTTGCTCAGCCTTACTGAACACCGACATCTTTCTCTTTTCCGGACTGGCGCTAGGCATCCCGCCCACCGTTGTTTTGGGGTTGTGACTGACGGTCCGCTTGTGACTCTTGGTGAATACCTGCTCTGAAGTAGAGTCGTCTGACAATCGTCGTCTCACGTTGGCTGAGAGTGAGGGGGTTTTCGAGGGGAGTGATGGCGAGACGATGCAGGGGGAAAATTGCGACCGTTGTTTGGAGTGTAATGATAGAATCAAGAGGAACGTGTAAGGATCACCTGTGATGAGCATTTGTACCTGATTATCGCATGGTCACCTACTCATCATCGGAACCGAGTCGTTACTCCCAGAATGTTTGTGTTTGAACCCCTTGATGGACGGACAAACCGGAGGTCCGATAGGAGATTGCTGATGATGAGCTGCCCACGATGGGGATTTGATGGCGGGGCGGGGACTCCTGGGACAATCGCCGAAAGGAGGAGGGAGGCAGAGATTCGCAGGAACGCGATTAACTCCTCGGGCGTCCAGATACCAGCGAAGGTGTGGATTGACCGGGTGGGATGGTCAAAAGGTGAATGAGAGATATACTGGGGAAGAGCGGTGAGGTCGATGATCGCCGTTGCTTATGGTCCGATATCTGCGGTGACCGTAGGGGTCCTTTGATCCGAGGTTAAAGGTGAGCGGTGCTTGATGGGCGGTGCCCGAAGCGATGCGGATGTGTTGAAATCGATCCGTAGCGGTGACCGACCAGGATTCTTTTGTGCTCTCTTCATGTACGTCTAGTCTGATCGCTGATGCGGATCAGATGAGCGGTGCAATCCGAACGAGAAGTGGCTTCCCCACGGCCGGCA
>JAABUH010002865.1_pt1 | contig 15754 bp, 17 predicted proteins | sample 5559121 | NCBI WGS metagenome assembly JAABUH01 (sample SAMN10711871, study PRJNA513364) | rock metagenome | isolation source: Antarctica rocks | place: Antarctica: Victoria Land, Battleship Promontory nord | collected 2015-12-28
CCCCAAACTGTGTACCCATTGCATGCTCTTTGGCTTCCCACAAAGCAACAAGCAAGGGCGCTACTATTGCTATTTGCTGCATAAAGTTGATGTCTCTTGCAAGAGTTAGGAGAGCAGCAAAGATGGGGACCTGGCAGAAAAATGATAGCACAATAGACTGTGAACATGCAACTGCTCTTTCTGCTGCTCACACTCTGTTGCCGCATTTGGCATTTGATCGTGCCTACACATAACGCAAGATACTGCTGATGTATGCCGCTCCACTACGTAATACAGGCTGCTTCTGGCTGTTGCCTGTCTTCTGCTTGGGATCATGTCATACAAGCTGCTTATGATGCTTGTCTGTCTTCTGCTTGGGCCACGCCTTGGGACAAATGGGACTGTGACAAGCTGCTTGGGACAAATATCTGTATGTCACTGCAACACAGGGCACAGGAGGCGACCCAGTTCTGCCTCTGGCAGAAGCTCCCAGAGAGCGCGGCACCCCACCTCCCACCAGGCGCAACAACGCGGCCTACCTCCCAGCTACTACCCCCAAGACCCTCACTGGGCTGCACATCAGGCATGCAACTACCTCTGAAAATTAAAAAATCAGTCATTTCTTCCTTTGTTTGTTCATCCATCCATGCATGCGTCCATCCATCCATCCATGCATGCGTCCATCCATCCATCCATCCATCCATCCATCCATCCATCCATCCATCCATCCATCCATCCATCCATCCATCCATCCATCCATCCATCCATCCATCCATCCATCCATCCATCCATCCATCCAGTCATCCACACAACCATTCAATCATCCATCCATCCGTCCATCCTGCCATTCATTTGTTTAGTCAACACATGACAGGATCAGGTTTGTACAGTCCTGAGTAGTGTGTAGCTCCCTGTGTGGGGGGCCATCAGCATACCAGCAATGGGTGTCATTGTGGTCTACATCAGTCTTCAGCATTCTGCAGATGCATGGGCTCAGTCAGGGCTCAGTGCATGCTGCTGGCCTGCCTGCCATGGTTAATGTCACTTTTCAGACCAATTCAGGGGGGGCTTGAGTCTTTGGCAATTGCATGGGCTTCTTGTCTGGCCAAGCATTGGGCCAGGCGCTTCTGCTGGGCAAACCATTTTCTATTCATTAACCACAAGCCATGGAGTTTGAGGGGACACTTTGCTGCAGCTGCTACGATTGTGACAAGCAAGCGTCCGGACAGCTCATGGCCTCTTTGTGATGCAACTTCTGTGACTGCTGTCGGTCAATGACAAGGTGAGGTGGTTGTGTGCAGGTTCAAGACCAGCATCAGCAGCAGCATTTCTGGAACCCAGCTCCTGGATATGCGGCAATGTATCCTGAAGCCTACCAGGCCTACCCTGGCGCTGCAGGTGACATCTCAGCTTGAATGTAGTTCTGACTGTTGCCTTTGCTGCCTAACCACCCACCCCAAGACCCCCCACTTCCTCTCTCTCTCTCTCTCTTTTGCCTCACAGCCCTGCTTCCACTCCATAGAGGGACAGTCTTTGTGAACATGCTGAGCCCTGCCTGGCAAACAAAGTCATGAGGGTGCCGCTGTCTATATTATACTGATATTTATATTGATGTTGATGTTGACATTGATATTGATATTGATATTGATATCGCTATTGATATGCTACAGGTCAAGGATGGTTCAGTGGACAGGCGTATGGAGATCCTGGCATGTATGAGCAACCTGGTGCCCAGTTTTGGGGCCCAACTCAGCAGGTAATTTCTCTGACAGCCTTTGCTCTGTGACTATATGTGCAACCCATGCATCCCTGACCGTGCAACCCCAAAAATGCACATGCCCAATGTAAATGGACAAGCACGACATACAGTGCACTTTAGGCTGCTTGTACAAATGACAGTATTGGATTCAGAAAGATTCATTTTCAGTGTATTGTCAAGTTTGATAACAAACCTAAAGACAAACTGTCTCAGATAAAAAGTGAAGTCATGACAGTTGCCCTTACTTGCCTGCTGTCAGGTCTAACCAAGTAGGCATGAATGCAGGCAGGATATGGATATGATGGACAGTCAGACTACCGCCATCCACCACAACAGCAGCCCAGGGGGCGGGGGCACAGACCCCGCCAGCCCAACGTCAACTCCAATGCCTACTATCATGGCCAACATTTAGCTGGCCAGTCTCATGTCAGCCAGCAGATCCCGAGTCACCTACAGCATCAGCAGCTTCCTAGCCAGCAGCACATGAGTCATCAGCTTCCCGGGGGTCAGCAGCATGTTAGTCAGCAGGACAGCCGCCAGTCCAGTCAGCGTATGTCGTCTCAGAGTAGCCCAGCTATGGTTGCTCGCTCTCATCCACAAACACAGGATTTGCCCAGGTATAGCTCCACACAAATCCCCAAACACAGGAGTTGTCTAGGTATAGCTCCCTACAAATCCTCAAACACAGGATCTGCCTAGGTATAGCTCCACACAAATCGCCAAACACAAGACTTGCCTAGGTGAAGCTCTGCGCAAATCTACAGCATCTTCTTGCAATCAAGTCTGTGTTTCTTGATAATGGGTTTTGTGCTGCGTACCCAGCATGACTTCAAGACAGACAAAGCACTGATTGAGGATGGCTGCTGTGCTTCTATTCCAAATTTCTGCAAGACACAACTTTAGACAATCGAAAAAACCACAAGCTTTATCTCTTCTTTCTGGATCATTTCCAAGAACATTCTGCAGTCACAAGTCTTTTATATTGGAGATTAGAGTCTAGTCATGGCATCTGGTTTTTGCTCAACATGAAAGACATGTATCTGTGTTATTGCAGGAGTCTATCTCAATCCTCTGAGCAAGCTCAGCCAAATCATGCTCATGCCTATCCTGGACAGCCTCATAGGCAGGGCCCCCAGAACCACCCTTCATACCCCCTGGGTCCCCCTGCTCGCCAGTCATCCCTGCCATCTTCCGCCCATCCACAGACAGCCCCTGCTCAGCCCCAGACGTACCCCCTTCCAGACCCCTACGCTGACCCTCACAGCGCGGCAGCACCCCCTGAGCTGGCTGCAATGTATGCTCAGCAGCAACACCCATCGCTGCAGACCCCATTTGATGGGCAGCAACCTGCAGGGCGTCCCCATCAGAATGACCCTGGTGCAACTGAGCAAGATCCGAGGCAGTATCAGCAGCAGCTGATGCACCAAGAGCAACGCCGCCAGCATCCTCAGCAGCAACCACAGCTGAATTCTGCACAGCAGCCACATGCCCAGCAGCAAGGCGCTGCGCAGTCACAGAGGCAGCAGCCACAACAGGAGTCACAGCCTCATGAGCAGCAGCTGCAGCAACAGGTGGCGGCTCCGCCGCAGCCACTGCCACGACCCATGCGGCAACAGCAGCAGCAGGTGCCGCAGAACAAGCAGCTGTCCATGCAGGAGGCAGAAGCTCGCATGCAGGTTCAAAGCCGCCCTGCTATCACCCAGCAGTCCAGTCAACAGACGCCTGCTGCACGGTCTGGTCAACTGCCTGCTGTGAAACAGCCTGCCACTGGTCAAGCAGCGGCAGGCCAATCTGTCACGCCACAGTCTGCTGAGTCAAGCCAGCAGCTACAGCAGCAGTCAAGGCCTGTCTCTTCATCCACTCATGCAGACAGAGCTCAGGATGCGTCTACCACTGTAGGTTCACAGCAATCACAGTCTACCAGGACAGCTGCAGGCAGTGCTCAGGGTCTGTCCAGCTCTGGGGCTGTACCTTCAAGCCCCACATCAGCTGCATCAGAGGGCCCTGCCGCAAGGGCAGAACCCACCGCTACTCCCAGCCCTACTGAGGGCAGCTCCTTGGAACAGCCCCCTGCACCTGCACCCAAAGCAGCATCCAGTTGGGCTTCCATGGTCAAGGCTGCCACTTCCTCACCTCAGCCGGCCCATCGTCCTTCTTCTGCTCAGGCATCCAGGCCTCAGCATGCACAGCAGCCAACTCAGCGCCAGGCTTCTCAGAAAACAGGTCAGCAGGGTGCTGCGCCTAAGGAGCAGCAAGGTATCAGACTCACAAAGTCACACCTGCATGATGCTCTGCTGCAATAGCATGCAACTCTTGGCCTGTCATCTGCTGACATATGTATAGCATTGCTTTTTGGCATTAGACCAAACGGCTTGAGATTCAACTCGAACCCATGTGCTGACTCACCCACAACATCTGCAAGCCAAACAGCTGTCATTTCAAATCAAACCTCAGCGCTGGCTTTCCAAGACCTCACTGTTGCTTTCATGCTGGAAACATTTTGTGAGCAACTTGCAGCCAAAAGCAGAAGACTTTGTGTCCTGCGGGTCTGCCAAACTGTGTAAATGCCCTCACAGGTCCTCAGCCACTTGAGCAAGCTGCATCAGGCTCTGTGAATGGAGCCAATGCAGCACAGCCTGCAGCAAATACTGTTGCTGGCGTGGATTGCTCTGCATCAGCTCATGCCATTCAGGTACGCACAAACCACTACCATGCATTGCTTTGCAGACTCACATGCAATGCATCTGTTCATTTCACTCTCCACATTGCACATTTCCTGATGCCATCATTATTCATTTGGTCATGCAAGGTACATTGACAAGGTCACTTGTGTACAGCTAGCAGGCCCGTCAACAAATGGAACAATTTAATCAATTCTACCCTGGGCAAAGGGAATATTGTCATCAGGTGCATGGCCTTCTTGTAGGCGTTTCCTTAATACCAACCAAACTTTGAAAATTTTACGAAGATGGCAGAAAGTGTGTGGATTTGATGTTGGCTACATCGATGTGCAACTTTGAAACTGCACATTCAGGGTCGGTCTGAACCCTAAAGCCTAAACCCTATTGTGATGCAGGCAGCATCAGTCTCAGTACGGTCAGGTCTGAAAGCTCCGAGCTCGCTAGCTGTCGGCGCTGCTGTGCCAAGTACCAAACATGCCATACTGGCTCAGTCTGGCTCATCCCAGCAGCCTGACTCATCACAGCCACCAAAGGCTCCCTCATCATCCACGCCACCAGCAGCTGCTTTAGCAGCTGCTGCCAACAAGTCATCTAAGACTCCTGCGGTTAGTCAGCCTAGGGAGTCAGAGGTACCCAAGAGGTCATTGAAAAGTTTTGAAGAAGCTGTTGCTAAGTCTGTCACGGGTTTGTGTGAGGTGAGCTGCCAGTTTGTTTTTACTACATTCATTGTCAGTAAAGCCACTACCACCATTGTGCATTCATCTTGTACATAATCGCAAACTTTCCAATGTCAGACCATGATCGGGTGCAAGTAAGACGCAGAGTCTGTCTGTGCGGTGGTGATGCTGCACTGCATTGCCTGATGTGCTTCTGAGAGCATGGGTTTTGGAGTGACCCCCTTGGCGCCCACCTATTACCCTTGCCAGCTGCAGACAAAACCCTGTCAGGAGTCGTAGGGCTGATAGCAAACTTATGGCAAGCATGCAATCATGCCTGAATCTGATAGTCGCTGAGTATATTGCTCAAGGATAGCATTCTGCATGCTGACCACTGTTGAGTTGTAGGTTGAGGGTGCACAGGAGGGGTCTGACCAGGGTATCCGCCTGCAGCCCCGGGGTCTGAAGAACTCCGGCAATCTGTGCTTTATGAATTCTACCCTTCAGGTAACACTCACTGTGCACTGCTTTGACAGTGACTCATGTCTATTTACAATATTGCATCATTGTGTCAGTTGTCATTACAACCATGTCTTTGTATATGCAACAAGACGTTGCTTGGAGTCATAGCTGCACATACCAGAATGTAATACCGCTCACCATGAAACAATGCAGTGCTGCCTAATCAGACAAGAAACCTATTTCTATAAAAAAAACAACTTAACACGGAATCAACCTCGACCTCAAAGGCCTGTCAGGTCTCTCTGAGCAGTTTGTCAGACATGTGCATTAGGTGTGTGAACATATGCAAGGTGCTGTGACACAAGTGAGCTGATGTGGCAGGCGCTGATGGCCGGATCTTCCTTCTGTGCGTTTATGGACGGCCTGAGGGCAGCTGCTCCAGCCCTGCCCCCTTCAGAAATCCCCAACTTGTACGCCTTTTCCCAGCTAGCCAGGTGTTTCCCAGTGCAGCCCCAGACCCGGGCAGTTTTAGACCAGCCACAGTCGCAGAACAGGGCTGTTTCAGAACAGCCCGATGCCAAGGTTGATCCTGAGCGGCCCCAGGCTCAGGATGACTCAACTGCCCAGCCTTCAGTCAATGGTCATGAGGCAGATGAAGAAGAAAGGAGCGAGTCTAAAGCAGACAGTGAGGTCATGTCAGTAGATGGGATGGCGGAGTCTGTGAAATCAGATGCCAAGCCAGAGTCCAAGGCAGAGCTCAGCGCAGCTTCAAAAGCAGATGCCAAGGCAGCTCCTAAGGGCAGTAGGGCATCATCCTGGGGACCCTCGTCTGATGGGGGGGTTGACCCCAAGGCTGGCAAGGCAGTCCCCAAGGTGCCTTCCAGGGTGAGGGCAGACTCAAACAAAGCCGTTTTTGCTGCTGCACAAAGCCCCCTGACCACAAAACCTTTCCTGCTATCTCCTGCTGTGAGCACAGAACAAGAATGTGCCTGTGCTCACAGCAGCTTTCACATTGTCCACGAGTTGCAAATGTGCAACCTAAGTCATCACATATGTCTGCCGCAGTTGCATTTGCTGCTGGCATGGCAAGCTGCCAAGTCTCCTGTTATACATGCCTCTTCTGTATTGACTAATATTGATTGATATTACATTGGTTCCTATAAATATCGCACTCCACTTGTTCCTTGGCATTTCATCACCAGCACAACTGCGTACTCACAAGTTGTAAGGTGCTGCATGCATGCACACTGTCAGGAGTGTGTGCATCTGAGGCAGTCACATCTGGAGTTGGCGGGGGCAAGGTGCGGTATCAGTATTGATGCACAAGGCACTCTGCTTATGCTTCTGCCGTGTCAGGCACCAGTTGGGCCTTCTCGCTCAATTTCTGGGATATTAAATCAGCAAACCACTCAGGCTATACTAAATGTACACTAAATGTATACTAAATGCTATACTACGTATGTGTCTGATGCAGTCACACCTGGAGTTGGCAGGGCCGGCTGTGGTGCCAGACATGATGTATGCGACCCTGGACATCTTCAACCCCCACAATGCCAAGCTGCTTGCAGCCACTGCAGCAGGTATGCCTTGTCTGTTGCTCAATCCTGTCTCTTGCTTATTCCATCTGCTTTTTCATGTTCCCCGCCATCTGTTTTTATGGCTAGTGTGTCTTACTGCTGACAAATTATGGATGCTATACCATGCGATGCCATGCCAGGCCGTGCTATGCCATGCTATGGTGTGCTATCCTATGCTATGCTATGCTATGCTATAGTATGCTATGCTATGCTGCCACCATGCCACAAAGCTTGCAGCTACAGCAGCAGGTATCTTGCTTCCTCTGCACTACTTTGGCTCCATGACTGTGCTAGGCTGCTCACCTCTAACGAGTGCTTGAGCTCTACATTCTGGTTTTTATGGAGAGAGGGTCTCAAGCCTTTGACATGCTAGCTTCTCTTTGTCATACATTGCCTGCATCAACCTCAGTTGTCACCCTTCAGACCCCTACCTCCCCTCCCACCCCCCCCCCCCCCCCACTATCCCACCTCTCTAGAACCCCTTTAGTGAACCTGCTGATCATGTGTTGCTGTTGCTGCAGGGCAAGAGATGACATCGACACAGAGGTTTGACAGGAGTCTACAGAAAGTCTCCAAGCAGCGTCTCTACAAACCCATTTTGTCCTTCAGTGAAATCTGCTGATGTTGTGTTGCTGTTGCTGTTGCTGCAGGGCAAGAGCTGACGATGGCACAGAGGATCAACAGAGGTGTCCAGAAGGTGGCCAAGCAGGTGTACAATCCCTTCAGTGAACCTGCTGATGTTGTGTTGCTGTTGCTGCAGGGCAAGAGCTGACAATGGCACAGAGGATCAACAGGGGTGTGCAGAAGGTGGCCAAGCAGCGCGAGCAGGAAGACGCTCAGGAGTTCCTCACCTTCCTGCTGGACTCAACTCACCAGGAGCTGCTCAAGCTCAGAGCCATGTATGGAACTGAAGGTGATTCTGCTGCTGCACCCAACAGGATTCAGTAATATGGTCAATGACAAGACAAAGATGTTGCTACATTGACTGGTAATGTTTCAATCAAATATGCATATTCAGGCCAAAATGATAAATTTGTCGATTTTTAGCGTGTAGACGTTTCCAGGTCTTAACCTTGCTTATTCTGATGTATGTTGTAGTCGACGCCTTTATACTACTGATATCAGTTTTGTGTCAAAAAGGTATGATGTTTGAGTCCTCTCACAGCTTCCTTGCCTTTCTGCTGACTCCTACCCAAACACCACAGCCACGTTTGACACAGAAGGCTAGCGTTGTACTGAGACTAACAAGCTGGACACCGACCATGTACACTGACGACGTGGTTGCTTTTGCTCACAAAAAAGACAGCATGACAAGCTCCTTGCTTTAATTGTTGCCGGCTGCTTGATGGAGATCTGTATGCTAGTCAGGCTTATTGTTATGTGTACTTCACAATGTCAACACATGCTTCTGATGGTGCTGGTGCTGGTGCTGGTGCTGGTGCTGGTGCTGACACTGCAAGTGATTCAAAAAGCTTTTATGCTGAGGTACTGACAGCAAAAAGACATACATCCCGTTGTTGCCGAGTCATGTGCAGCAGGGTTCACTGCAAACGCTGGCTGTCATGAAGCTTGGGCAAGAGCAAAAGCAACTCTCACAAGAATAGAGATGGCACACATTCAAGCCATGTCATCACTACCGGATGTTTCACAACTCATCCTGTCAACTTTTGACAGATCTGGAAGCCATATTGACAAAAGTCATTGCTGCATTGTGTCACTGCAACAGCTTCTCAGCAGAGCTGTTGCTGACAAGGCTGCGTACTGCTCATGCAGGCTCAGCTGCAAACGCCTCTTACGACGAGAACTGGGAACACGTTGCTCGTAAGGGCAAGAGCAATGTGACCAGAGGTCAAGAAGATGTACAGGGCGGCAGGACACTGACCAGCCAGATCTTTGGAGGGGCTGTTCAGAGCACCGTGAAGGCCGCCAGGGCCAAAGCCAGCGTCACGGTTCAGCCCTTCAATCTGCTGCACTTGGATATCCAGAGTGTGAACAATGTCCCTGCAGCCCTGCAGATGCTCACCAAGCCTGAAGACATCCATGGTATGCCCATCTTGTCTTCCCCTTCTTCTCCGTTCTTCTTCTGCATGTCAGTTGCGTCTATGGTATAAGCCACGGCTCATGCTCATCCATCATGCTTTCAGGACAATTGCTTTAGAAATCTGGTGTAGACCCTGTTTTGTTTTTTCCCCCTTCTTCTTCATTCTTCTTCTTCTTTCTTTTCTTGGGGGGTCTTGGGGGGGGGGGACGAACGTCACAAAGAGACTGTTGTCACTGACAAATCATGCTATCATGCTACACACTGTTGGTTCACTCATCTCGCTATACCATAGTCACAGGAACTCACCTCGAAGCGCCAGAATCATTGCTGTGAAGCAATTCTAAAGCTTCGTCCGGGTCATTACGCAGGATGTAGCATACAATAATAGCATCATGCATGCCAACCAATTGCTTAACTTCTCATCCTACATGCAGACTACAAAGCGACAGATGAGAGTGCACCAGTGAGCGCAAAGAAGGAGATCAAGCTGCTGCGCCTGCCACGCATCTTGGTGCTGCACATGTGCCGCTTCACATACAACAGCCAGGGCCTCACCAAGCTGCACAAGCAGATGCAGTTCTCACTCAAGCTCAGGTGGGTTCACACTGCACGTAGAGAGTCTTGTGTACGGTTGTCTGTTTTCCATTGTACAGTATGTTGCTGTTTTGGCAGCACCTCTGCTGGACAGCTGCAGAGCTTGATCAAGCTTCTGTGCAGTACATCAAGTACATGCAATGTACAGGTTTTGGGTTAAAATCTGCTGACTGCCTGGTCAGTCATTTCTTGCACACTGCAGAGCAGATGTTGTATGTCTTCCAGTCCAATCAGCCCTTATTGCCTTCAAGCTAGCGTGCTGAAATCTGGTCATCAGGTCTACAATATCTAGATCAATCTTTGTGTTTGTTGTTTGGGACGCCACAAGTACTGACACCCTGTATCTACATGCTACAGGATACAGCAAAGCCTTCTCGCAGACGACTGTGAGCAACGAAGACATGGTGGTGCAGACTATGAGCTGATTGCAAGCGTGAGTCACCATGGCAAAACACCAGCTTCTGGACACTACACAGCAGATGTCAAGCAGCCTGATGGCGAATGGCTGCGCTTTGACGACGGCTTTGTGTCACATGTCAATGTCCCACAAGTGCTTAGCAGAGATTGTGAAATGTATCTTTTGTTCTATGAGATGAAGCCTCGAACATAGCCGGTCCTGGCCTGATATGCTGAAGGACCTCGCAGCCTGATCACTTGATTGATTTGCCAGACTTGAATTGGAAAGAAAAGCATGCGCTCCCTGAATGGTCTCTCATCACACATGTGCTTTGCGTACAAGTTATTTTTATAAATCGGTTCTCAGATACAGGTTCCCAAGGATGCAGCATTACTGATTTACAGACCTGGTGAAAAAGCCTGGAGCATAGACGTTTTTTAGCAGATGCAGTATACAGTCTAGCAAGGTTGTGTGTTGTTGGAATATACCTCGGAGGTTATACACAGTCATGGTAAGTAGAAACGCTGACGTGAAAGCTGCTGAGAAAACCTTCGAAGCGTCGACGCTACACTATAGTAGACGTCTGGTGCTGGCTGTTAGGTCACGGCTGACGATCCCGACGTCCGGCACAGTGCATGTAGGGCTAAAGATGGCAGGTTGTGTCGGTGGCTATTCCAATATGAGCAGAGTGCATTCAAGTCTGCTTGTTTGTTGGACTCGATATCATGATCCCTAAAATCTTCGAGGCACAGGCCAGCAGTAAGAGGGTATTTACACAGGAGTTTTAACATCGTATTGTGGTGAGTCATCGCGGTGGAAACGGTTTTAACGCCGATTTTAAAGCCGTATTAACGCGGTATCAAGGTCGCATTCTCCAATACACCTCCCGAAGTGTATTGGCATCGTTTGATTTGTCAAGGCACTAGACCTTTTTTTTGCGCTCGTTCCTGCGCTACGCAAACATGGATCGCATACAACAGACGCACGTTGATCAAGTCTCGCGTGACTTCGCGAACCTGCAGCAGAACGGCGCGTTTGATGCACAGGCAGGTAGCCCACAGTACGTGCAAGACACGCAGCATATGTACACGCCACATCCGCTTGACCGAAATGCGCAAGGTGATAGCAGGTCTCTGCAAGCGCTAAACCGACAGCGGGACCAGCGTTGTATCCGGCTGCAAATAACCATGCCTCGTCCAGCATGGCAGACAACCAGCCGCTGGTACCTGTGGCGTATCAGTCTCAGATGTTTCAGGCTTATGGTGCTGCTCGCCAGAACATACACAGTGCAGCGTGGAACGGATGTGTGGCCTAGCAACGGCGACCCGCAGTCAAAGGCCGGCTGCTGTGTATTCACTCTTAGAGGGTATTTACCACGTATCAACGTAACGCTCGCAAGGGCAGAAAGCATTAGTCACATCACTGTACATTGGTCGTTTCAGTGCTAACGCGTTGTCATAAGATGCCCAAATCAAAATGTGCATAGAGGCTCATGGTAGAGGCACTAATCAGACTTGTTGGCTGCACATCCTTGTTTGACAACTGCCTGCTCTCCATGAGGATTTCTGGCTTCTGTGGGAAGGGCAAGACCCGCTCTATGGGGTTGCGGCAGGGCTGCCCGCTCAGTGCTACCCTGTTTGGCCTTTTCATTGATGGCTTGCATCATTGCTTGGAGGCTATGGCTCCTGCTGCTGGGGTTCAGGTTAAGCACATGCGGTTGAGGGAACTGGTCTACGCTGATGACATATGTATGATAGCTTCCTCGCCTGAGCAGTTGCATGCCCTCATCGATGCCTTCAAGCTTGTCTTCTTATTGTGCTATCATGCACATGGAGATCGACGTCCCAAAGACAAAAGTGATGGTTGTCTCAGTGGTGCCTGCACCAGCTATGGTGTTCTCATGCAATATTGCAATGGCAATGCTGTCAAGCAGGTTGCCACATTCAAATACTTGGGCCTCCACTTCCACCAGTCAGGTGCTGTTGTGCATTTGATCGACCCAATCAAGTCTGGTGGCTCTTGGGCTGCTGTGCAGCGGCGGCATTCATTACTGCAATGTGGTAAATCTGTGAATCTGCAATTACATCTGAAAAAAGCTGTCTTGGTGCATGTTATACAGTTCGGGTGTCAAATGTGGGGCATGCACAGCCCGCGTGTCGCTGCTGCTGATCATGCCCGTTTGGCTTTGCATTGTTTGTAGGACTACTACCTCAGGACCATTTGTGATTTGCTGCCATCCACCCCTCGCAAGATGTTGCTGCCAGAGTTAGGCTTGTTGCCTTTGCAAGTGTTTTGGTGGCGGCAGACTTTGAAGCTCTGAAACAGCTTGGCTGCGCTTCCTGCCGGCTCCTTATACTGCACAGTTTGTTTGTACTGATGCCTTCCGGGGGGGGGGAGGGGGGCCTGCAACATGGCCAGCTCTTTGGTAGCCAACTTACATTCAGTGGAGTTATGGTGTGCCGTGCGTGTGTGATGTTGTGCCCTTGCTAGATGTGGACAATATTGTTGAGGCTTGTTGACTGCACACTTGCAGGACAAATGTCATGGTCTTTTGTATTGTCCTTGTGCAGCTCCCACTTGAGGCGCACTTATGAGCAGTGGTTTAGGCCATTAGGCGTTGTTGTCATTTGCTTGTTGCTGGCAGGCGCATGCAGCGCTTTAAAGCGAAAAGAAATTTCTGCTGTTCAGTCTTGATTGTCATGGCTTGCCTAATGCTACTGGTCGTTTAGCTGGCACTGCTCATGTTGACAGGGCTCACAGGTGGTGCTTGTGTTGCAACAGTGGTGCTGTGGGGAATGAGAAGCATATAGTCTTGGAGTGTGCTGCTCTTGCTTCTTTGCGATTACGGTATGCAGCCTTGTTCACGGCCATGGCCAGCGCTGACACCATGCACCTGACCTCATATGAGGTCCTTCTTGCTCAGTCTGAGCATATGGGGGTTTTCCGCTATGTCACAGATTGTCTGGATTTCATGAGAGTCTCAACATGATTGCCATGTTTGGCAAATGTATTCCTTCCTTCATTCATTCCTTCCTTCATTCATCCATCCATCCATCCATCCATCCATCCATCCATCCATCCATCCATCCATCCATCCATCCATCCATCCATCCATCCATCCATCCATTCATTCATTCATTCATTCGTTGGGGCCAACCATGACCATTGGACCAGTAGACTGAAAATGTCAAACAAAGATATCCAACTGTTCTGAAGCACTTATGGAAACACTAATGTTCACAGCTGACGCACTCGAGAGCTCTAAGCTAAACTAAAGGTTATGTCCAGTTTGTGCTGCCACCAGGGTGTTCCTATGTTCCAAACATTCCCTCAAAAACCTAGCTATGACTTTGGGATCATGTAGAGTAAAAGAAAGAAAAGAAAAGTTTACGCTTTGCAGCGATCATAACGGGAGCCTCCTAAGGCGGCAGCCCGGAGCTATGACCATAGGCCATAGCCCAAAGGGAAAGGAAAAATCCTAAACCCAAGGTGGATCAGGCCTGTTCTGTCTGGTTTTGTCTGTCTTTTCCCTCTCCAGTACTCTCCTGTAAGTAAGAATCTTGTGAAATGTCAAAACAGAGTGTTCATGCAATTTGGACGTAACTTTGCTCGCAGGTCCATGCTCTATACCAATCTTTGCTAGAGCGTGAAAGGTAGTGTGATATTGTGGCCCAGATTGTCCTAAGATTATAGGCAGTGTGGTAACATTGCATCCATAGTCCTTGAGAGCTTCCTCCAATGCTTTATGCTGTGCTTTATTCTCTTGCAGCTTTTCCTCATATCTTGTATCAGGGCAATATCCTCCTTCCACAATCTGTATGCTCCTTGGATTTCCATTAGGCATCACTGGTGTCAAGGGTGTCAGTCTGGATCCAGAGTTGTCATCATGACGCAGGTACTGTTGTTGTTCTGCTGTTGTCATTTCCACTATCATCATGTCCGGCCTCATCTTGCTCCGTGTGTCTGCCGCTCCCCTCTGCAAGAAACCCCTCCCCACCGTAGGGTCCAAGCCTCTTGCTTGTATAAATCTGTCTGGGAGTACAAATGCTGGAACTCTCTTGCTGTGCACGCCCATATCTTTGAGTCCTTCAATCTTTCCAACCTCTGCAATCAGGTAGTGACTACCACACTGCCCTTTAGTGAAAGCTTGGATGACTGTTCGCATGGCTTTATCATGTCTAGCTATATATTGCTTGCTCATGTCTGGGTGCATGCAGCTCCCAGAGTAAAAGAAAGAAGACAGTGTAGGGGCTGGGCCCCAAACTATGTCTGTGAATTTGTTCCTGATGGCACAATATGCAGGGCAATCAAACACAAAATGATGTTCATCCTCTGCTGAACCAGAAGCGCAGAAAACACAATGGCGTTAATGTTGCTCCCTAGGCATCTGCTGTGCCAAAGCCAAAAGCCTACCAGTATCTTCATGAAGTATCTACCAGTATCTACATGAAGACCATGACATCCACATCTAAGTCTGCTGATGAGTTTTCGGCTCTTGAAGCCCTTGTCTGCTGAAAGGTAAGGTGCTAGGACATGTTCTGGCTGCAAGGGTTGGTACCTAGCAACACTGCTGAGACTACTCTGATGCCATGTCTGTGCATAATGGGTTTTGGCGTTGCCAATGACAGTACCGAAATCTGAATCATCCTCAATGCTCAAACCTACAGATTGACTCTGGAGCCAACTGTGAACTTTATGGCTCCAAAAAGGTGTGCCGGATCATGCATGCCCTCAACAAAGGCACACTTGATGAGACGTTCATCATCAGACAGATTGTTGATGCGGTTATGATATCGCAAAATTTGTTGCCACCAATGGAAACACAAAGGGAAACGGCCTAATTCAGCTAGTATGATGACATTTGCAGTACTGTCCCTAACACCAAGTATGTGCTTCAGAAATAGTCTATGCAGTAGCTCTGCAGCGTCACCTGTCTTTTCATCAACACCCCACACTTCGCTAGCATAGCTCAAAGTGGGTAGTACCAGACTGTCAAAAAGCTTGCTCCGTAGCTCAGGATCAGAATTTGGCAAGAGAGCGCATCTGCGGTTCATGGAATGTATTGCTTTTTTTGCAGCAGATACAAGCTGCAAGACGCCATGTGCCAGATTTTTGGTTGCATGAAATTCAAACCCAAGATACTTGTAAGACTCCACTCGCTCCACTTCATTGTTATTGAGCATGAAGGCTTGACATGCAGCTTTTGATCCAGTCGTTACCAGTTTGGTCTTGGCCAGATTGACACTGAGTTGCCTGTGATGACAGAACTGTTGCAATGCGTCAAGCTGCCTCTGCAGCCCTGCTGCTGTCGTAGACACAATGATGAGGTCATCAGCATATAGTAGCAGTGGAATCAGTACGCCTGAGAGGGAGGGTGCATCATGACCAACTGTGTCCATCAAGTGCTGCTCAAGTGCATCCACAAATAAGCCGAATAGAGTTGCGCTGAGTGGGCAGCCTTGCTAGACTCCCAGCAAGCAGTCAAAGATTTCTGAGATGCCTTCTGAGTTCCTCACAGCCGCACTGTCATGAACATACAAGGACTTGATGCAGTCAAGGATTGCTCCACGTATTCCTACGCGCTCCAACACCTGCCACAGCAAGCCAC
>JAABUH010002867.1_pt1 | contig 15753 bp, 17 predicted proteins | sample 5559121 | NCBI WGS metagenome assembly JAABUH01 (sample SAMN10711871, study PRJNA513364) | rock metagenome | isolation source: Antarctica rocks | place: Antarctica: Victoria Land, Battleship Promontory nord | collected 2015-12-28
GGCAAATCCGCCTTCAAGTCGAAGATTCACGCCTGGCTGCGGCTGCTGCGCTCGAAGAACTGCCTGGTCGTCATGGCCACGCAAAGCCTGTCCGACGCCGTGCGCTCCGGCATCATGGACGTGCTAATCGAGTCCTGCCCGACCAAGATATTCCTCCCCAACGAGGAAGCCGGGGTGACCGGCACGGTGCAGAACCCCGGCCCGCGCGACTTCTACATGGGGCTCGGCCTTAACGAGACGCAGATCGAGATACTGCGCACCGCGACGAAGAAACGGCATTACTACCTGGTGTCATCCGAAGGGCGACGGCTGTTTGACCTGGGCCTCGGGCCGGTCACGCTCGCCTTTGCCGGAGCAACGGCACCCGCAGCCATCGCGCGCATCCGCGATCTGGAGCGCGTCCATGCTGAGCGCTGGCCGTTCGCCTGGCTCGATGAAAAAGGAGTGTCCTATGCGGCTCTGCAGTAGTTCCGCGGTGCGTGTGCGCCGTACCCTTTCCTTGACGGCGAGCGCGTCGCTGGCGGCCCTGCTCGCTGTGGCAGCACCTGCCCCGGCCGACGCGCAGCTTTCGACCTACTGCGTGAACTGCTCAACCTCTGTGACGCAACTCTCGGAATACGCCAAGCAGGCGCAGTCCATGGCGACACAGCTCCAGCAGTATCAGACCCAGCTCAACCAATACACCAACATGGTGACGAACACCGTTGCCCTGCCGACGCAGGTATGGTCGACGGCGCAGAGTGACATCATGCGGGTGCAATACCTGTCGAATGCCGCTTCCGTGCTCTCGGGCAACTCCGGCTCGCTGCTCACGCGCCTGCAAAACACCTCGTCTTATGCGAACCAGGCCGCAAGCCTGGTGAACGTCCCCATGCAGTTCACCGGCTACCAGCAGAGCATCGGCAACAACCTGAGCACGATGGGCCGCACGCTCGGGCTCCAGCAAGGGCAGGAGGCGAGCAACGCGGCGCTGCTCGCCAGCCTCCAGCAGCACTCGCAAACCGCGCAGGGGCAGATGCAGGCGCTCCAGGCCGGCAACGAGCTGGCGCATCAGAACGCGACGCAGCTCCTTCAAATTCAGGCCACATTGTCGACCACCGCGCAGATGCAGGCGACGCAAATGGCCGTGGATGCCGACCGGCGGGCCACGAATGACGCCGCGATATTGCACTTCAACTCCGCCCCTCCGGTCGCGACGACCGGCTATCAGTCCTGGTGAATGGCATGTTGACCCTCAAGGCTTCTGTTGCCGTTGCCATCCTGGCGGGCACTGCGCTCGCGTCGGCCAGCGCGGGCTACGTCGTCTCCCGCGCGACCATGACGGCGCAGGTTGCCGTGTCGTGCCCTGCGCCCATCGCGCCTTCTGCGCAGCCGGAGCGCCCCTGGTCGCTGCCGCCTGGGCCGACGCCCGACATTCATGGAGGGCAGAAGTTCTGATGCGCAGGGTAATCTACCGAAGCGCCCTCGGCCTTGGCTTGGGGCTGGCTGTGCTGCTGCCAGCGCACGCACAAGGCGTAAATGTGCTGGACGGCGTTATCAGGCAATTTCAAGGACAGGCAGCCGGCTGGGAGGCCACGCTTCAAGCCCTCGCCCTGCGGACGTTCGGCACGCTCGCGCTGATCGAGATGGCTTGGTCGGCCGCCAAGCTGGCCTTCCGGGGCGCGGACCTGAGCGAGTGGCTGGCCGAGATCGTCAACCAGATTATGACGCTCGGCCTGTTCCTCGCCCTGTTGCAGAACGCCTCCACCTGGGGGACGGCGATCGTTGAAAGTTACCGCGCCGCCGGGGTCGCGGCTGGCGCTACCGCCGTCGCGCCTTCGGATGTGTTCGCGACGGGCGTGTCGCTCGGGCAAAAGGTCCTCGGCCAGATGTCGCTGTGGAGCCCAGCGGCGTCCGTGTCCCTGATGATTGCCGCCATCGTCATCGAAGTCTGCTTTGCCCTGATGGCGGCAACAATGGTGATTACCCTCGTCCAGAGCTACATCGCCATCTCGGCCGGCGTCCTCAACATGGCTTTCGGCGGCTCTCGCTGGACACGCGACATTGCCATCTCGACGTTCCGCTATGCGCTGTCAGTCGGCGCCAAGCTGCTGATGCTCCAGCTCCTTATCAGCGTCGGCCAGAACATCGTTCTAGGTTGGGCGGCGCAGTTCTCCGACATGACAAACTCGTCCCTGCTGATCCTGATTGGCGCGGCCATCGTCATGCTCGCGCTCGTGAAGGTGCTCCCGGACGAGTTTCAGCGCGTCGTGGGCGGCGCCAGCCTGTCGAGCGGGTCTGCACTAACCGGCGCGGCCATGGCGGTTGCCGGTGGAGCAGCAGGCGCGCTCGCCGGAGCTGTTGGTGCCGGGTCAATGGCCACCAACGCCTTCAAGCTCGCCTCCGCGCAGATGGGCGCGGCGGACGGCAAGGCCGCAGGGGTGAACGGTGGCGAGGCACCGGAGCGGTCCATGATCGGCCGCGCCGCATCCTTGACCGGCGCGACGGCAAAGAACCTGGCCGCCGCGCCGATCCGCGACATAGGGCGACGTATGGCCGGCACCCCTGGCTCCAATCACGGCATGGCGACCTGGCGTATGGGGGCCGACATGGCGAACCAGCGCCGGCTTCTGACCGACGACAAGAGCAAGCCCGTCGCTCCTGCGGCAAGCGGCGCCAGCAACACCAACAGCATCAGCTAGAACGGAGAACGCATGAAGCGGCCGGCGAACACGCCTTCCCTCAACCCGAACGATCCGCACTCGGCCGTCTATCTGGCTGCACGGCGGGAATGGAATGAGCGTTACGGCTCATACATCGCCGCTGCGCGCACCTGGCGCCTGGTGGCCTTTGCGTCGCTCGGGGTGGCGGGGATCGCCGTCGCCGGCAACGTCTGGCAGTCGTCGCAAAGCCGCGTGGTGCCCTACGTGGTCGAGGTCAACAAGCTCGGGGACGAGCTGCCGATCGAGCGCGCCGACCTGTCCGGGCCGCTTGATCCGCGCATCATCCGCGCGCAGCTCGCCCGCTTCGTCACCGATGTCCGCAGCGTCTATATCGACGTGCAGGCCGAGCGTGCGATCATCAATGAGGCTTACGCGATGGTCGACAAGAACGGCCCCGCCTTCTCGTTCCTCAACGACTACTTCGCCGCGCACAGCCCCTTCACCCGGGCCGCGGACGAGATGGTTGCGGTGCATGTGGACTCTGTCATCCCCCTGCCGGGCGGCAACACCTGGCGTGCGGAGTGGCGCGAGGACACCACCAGCCGCGACGGGCGGCCGGAATCCTCGAAGCAGTGGGAGGCCACCGTCACGGTCAGCCACACCCCGCCTGTTACCGATGCCGACATCCGCGCCAACGCGACCGGCCTCTTTGTCGAGTCCATGCCCTGGGGCGAAAGGCAGGTGGGACGATGAGCGCCATGAGGCAGACACTCGGGGCCGCCTTGCTGGCCGCCCTCCCCTCGCTTGCCGCCGCGCAGCAGGTGCCGGCTATCCAGGCCGGCGCAAGCGCCTCGGCCTTCGCGGGCACCACTGTCCCGACCGACCAGGGCAACGGCGCACACGGCACACAGATGGCCTCGGCCTCGGTGCCGGCGACGATGCCTCCGCCGATCGCGCTGGTGTCGCCGTCCAGGGCGGTGCTGAACGCCAAGGAACGGCGGGCACTCTCCCTGTCGCTGCGCTGGAAGAACCGGAACGAGATGCCGCACGCGGGCGAGGACGGCTATGTGCGCTTCCTGTTCGGCGCAACGCTGCCCACGGTGGTCTGTGCGCCGCTCCAGGTCTGCAACCTGACCCTGCAACCCGGCGAGGTCGTGAACAGCGTCAACCTGGGCGATAGCGTGCGCTGGAAGGTCACGCCGTCCCTCTCGGGCAACGCCGGCACACAGACCACGCATCTCATCATCAAGCCGGTGGATGCCGGCCTCACGTCTTCGCTGGACGTGGAGACGGACCGCCGCACCTACGCGGTCAAGCTGGTCAGCACGGAAGCGCAATGGATGCCCCTCGTGGCGTTCAACTACCCCGACGACGCGCAGGCGCAGTGGAAAGCCTATCAGCAGCAGGTGGCCTTCGGCAGCGTCGGCACGACGCTGCCCACGGGCGAGAACACCGCCAACCTGCAGTTCCTGTGCGTCTCGCCGGCCGCTGGCGGCCCGAGCTGGGCGCCGACGCGCGCCTATACCGATGGGGTAAAGACCTACATCGAGTTCCCGTCCTCAATCGCCTACCAGGCCGCTCCGGCGCTGGTGACGCTGGCGAACGACGGCGGCCTGTTCTCCGGGCCGAGCCAGCAGTTCGTCAACTACCGCATGGCCGGCAGCCGCTACGTGGTCGACGCCATGCTGGACAAGGCGGCGCTCATCTCCGGCGTCGGGGGCGATCAGCAGCGCGTGGTGCTGACGCGCGGGAAGGACTGCAAGTGAACCGCATCCTCCGCCTTGCTCTGCCGGCGCTCGCCGTCTGCGGCCTGTCCGCCTGCGCCGAAGTCGGGCCGCGCACGTCCTACGTCGAGCCCCTGCCCCACACCGGGGACGCGCAGGTGCTCGCCGGCAGCATCAGCGCGTTCCTCGCCGCGCAGCTCCCGGCCGCCTCCAGCACGCTCGCGCTCGATCCGACGCCGACTGACCAGGCCAGCAACGCCCTTACCCCCGTTCTCGCGGCAAGCCTGCGGCAACAGGGCTTTGCCATCACGACGGAGGCCAGCGCCGCCGCCCCCGGCACGCCGGCAACGCAGGGCGGGCACACCCTGCGTTATTGGATCACGCCGATGGACAGTTCCGGCGAGCTGGTCCGCCTGCTGCTGGACGGCAACAAGGAAGCCTCGCGCTTCTTCGTGCGCAACACGGCGGGCACGCTGCAGAGCGGCGGCCCCTACACCGTCATGGTCCAGGAGGCGGCCCGGTGAACGGTGCGCAGCCGCCCGCCGGGGACAACCCGAACAACTCCCCTGCCCTGCTCGCGCCGTTGCCGAGGCGCGGCGTTGGAGTGCGTCGCCTCAACCGCCTGCCCATCTGGATCGGCGTTTTTGCCGTGGCCGGGGTGACTGGCGCGATCGGCTACACATACGAACTGCGGTCGAGGTCCAATGCTGCCGCCGCACATGACGCCGACAAGCGCCCGGAAGGCGCCACGAAGCCGGCGGTGCTCAACGGTGCCCCGGATAGCGGCGAGATTCAGTCCACGGCGTTCCGCAACATGGTGAAGCCGCCAACCGGTGCTCCACCTTCTCCCATGCCGGCACCGGGCCCGGCGCAAACCGCCTTGAACGATGGTGGCGGCCAAGTTCGGCAAGAGGACGATCCGGCGACGCAGGCCCGCAAGCAGGCGTGGCAGACCTACTACCAGCAGCTTGCCAGCCTCCAGCAGTCGAGGATGCAGGCGGCGCAGGACGCCATGAAGGCCGACACGTCCTCGGGCGTGTCCCAAGGCACCGCACAGACGGGTGGAGGCAACGGCCTGGGCCAGCAGATCGCGCAGGCGCAGGGCAGCGCCCAGCAAGCGCAGGAAGCCGCCACGGGCGCGCTCCAGGGCAGCCAAGGCACGGCGGGCGGCGTTACCCCCGTCTCGGCTGCAGGCGGCTATGGCGCGGTTGGCGGCCTGGGTGCCGGTGGGTTCGGCGTCGGCGGTGGCTATCCGATCCTGCCGCCTGCCGGGCCGGACGGAACCGGCGCCCGGGAGAAGCAGGGGTTCATCAATCAGGCCGGCAACCTGGGGCAGAACGACACCCTGGCCGCGTCGGTGCGCGATCCGGTGTCGCCCTACGTGGTGACGGCCGGCGACGTGATTACCTGCGTCGCGCAGGGGGGCGAAAACAGCGACACGCCCGGCCAGTTCGTCGGCCGCGTCTCGCGCACGATCTATGACAGCGCCACGGGGCGGTTCCCCCTGATCCCGCAAGGCTCCAAGGTCATCGGCACCTATGACAACGTGGTGTCGAATGGCCAGAGCCGGATTCCGACCGTTATCACCCGGATCATCTTCCCGGACAGCAGCTCTATCCCGATCGGCGCCATGCCGGCGGCCGACCAGGCGGGCTATGCTGGCCTGCACGACCAGGTGGACCGCCATATGTGGGAGAAGTTCGGCAACGCGCTCATTCTCGCGCTCGGCAGCGCCGGCATTCAGTTAAGCCAGGGCACCGGCCAGTCCTCGAACGGCTACAACGCACAGCAGATCGGCGCCGCGGCCATTGGGCAGCAGTTTGGCGAGCTGGGCCAGGAATACGCCCGCTCGGGGCTCTCCATCCCGAACACCCTGACCATCCGGCCGGGCTACGCCTTCGTGGTGCAGGTGACAAAGGACATGGTGCTGCGCCCCTACGTGGATCGCCGCACTGCGCGTCCCGGCGTCCAGGCCATCAACCTTGGCCCGGTGATGCAGTGAGGGGCGATCTGGCAAGCCCCTGGACGATCATGGCCTGCACGCTGTTGCAGGCCGATGAGCCGGCGCGGGCGGCGCAGCTCGCCCGCATGGGGGTTCGGGAACGGGCCTCCATGGAGGTTCTGATGCAGCGCGTCTCTGCGCGTGCGGACGTGGCGCTCCGGCAGTTCCTTGCGATCCGCGTCAAAGGCGGTGCGGACGAGTGACGCCGGGGCAGCACGACAAGCGACTGATGCGGCGGCTGTACTACGTCCTTCTGGCAGGCATCGTTCTGATCTGGATTGGGCTCTCGGACGGGTCGCAGAACGCGCAGCTCGTGGGCGAGGCGGTGTGCCTTTCCGGCTTCGCGTGGTTAGGTCTGTGCGGGTGGCGCGTGATGCAGCGGTGCGCCCGCCGAATGAAGGACGGCACGGATGAATGACCGCCCCACGCCCGGCTGGATTTATGTGCTCACGCACCCGGCCTGGGAAGGGCTCGGAATGGTCAAGATCGGCCGCACGGGACGCAATCCCCGCACCCGGGCGGCCGAGATCACCAGCGTCTCGGGGCTGCTCGCGCCCTGCAAGATCGCTTACTGCTCGCCCGTGTCCGACATGGCGGGCGCTGAACAGGCCGTGCATCGGATGTTGGCGACGCACCGGGTCCGCAAGCGACGCGAGCTGTTCCGGGTGAACGCGGCGACGGCGCAGCAGGTGATCCGGGCGGTGGTCGGCTCCTTGCCCCCGCCTAACCACACGTTGCTGGGGTTTCTCTCGCATCCTCTGGCGTCAAAGCGGCTGGAAAGCAGCCGGCATCATCTCCGGCCGAGCCGCGCTGGTTCCTGGCGCTACGGCCGACGGCGCGTTCCTAATTTTGTGCGTCTGGTGGCAGGGCTGGTGGCGATCGGCGCCCTGATCGCGCTGCTCGATCCGTCTATGTGGCCCTGAGCTGGTTGCACCAGGTTGGGGGCTAGGGCCAATACCGTTCATTTAGGCGTTCGGGCGCCCTATATCACTGACCGGGCTTTCTGGGATTGAAGGCGATGGCGGGTGTTCCTGCCGGCCTGCCGGCCGGCGTTCGTGTCAGCGACCATATTAGCCTGGGCGTCATTGCCCGGGCGTTTCCGCCGGACCGGGTGCAGCAGGTCCTGGCCGAGACCGGCAAGGCGAGTGAGCGCGAGCGCGACCTGCCGGCGCAGGTAATGGTCTACTACGCCATTGCGATGGCGCTGTACATGGGTTCCAGCACCCGTGAGGTGCTGCGCTGCCTGTTGGAAGGCCTGCGCTGGCTGTGGGGCGCCGATGCGGTCAAGGTCGCGGGCAAGAGCGGCATCTCGCAGGCGCGCAGCCGTTTGGGCGAGGTGCCGCTGCGTCGGCTTTATGAGCAGGTCGTGCAGCCGGTGGCGACGCGCGCCACCAAGGGAGCATGGTATCGGACGTGGCGGCTGGTGAGCCTTGACGGGTCCAGCCTGGATGTTGCCGACACGGCCGAGAACGGCATCGCGTTTGGCTATCCGGGCGCGAGCCGCGGCGAGAGCGCGTTCCCGCAGCTCCGCTTCGTGGCGCTGGTGGAGAACGGCACGCACGTGCTGTTCGGCGCCCGGCTGGGCGGCACCGCGGAGGGCGAAACGACGCTGGCCCATGACGTGGTGCCGGCACTCCAGCCGGGCATGCTGTGCCTGGCCGACCGGAATTTCTTCGGGTATGCGCTGTGGCGAAAAGCGGCAGCCACCGGCGCCGACCTGCTGTGGCGGGTGAAGAGCAACCTGCGCCTGCCACGCACGGCAGTGCTGGAAGACGGGTCTTATCTCTCCGTGGTCTACCCGAGCGAGAAGGATCGGCGGCACGCGACCAACGGCATCCAGGTGCGCGTGGTCGAATACCGGCTGGAGGGCGTGGCCGACGCCGAGCCGCTGTATCGGCTGGTGACCACGATCCTGGACGAGGCGCAGGCGCCTGCCGCGGACTTGGCAGCACTTTATCACGAACGCTGGGAGATCGAGGGCGCGCTGGCCGAGCTGAAGACGCATCTGCGCGGGGCACGGGTCGTGCTGCGCAGCAAAACCCCCGACCTAGTGCGCCAGGAGTTCTGGGGCCTGCTACTGGCGCATTTCGCCGTGCGCGGGCTCATGCACGAAGCCGCGCTGCGGGCCGACGAGGACCCAGACCGGCTGTCGTTCCTGCATGCCGTGCGCGTGGTGCGCCGCAAGCTGCCGCTGTTTGCGGCTTTTCCCCCCTCAGCACAGGCTCGCCCTGCATGAGGAAGTGCTGGACGAGATCCTGGAGGAGCGCGTGGCGAGTTCCCGAGGCAGGCAGGTGCCGCGCGGGGTCAAGCGCAAGATGAGCGGCTATCCCTTGCGCCCGCGCACGCCACAGCCGACCACGCGTATCGACTTCAGCGCTGCCATCCGAATCGCAAAGTGAACAGCATTGCTCCTAACCCCCAACATTGGTCATTCAGTGGCCATACGGCAGAGCTTGAAACCTTCCTAGGCTTGGAACCGGCCACATCGTCTAATGCTCCTGGCTTGATCGCTCGATTCCCGGGATGCTGCTGATCTGTTCTGCGACGAAACCGGCCAGCAGTCGGACCCGAGCAATGCCCGTGCGTTCAGGGACGATCAGCATGCTCAGCGGAACGTGGGGCAGAGCATATCCTGGTAGGACTCTCTCAAGCCGCCCGGCTGCCAGGAGATCGTCGACCAACCACCGATGAGCAGGTGCAATGCCGCGTGCCGCCACAAGAGCCTCGCGCGCCGCGAGACCATGGTCGAGGCGGAGACGCCCCCCGAATAACACCCTGTGGCGCTCCCCGGCCGGTCCTGTCAGGTCGAGCGTGTCGCTTCCGGCGATGTTCGACATCCGGATGCCCTGGTGCGCGGAGAGATCATCTGGAATGAGTGGTCTTCCATGGGCCGCCAGATAGTCTGGTGCCGCGACAAGCATGCGCCGGCTTTTGCCCAGCATCCGCAGCTTCAGCGAGCTGTCCATCAGCGGTCCAAGGCGAAGGGCAATGTCGACGCCTTCCCGGACAAGGTCGATGCGCTCGTCAGTGAGGCTGAGGTCAACGTTGATGCCGGGAAAGCGATCCTGGAAGGCGAAGATCAGACGGCTGAGATGCAGCACCCCGAATGCTGCGGTGCAGGAAAGGCGGACCACACCCGCAGGGGCGCCGCGCGTCTCGCGCGTCTCCTCGCCGACCTGCTCGACAAGGCGCAGGACCTCTATGCTGCCGGTGTAATAGCGGCTGCCTTCGTCGGTCATCGTGACACGTCGCGTGGTCCTGCTAAGGAGCGGCACGCCTACTGCCTCCTCAAGCTCCCGCAAGTGCCGCGTGACTGTGGACTGTCCGACGCCGAGTTCCCGCGCAACGGCCGTGAGGCTGCCACGCTCGGCCACACGGACAAAGGTTCGCATACGCTCCAGCGTGACACCCGGCTTATCCATATTTTGGCATAGTATCATGCATTGCCGCCAAGTAGCGCATTGGACGGGCTCCGCCTACGTCTGGGCCAATCTCGCCATCATTGGGACCCTGATCCATGAACGTACTTCTTGTCTTCGCCCACCCCGAACCACGCTCGCTCAATGGAGCGCTTCGCGATGTCGCCGTCGCTCAACTGAAGGCTCAAGGCTATGAGGTGCGGGTTACGGACCTCTACGCCGAGGAGTGGAAGTCCGCGACCGATCGGTCTGACTTCCCTCGGTTAACGGATAATGAGCGGCTCCAGGTCGCCGCTGCCTCCGGAGCCGCTTTCGCCGCCGACGCACTGACTCCGGATGTGAAGACTGAGCAGGAGAAGCTTCTGTGGGCCGATATCCTGATCCTCCAGTTCCCCCTGTGGTGGTTCTCCATGCCAGCAATCCTGAAGGGGTGGGTGGACCGAGTGTATTCCTTCGGCTTTGCCTATGGTGTGGGGGAGCACAGCGACACGCGATGGGGGGACAGGTATGGCGAGGGCAGGCTGGCGGGGAAGCGGGCGATGCTGCTTGTCACCACCGGTGGCTGGAAGGAGCACTATGCCAGCCGCGGGATCAACGGCCCGATCGAGGATCTGCTGTTCCCGATCAACCACGGCATTCTCTACTATCCAGGGTACGACGTCTTGCCGCCCTTCGTGGTCTACCGCGCGGATCGGCTTGACGAAGTGGGCTTCGAGGCGGCTGCCGAGCGCCTGCGCGAGAGGATGCGGACACTCATGACAACCCCGCCCATCGCCTACCGTCGACAAAATGGCGGCGACTATCTGATCCCGAGCATGCAGCTACGCTCCGATCTGGGCGAACCAAGCGCGACAAGCTTTGCAATCCACCTAACCGGGCCGGCAACCGCGGGATAGGCCAACGACGGCTAGAAGCCCTCCGGTGCACCTGATGCTTGCTTTCGCCTGGATTGCCGAAGGCCGGTTGTCCAATGTCGGGCAGGATCGGATCCTTAGCCGGCGATGATGTAAGGTCGGCTCGGGGGCAAGAGCGGACCAGCACCGCAAGTGACCGCCTGGGCTTCGTTTGACGGACACCCCTAGCCCCAATACCGTTCAGTTAGGCGGTTTTCCGGAGTGTCGAGCAGCCCCTATCAAGCCGTTTCCTCACCATCACTGGACGGCTAACGGTGCTAACTGAACCGTATTGGGGCTAGGGCACCCCTTGGGCATGTCCGACCCCCTCGCGCCTCCGTCTGTCCCTGCTCCCGCCGCCCTCGTTTTTGACCAATCCCCACGCCGGGCCTTCGCTGCGATGTCGGACGGGGACAAAACTGCTTGGCATCTCCGCTACTGCGCGCAGGAAGGCGCAGAGCCGCGCGTCTGGGTGCTGCTGGAGCGAACTGAGCGCGAGATGCGCGCTGCTGGCGAACCGGCCACCATTCACGCGCTGTGGGTCGAGCTAGCGGACCGGGCGGGGCAGGGGGACGAGTCGGACGTGCGCGCTGCCGCGGCGCTGGCGGGTATGGCGTGTGGGTTGCGAGCGGGGTAGGCGGTCAGAGATTTGTTCCGAGATGGTCGATGCTGCTGATTATGGTGTGGTCTCCAGATCTAAAACAGCTTCGGGCACCTCCATCAGGGCTTGCCCCATTAAGAAAACATCGTTCCACTCTTGCTTACCGTTAGGTCGTTAGCCCTCACAATTGGTAAGACGAACCTCTGGTATGAGAGCCAGTTATCAAATAAATTGATTTCTGTCGTGAACTCTGGTAATTCTTCTGAGAGAAAATCCAATTCACCGTAGATACGCAATATCATCACACCCTCACCAGATCTGAGAATATGCCTCACTTGTTGTCCATGCAGTGGGTTATTAAGGAGATAGGTTGCTGATACAACGCCGAGTGTCGAGCCTTTCCTATTTGGGCTCGCTGTTAGCAATTCTTCGGCGGGTACATCGGACAGTAATAGGGAAATTGAGCCCAGGACATGGTTTAAGCTATCGAAACCCTTGAAACCACTCTCTGCCACCTCGAATAGCTGATTTATCTTGTCGCGCGGAAATTCGTTGACGTGGTGGAACTCATTAAACTGCGTCATAAGCATTGCCCCGACCGAGGGTTTGTTTCTCGGAAATGGTCCTAGCTGCGACATAAAACGTCCTCTAGTGAAAGAACCTACAACTATTTTGTAGTCTGTTCTGGTTCAATGCTCTTGCCTTGTAGCTCTTAATTTAATAAGCCTGTTAGGCTGAGCGATATAGCCACGGTTTCTTGCGGAATGATGACGAATTGCATTTCCTGAACGTCGGCCGTTCTCCAAGCGAGCAGCCGCAGTATTAGCCGAGAATGCGTAATGCCTGCACACTTTTCTAGCAACCCCGGTCCTGCTTCCCCCACACCCTCAGCATCCACCGTTCGGTCCCATATCGCGGCGGATACCGCGGCGCCAGCACCACCTGCCCAGCCGTGCTCCATGGCAATGAAACTGGGGGGCAGGCTAGCCCCACCACGTCTCGATAACTTCTACCGGGTCCCAGGCCTGCGGGTTTTCCCGGACAAGACCGGTCGGCATCATCCGCCGCAGCTCGTCCAGCGTCGCCGCCACCAAGCCGCTCGGCAGGAGCACGCCACCTTGGAAGTCCGCGGTGTGCGCCCGTGCCATGACGGCACCACCGGCGCCGGTAGCGGGGCCGACAAACCAAGTCAGCCACTCCTTGCGTGCCCGCGCCTCGTCTTGCCGAGCCTGGGCGCCCGCGGTGGTCAACGGCACGCTGCCGGCGGGCAAGGACCAGTCAGCCCACATCGGCAGCATCCGGTGGCCGTGTAGTGTCCGGTGCCTTGATCGCTTTCATGCCGGCTTCGGTCCCGTGCAAAAGCAGGTTCCATCCCGGCACCAAGTTGCCCCTCACGTCGGGGGGATAGCCGTTCTCGGTCAGATGCACGGATAGCGGCCGGGCACCGCAGGCGGCGCAGCGGAGAAGCAACAGCACGTCGGCCAGCGTGCGGGTTCGGATCGAACCATCGCGCTCCAGCATCAGCCGGATCGGCCAAGTGGTCGAGGCAAGGCACCCGCACCGGACATAGAGGGACCGTCCCCGGAGGGTTCGCATGGTGCAAGCGAGAGCGATGACACGGTCAAAGGGCGCGATGGCGGACGGCATGGCCGCATCGTGAGGTGAGAACGTATTGTGAACAAGAGGGAGGATGCCGCCGCCCTGCTTGCCGGCTCAATCGCAGGCCGCTCTGGGCAGAGATGCCCAGCTCTCACATTGCCGGTTAGCGGTGGATGATGCCGGGCTCGAAAGGAGCATCATCCAGGGCAAGCCGAAGCCCCTGAACGCTCCGAAGCGCCCGCCGGGCCTGAGCGGTCTGGCGAAACTTGTCGCGGTAGAAAAGCATGACGACAACCACCGCGAAGGCACCCGCGGCATACAACGAATACCCCACGGCGAGGCCCGCATCGTGACGGTTGCCGGTGAACACGAACCCCGCCCCGGCGAATAGGGCGATCAGCAGCGAGGCGGCGCTGAAGAACCCCGCGACCGCGATCACCAGGAAGCCCACGACGGTTCCGATCAGGGTAGCCACCAGCGCGAAGAAGCCAAAGAACGCCGCCACCAGCACGGTCAGCAGCTCGCTCAATGCACGCATGGTCGCCTCCCCTGGCCCTGCGGCCAATGATTACCGCCCGTGCCCCATCTCTTGCACCTGCGATTTGTCACGATCGCGGCCGAACGCCTTGCCGATGCGGCCGAGCGCCTGGCCGAGCGACTTGGACAGGCTGTGGCCCTGCTCCTGCCCCGCATCCTCGCGGGCTGCGGACATGCCCTGGACGGCCTGTTCCCGGTCGGCCACCGCAATAGCGCCGCGGAGCTGGGCGGCGGCCTGGGCACGCCCCTGGCCTTTCGCGAGGTCGTTCCAATCGGTGCCGGGGGTGTTGTCGGGAAAGATCGGGAACACGGCCTGCCCGCCAATCGCCGCAGCGGCTTCCTCCGCCTTCACCCGGCCGACGTTGACCTTCGGCCGCCCCTGCCCGTCCCGCTCGGCCTCGCGGTGCTTGTCGTCGTCGCCCGCGATGTAGATGGCGCGGGTGGGATCGAGCGCGCGGTAAGCCTCGGCCACCGGGCGCAGGTTGCCGGCGTTGAAGGCGACGATCGCCGGCAGGCCCGTCATCTCGTGCAGCGTGGCGGCGGTGGCAAACCCTTCCGCGATCAGGACAGGGCCGCCCTTTCCGGCGTCCCCGATCACGTAGTGGCCGCCTTCGACCTTGCCCTCCGGCATGAACATCTTGGTCCCGTCCTGGCGGATGAACTGCAGGCTGGTCAGCTTGCCAGTCTCGTCCGCCACCGGGACAAAGAGCTGCCCGGCGACGCTCAACTCGCGCGGCCGATCGTCGGCGCCGTTCACGGTGACGGTCTGGTCCGGCGCACCCTGCCGCAGCCCGTGGTCCTGCACGCCCTTGTCCGCGAGGTAGGGATGCGCCTGGACGGGGGTGGCTGCCGCCCACATGGCGTCCACCTGCTGCGCGGTGCGCTCGGCCTGCTGCTCGCGCTCGTGCGCCCGGTCGTGGCGTTTCTGCGCGGCATCGGCCGCCATCTGCGCCCGGTCCTGCACCGTGAGCGCCGATGCCTGCCCGGTGGCCTTCCAGTTCTCACGCGTGCCGGTCTTGTGGTTCTGGATGAAGCCGGCCGGGCGCCCGTCGAGGTGCCCTTTGTACGCGCCGCTGCGCTCGCGGAGCCCGTCGCCTTCCACGGGGACCCGGTGCAGCTCGCCGTCCATCTTTGGGGCGCCGTTGACCTTCAAGCCGGCGTCCCGGAGCGCCTGGGCAAACTGCTCCACCGGATCGGCGTCCACCGCGATGTGGACGGAACCCTTCGCCGGCATCCATTGCGCAAAGGCTTCGGTGTCGGCACCGGCTGGGATGAACCACGACTTCTCCGCCCGGTCCCACTTCGCGCCGAGCTGCTTGGCGTCGTCTTTCTCCGCGTAGGGGACCGCGATGTAGGTCCGCTCGGTGCTGGGCGCCTGGAGCGCCGGGCTGCTCTCCCGGATCATGGTGGGCATCTGCACCGCGTCCGCGGGCGTGGCCTGCTGCTGGTCCGTCTGCGTCTCCCGTTCCGGTGATGCGATGAGGTCGGCGCCGGGGTTGTTCCGGTCGAGGCCCTTGGAGTGCAGCGCTTCCACGCGGTCGGCGTCGCGGACGTAGAGCGCACCCATGGAGAACCCGGCGGCGTCGCGGGAAGCCTCCATGTCCACGATCAACGAGGCCAGCGAGGTTTGCACCGGCCCCTTGCCGGCGAAGGCGGAGGCGGCCTGTGTTGCAGCCTCGCGCCCGGCGGCGTCGAACCTGGTCCCGTCATTCGCATCCGGGTGGCCGGCGCCCCACTGGACGCTGCGCAAGGTATTGGACAGGCCGGCGGCCTGGTCCGCGTCCTCGGCTGCCAGTCCAGCGCCGAAGGCTCGCCCACGCGCCCAATCGGCCAGAGTGACGCTATCGCCCATGAACCGCTCCGCGTCGTCCTGGCGGATGCTGCGCTGGGCGTAGAGGTTCGCCACCGTGTCCGGTGTGACTTGGCCCAAGCCTCCAACCGCCACACTGCGATGATACCCCCGCTCGATGTGCGGCTCGCTGGGAAGCACGATGTCCGGTGCAGCGAAGTCCACCATGCGAGCCACCGCCTCGGCGCCGATGGTGGGTGGCAGGTGCTCGGTTCTGGCGGCGATCATCCCTGCATAGTGGCTTGCAGGCTGGGCAGGACCGGCAGCCGGCGCGAGGTCGGGACGATGCCACGGGATCGTGGTTCCGGGTCGGACCAAGCGCCCCTTCTCTGCGTCGGCATCCTGCGCCTGGGCAGGCGCCTCCCGCTCCTGCACCAGCTCGAACGACCGGACCATCTTGGTGATCTTCTCGGCGTCGGCCGCAGCCCGGAACACCTCGCGCGGGTCTTGCTGCAGCGCCTTGATCCAGTTCCCCACGTAGGCGACG
>JAABUH010002869.1_pt1 | contig 15739 bp, 16 predicted proteins | sample 5559121 | NCBI WGS metagenome assembly JAABUH01 (sample SAMN10711871, study PRJNA513364) | rock metagenome | isolation source: Antarctica rocks | place: Antarctica: Victoria Land, Battleship Promontory nord | collected 2015-12-28
AGCGAACAGTGTCGGTATCGGCCTGTCAAGTTAGTCCTTCCTATCCAGCATACCTATTCTCCACTGACAAATCTGCAGATTTTTCAATCGCCATGGATCTGTGTGCCAAGTCTTTTGCATCCTTGTCTTTCCTTTCTCCCGCTCACATTACCGCTTTGTCTCGTTTGGCCAGGTGTTCTCATACACTTCCATCGGATCCTTACAAATTCTTTTTTCAGGACATGCAAGCGATATCAGGGACCATACTTGCCATCCTTTCGTCCCTAGCTCGGCCCCACTCTCTGATCAACTCCCTATTGAGTGTACAGAAAGTCATCGATCGGCATGATTCCTCTCTACGGCGCTCCGATCGCTGGCCGCTTGGGCTTCTTGACGAGACGCGTAAAGGAATCCACGCCGATGCCCAGGAACGAGCAGAGAAAAGCCGGGAAGAGCTCAGGACCGTTGGCTGCGAGTTGCGGTATACGCAGCAGACCGTGGCCGGGGAACTGGCAGGGTGGCAAGACTTGCATGTGAAGCTGGGTAAGCGGGCTGTGAGAGCGTTGGCCGAACGCATGATCGTCCGAGAAAAGGATCGCTTAGAGGGAATGAAGAGAGCGGTCAGAGGAGTTCTGGAGTTACAGGACGCGTGAGACCATCTCAGTGTCGCTCATCTAGCCTGGCAATCGTGGGTATCGGTGTTGTGATCTGGAGTTCCTCGGTCATTTTGAAGATACCCCATTTGTTGGTGATTTTAAGCCTGGGAATTTATTCGCTAGACCTGCCGGTCTCATTTGTCGTTTCGAGAGCAGAAGTTCTTCTTGTACAATTGCATTTCCTTCACACAGAACATTCTGCCCTGATTCATCGACATTTTCACAGCCTGTTGGCAGATTCGTAAGAGATCAGAACTGGGTCCGCCTTCCGGAAAAGGCGAGCCCTATGTACTCTACTTAAGCTTCCGAGCCCAATTTAACCGGTGACAGACCATTGACGGGGCCGGGTAAAAGTGGTTGCAACGGCTGCCCCTCATACGTCACACCCCACCAGTCTGTTTACTCGGGATTCTGTGAAGCATCTTTTCGAGCTTTCAATTCACTCACAACTCCAATAACTTCAGTTCTAGCTCAAGAGTACCCCTTTGATCTATCGCCTACGCTGGATCTTCATTGAATAGGTCCACCGTCATGGCAGGTTCCAAAATAACCCAGTCTGTCCATATCCATTTGCACGTGCTACTGACTGAGCCTGACTTCATGCTACTATAGAAAGACCTTCACTCTCAACACTGGTGCCAAAATCCCAGCCATTGGCCTCGGGACATGGCAGAGCAAGCCGAACGAAGTCCGCGATGCCGTCAAAGTCGCACTTCAAAAAGGATACCGTCACATCGACACCGCTCTGGCGTATGGCAATGAGGCCGAGGTTGGGCAGGGCATCAAAGACTCCGGCGTTCCAAGAGACCAGATATGGTTGACCACGAAACTTGACAATACTTGGCATCACATCGTATCCAAGGGCATCGACACTTCTCTCAAGGATCTAGATACCGACTACGTAGATCTTTACTTGATCGTGAGCAAGGACGAAGGCTCTAACACGATAGCTGCTGACAAGTCTCCTCGATAGCACTGGCCATCATCAACCGATCCAGATGACAAGAAGAAGCATCTGCCAGATTGGGACTTCATCAAGACATGGTATCCCCATTCAACCTACCTTCTTGATCGAGACACTCAGTGTTAAACAGGCAGGAGATGCAAAAGCTCCCCGCAACCGGCAAAGTCAAGAACATCGGCGTCTCGAATTTTGGCATTAAAAATCTCGAAAAGCTGCTCAACGATCCCTCTTGCAAAACTGTTCCAGCCGTAAATCAGATCGAGCTGCATCCTAACAACCCTTCACCGAAACTCGTTGAATACAACAAATCAAAGGGCATACACTGCACCGCCTACTCGTGCCTCGGCTCCACGAATTCACCTCTGTACAAAGACCCTACGCTTCTGAAGATGGCCGAGTCAAAAGGCAAGACGCCGCAGCAAGTGCTGCTTATGTGGGGCTTGCAGCATGAGTGGTCGGTCATCCCTAAGAGTGTGAGCCAGGCCAGGATCGAGAAGAACTTCGAGCTGGATGGATGGGATTTGTCGAGTCAGGAGATGAAAGAGCTGGACGGGCTGACGGATCGCTTCAAGGTTTGTCAGGATGGTTGGCTACCTATCAAAGTGTTTTTTGGCGACGATGAATAGCAACTTCAATAGTGGCATATGTTCGGAATCCGAGTGTCCAAATTGCATCCTGAAGCGCTTATGTACTCGACTTCAGAAGTCATAGTCGGCTTGTCCATGAATAATGTCTCAGGCCGAACAATAAGTGGAGACATACAGAGAGACGTCGAAAAGTTTCCGCTTATTTTCCGAGAGTCCTGCGCGTTAATATTTGCGTTGCTGCTGACCCACATCCCAGCTCGGACACATTCTCCAAAAGTTTCCGACAAGATTCCGTGAAGCCAAATCACATATATACGAGACCCATTCCCACCTTCAGAGCTCGCTCTGTCATTCTATGATCACAAAATCGAAATCCCAAGTCATCTATACAAGCTTCCATATCTATACAAGCTTTCATCGTCTTCGCAGACTTCTTACCACGTTTCATTTCCTCCCTCGAGCTACCACCATGGCCGCGCATCATCCTCACGACCACAAAGCCCACATGGAAAACATCCGTGAGCTATTCTCAAGCGACTTCGCTCGTACCTACAACGAACGTACGGGCGGATGCAACATCCTGCTTGCCAACCACCTCATCTCCCTCGTCAAACCACACCTTCCTTCCCCTTCATCTGCATCTCAACTCCGCATCCTCGACAGTGCATGTGGCCCACTCGTGCTCTCTACTCAGTGCATGAAAGATGATAGCATCATGCAGCAGTATCCATCCGTGCACATCTCAGCCGTAGATCTCAGCGAGGATTTCATCAAGCACAGTCAGCAGATCATCGACTCCACCCCTGCGTGGAACAGTGATGGCAAGACGATTGACACGGCTGTGATGAACGGAATGGATCTGAAATTCCTGGATAATACCTTCGACGTCGCCTTCACTTCCCTCGCGATCTTTGCTTATCCAGATCCCATCAAGTGCGCAAAGGAACTGCTCAGAACCCTCAAGCCCGGTGGAGTAGCCGCGCTGACGACATGGAAGCGAGTCGGATGGGTGCCACTTCTTCATGAGGTAGAGGCTCTGGTAAGACCGGGTCAGGAGCTGAGCAAATTCCCATTTCTAGAGCCATGGCAAGTGCCCGGGAAACTGGAGCAGACTTTGACAGACGGCGGGCTGCAGGATGTGGTGGAGAGTGACGTATTGGCGTATGCGTGGTTTGATAACGAGGAGAAAGCGGCCAAGAGCTTGAGCGACACGTTGAAGTTGCTTGTTGGGAGTGAATGGGAGGAGGCAGAGAAGGAGAGAATGAGTGATGGCTTCAAGCAGGTGATGGCGAGCGAGAGTAAGTATGTAATGAGAGGGGAAGGAGGAAAGGTAGGGTTTGAGATGGTGGCTTGGACAGGAGTTGGGAAGAAGTAAATCAGATAGAACAGAGTATAGGGAACGTGTTACGATGAACGCTAACCTATGCTTCAAGTAACAAACGCCCTACAATGCTCTTCATTCATGTTATACATGTTGTACAGAATGTCCATTTTCATTTCCCTTTTGTGTCCTTCCTGCGCAACTCGTATGACTCAGCCGAGCTCTCACTCATTCCCACAGGGATCATGTTCTCGTCGTAGTCATCATCGTCCTTGGCTGTGGCATCATTCTCATCGTCTTCTTCATGATACAGCCGGTCGCGCTCCACGTCAGAGATCAACCCATTTTGCTCGTCGCGTTTCGTAGAGTCGTCCTCGAAATCTGGTACGTGGCCGCTTTTGTGGACCAACCATCCTGGATTAAGTGTGAACCATTGGTCAATCTCTTCGAGGCTTTTCTGGGCCGTCTCAACAATCAAATAATAAACCACAGGTACGAAAGAAGCGTTCAGTATGGCGTAGACGAGGTACAGACCCCAATGTAGGTAGTGGATTCCGATCGGTGTGGTTTGCACTACAAAGTAGTTGAAGAGCCAGTCACAAGCGGTAGCCAGAGCAGCACCTTTGGTACGCATACTTAGAGAATTAATCTCAGCAGGATAGAGCCACGGAATCGCAACCCATCCAAAGCCAAAAGCGAGAAAGTAAAGAGTGATAAACACTGTAGCCACAATACCTGGGATCAGAGCTCCATTATCATGACCAATCTCGGTACTTATGGCAATGCCGAGGAAAGCAACGGCTTGTGCTGCAGCCATAGACATTAATAATAGTCTTCGACCGGACCTCTCGATGAAGTAGACGGATACACCTGTTGAACACGCGTATAAGACTGAGATACCGGTTGACAGAAGCCGAGATGCGAGTTCCGGCAGCTTCACGCTTTTATGCAGGACCAGTGGGAGATAATAGCAAAGAACATTGATCCCAGTAAGCTGTTGGCTAAGAAAATATTAGCACAGGTCCCTTACAATTGTGTTTACTAGGATCTAGTATAGCAAATCAATTCGAGCTAGTCAAGGCAGAAGAGAGACATCGAGAGCCAAGGTGTCCTATGGCAAAGCTTGTAATAGTCCGGGATGTGATAGGTATTGGGTAAAGCGACAAGAGACTGTTTAACGTACCAAATCTGCAAAAGCATTCCGAGCAAGAGACGACGTGTGGCAAGACCACCCCGGAAAATTTGAGCCCAAGAAGCCTGCACTGCCTGCTCTTCGCGCACAGCGTCCCTTATCCCCGTGAACTCTGCCTCGACGTTCTCTTCGCTTAGTCTAGCAAGAACGGTTTTTGCTTCCGCGTCCTGGCCTCGAGCTAACAGCCAGCGAGGTGATTCTGGTAGGCATGGAACAAGTATGAGAATGATGGCGCTAAAAATGAGTTGGATACCCAGGGGAAAGCGCCACTGGGCTTCTGTGTTCAGTCGACTGAAACCGAGGGTGATACCATTCGACAAGACGAAACCCAAGACATTCACTACCATCTCTCTAACCACTGCTTGGCCTTTGGCATGATCATGCGAGGTTTCGACATGCCACACCGGGGCCGTCGCTGTGTTGCCACCATTTCCAATTCCGGCAATGAAACGGCCCCAGATAAGATGGTTCATCGAATGGGCGACAGTCTGGAGGAAAATACCACTTGTCATAATGACGGTGAAGACTATGAGCATACGTTTCCGGCCAAGCCATTCGCCAACAAGGAGAGTAAACAGAGCACCAACGAAACATCCCAAGTCGTAGACACTCGTTACGAATCCTGTCAGAGAGGGTGACGGATGATGAAAGTACTCCTGAAACTCATGCCCGACGATGATGCCCCCAAAAACGCCCTGCTCATAGCCAAAAAGGCACATGACGGTCCCGGCAGCAACAAAGATGAGCCAATGGGTTCGGCGAGTATTGAAGCCATACTTGGCTTGCGGTGCTATACTTGGGTCTTTGGCTTGTAAAGGCGTAACGGATTCTGCAGGCTCAAGGCCATCTTCTTCGTCTATCCGCGTGTATGACATGTTGCCTGAACAGAAAGGAATAATTTTGGGGGGATTATCCGGGATTCGGGATGTATTGCATTGCTCGTCTCAACTCGATGTTGTTAATATCATGACAGTCATTCCATGAAATGTAATGCGCCTTCTGTTTTTTTGACTCGGCGATGACATCTGTTGATGGGAAAGCACGGACGGTGAGTTGTCATGGTCAATCATCTTGCCTTTGCAGGAGAGGCAAGCACGAGTGAGGCTGAAAAAGGGGCAAGGAACGGAAGATCGGAATTCCACGGGCCGAACCCTAGCCCAATCTGGGCACCGCTAGCGCTAACCTATCTCTCGCAAAATTTCACGAGGTGCATAGACGTAGAGCATTATTCACATTGATCGAGCGAAAGTTGGAAAGGTCTTGCAAAGTTCCGGCTGTCTTATTTTGCCCGCTTGAGATGCACTAAGCCGTTTCTAGCATCGCTGTGGTATTCGGCGGTGTACTTGTAAAGCTTATGCTTGACGTTGAGTTTTCTATCAAAAGTTCTGGGGGATTCCTAATATTAGGTACCAGACCAATCAGCTCCAAGAGCTCCTGCTCAGCAATCGAAACAGCAACGGGATCCGGTGAGTGTCTGAGAATATGTACTTTTCCATACATGGATTCTTGATTGTAAAGAACGACCTCGATGTTTTGGCGGTCTCCTAAAAGGAGTGTCAATACTTCGTCCTCATCCGGCATGACATTTCTGTTTTGACATACCATTTCGGACGAGGACACCACCACTGCCACCGTCTCGTGCGCATTCTCGCAGTAAGATCCTGGCTGGCCCTATAAGATTGATCCAGCTCGTTTGGTCATGAGGGACGTCGTTAAAATTAGTCGCAAGTAATATCTGAACAGTACATCCACCTGGGAAGCCATGTCAGCACGGTATGATGCGACATCAGGCCTGCAGTCACTTGAGTACACCCACCAAAAGTCTTTTCGAATGGTAATTGTTGGTTTGGTATAGTCCTTGAGGCATCAGAAGGATCAGTATAGAAATTACGCACGACCGGCCTGCCTCGAGAATCATGTGGTAGGAGTTTGATGGCTTCGTTGCAATCATCAAGTGTCAATTTGCCCAGAGCTTTATCGCATACTGCTCTCGATGGGGCGATTCCGGGAAGACTGTAATTGAATGGTTTGTACAACGTGTTAGAAGATGTATCTGGCGTGTGGGATGATGTTGGCAAAGCAGCAGCATGGCCCCACACGAGGCAGAGCACGACAACAAAGACCCTAGGTGCCGCAAAGCTTCGAGCATACGAGATATGCATCACTACGAGACGAAAAATTCTTCAGCGTTGAGTGGATGAAGAACCCCAATATCAAGAATTCCTAGATCTCACCGGAGGGATCCCGACATATGGTAAGATCTGGCCCCCAACCTCGAAAGTCGTCAAGAATCGCACGGGTAATGCCTCGCTTGCATGCGCATCGTGATTTGCCGACCGGCTCGGGCAGCATATCTACAAAGGCGACTCTCGCCCATCCCTTAGTCCTAGGACTTTCGGAGCGATGACTCCATTCTTCCCAAGGCTGACAATCGAGACACTCATATCCGCAATATCTATTAGGGTTCATACGATGCTATTGAGGTAATTGAGTCGGGCCTGCTTCTTGATCTGCCTTGGAGGTACTCTAGAAGAAGCGGATCGCTTATTCGGAGTGATGCCTTTGCAAATAACCGCCCAGCCGCTGCTTATCCTTTTGGCACACCAAAGCCTCAATTGGGCGCTCCTGACTTTCTCAGTGTAATCACCTTGGACGACAAGTCTCACAGCGGTGCCGCTTCTTGTCGCGGACTCGGCGAATGAAAGGCATTTGAATTCCTGCAGCACGGCACGATGATCCACTACGCTTGAAGATGATCCAATTAAGTTACCAAGGATTTCTTAGCGTTAATTGTATTAGCGCCTGCTCGTCCACAAAAGGGACAAGCAAAATTCATGCTATATCATTGCAATTGATCAGTCTAGCTTTAGGAAGAGGACGCAACAATGCGTTCATCCCAGGATTTGTGGCCGGCATCCTTGTGGTCTCCAAGTTTTGCAAAGCATTAAGACCTCCCTCCGCGGGTTCAGAAAAACATCGGCTATCTTTCAAGGCGCATAACGAGGTACTTGCGAAGTAGCCGCCGAAGAGAGCGTCCAGAATGTATGCGTCAAGATACCAGAGGTACAAGTATGAATTCTGCTAAGCTTAGGTTCCTAGTTTCCTCAAATTACTGTGACAACCTATGCGCTTTCACCGTCTCTTTCGAAAAAGCTTAGAGGATTGTGAGATTTTGTTTGGTCCGTAAATATAGCCCCGCCGCTCTTACTGTTGGAGACATCCAGAGTTGAGCATACCCCAGGTTTCCCCACCATAGCACGTGCAAAGCATGTGAAGCGCGCCGCGAACTGTAGGTCCTACGCAGGAGATTTGCAATAAGCTATTCTCATACTGCATGCGGGCTTCGAGTCCCGCTTCCAATCATCAATGTTAGGGTAGAAGCACAGCCTGTATTGGAAGTCGACGCGTCTTGAGATTCTTGAAGACTGTCCATATAATGGGGAGCTCTGTTTCTGTTGGATTTGAACAATTTGAAAGTCAACTCTCTCCACATCTTGGACACAGATACGTTACTATAAGCCTTCCATAGCCGGAAGCCATGAATCTGTCTTTCGCAGCGCGCCTCCTAGCTGCGAGTCTCGCTCTGGCCCAAGCCCAGTCGAGGGTCCCAGCTGTGGCTGCCACACCGTCCCAACTTGCAGCTGGTACCGACCATTGGTGTGGACCATGGGCTGGAGCGCCTAATCCATCCAATATTCCTTTCGGGCAGCAGCTCCCTCCCAATGACTTTGTGCGACATTTCTTCGTCGAGCCACAATTGCAGAAAGTCCCATTTTCACCCGTCCTTGCTAAGGAGCCGAAAGTTCAAATCCCCAAGATCTGGGGGAACAGTGAGTCTTCTCACGAAGTTCGGAGAAACTCCAGACTAAGACTATTCCTACAAGATGATTTCCGTATAGCACTGCTAAGCTATGCAACTGCCGAACCCACCACGCGCATATACTCAAGTAGCAAATCAAGATGGGCAGATTTTCATGAAGCGCTGGGGAAGCTCATGAGCGAGTGTGTTTCGAAAGGCTCAGGCGGTGCCTGGCTAGTTCCCCGTATGTCCTAGCTCGGAGAATTCGCTCAGCAGTGTTGATAATTGTCAATAGCATCCCCAGGTCTTACGCAGGGCACGCTCGTGGTCTATGCCTACGAAGTGGGCTCTCAATTTGATTTCCAGCTGAATTATGAAATGTCAGTTCCTCAAGGCATAGACCCCGCTAGGCTCGGACAAACCTCCAGCCAGAGTCTCAGCGCTGCCAGTGTCCCCGCGTCTGCTGCCATTGACGATGCAGAAGTCATCGCCGTCCCTTCGTCTGCTGCTCCGGCGCTCGCTGCACGTCCGCCTGTAGGGTACTCCTACGTAGGCTGCTTCAACGAGATCCCCGGGAGGGCTTTCACATCTGCTAATAAAACGGGATCAACAATGACTGCTCACGAGTGTTCGTCCTTTTGTTCGTCAGAGCAATATTTTGGTACAGAATTCGGAACCGAGTGCTACTGCGGTGACAAAATTAGCATTGGCTCGACGCAAGTCTCGGACGGATGCGATACGCCATGTATGGGGGATAAGACGCAGGTTTGTGGTGGGGTACAGCACTTGACTGTGTACCGAAAGGAGACCCAGACCGCTTGAGAGAGAAAGAGCATCTGATATAAGCTGCAAAAGCCTCTCATATTCGAGGCGCATGGGCTACATGCTCTAGGTCAATATTAGATTGGACATGAAAAGCGCATCTGGAACTACATTTATCGGCTGTATTAGTGGTGGTACCGTGAGTCTGTAGGAGTTCGTTTCTGCGTTTCCTCCGCATGGATCGTTCACTGATGATTCTGGCGTATGTACGCATTTCTTGTCATGGCTGCGTCACTGCAAGGATCGACTCAAAGCAATCCATTCCATAGCTCGGTGAATCCTATTGCTGCCACCCATATTACAAACACCTTCATCATTGACCCATCCGCTCCGCTAGAGCTCGCTCCAGATGTCTTCTTACCCATATCGCTGTTTACAGTAGGAATTGAGACAGAGGCCGAAGCCGCAGCACTGGCAGACACCAATCCCGAATCTGTCGCGGAAGGAAATATTACCGCATCTGCCCCAATTACCACTTCCTCACTTCCAAGCGAAATTGGTGTTCCACATATGATAAGCGCAGAGCTACCACGTAGGATTTCCTTCCCATCAATCGCTAGCCCACTAGGATTTGCTGTGAACGTATCATCCCCAATGGTGATAATTGATGGGATCGGCTTAGGCTCCATGGTTGTCAATAACGAAAAAGCAAGATCTTGCTTAGATGTTTCAAATCTATACACGCGGTAATGCGTGCGAGCAATATCGTGCCATTACATTAAGACCAGTGCTCGCCAAGGCCGAAGGCACCGATCAGCGGGCCCTTGCATCGTGGATAGTATAGCTTCTTGGAGGAGACCTCGTAAAGACTGTGTCTGTGCCGCGGCCTCGCAGAACAAAGCCATAGCAGTGGGCAAAATCTCAATCAAGACAGACATCGTGCCAAAACTCTGAGTCTCTCGATATGAAATAAACCACGACGTAGCTAGTATTTAATTGAACATTGATCTCTCCTACCCTACTCTCGCTTCGAATATTGTGTAGCCAAGTCCTTGGTTCGTGAGCACGGAAGTGAAAATTTCCTACCTATTGTGAAAACGTTGTAGTCCCGCATTGAGAGCACGTTTGTGGTACTGACAGGCCCAGGGCAAATCGACCAGGCTTACCACAGAACGATTCTCGAAACTTGTCTGGCCAAAGAATATGCTGAGAGTAAGGCACATGCCACAACCGGACAATTAAATCTTCCAGAAAACAACCACCATATCCAAGCAGGACGTACCGAATTCACTATGGCCTCCACTTATACCATAGCGTCAATACCGGGAAGCTGATAAGTCTGCCAGCACCTCCCATTAGTAGTGAACAGACGCACAGTGCAGTATAGCACTGACCCAGCCCACGACGTCAGATGCTGTAAGGTTACCAGGTTGTGTCGCTATTACGAAAGGGCCAAGGCGGCTGATTGGAAGATTGGTGATGTTTTCAGCGTGGTGTGAGAATTGGCATGCTGGTCCCCGACAGTAAGGTTTCACGAAGCCGCAATCGAAGACGTACCGCATCCCACGACGGATGGTAAAGCACACTTTGCGATCGTTGGTACAACCTAATGCGCTGGAACCTTTTACTGTCGATTTGAGTCTCATCGTTCTGATCCTCGATACGTCTTCCTTGTTGAGGCAGTAGATCCATTCTAGGAATTTCACGTAGTTCCCAGAGACCGTAAGATTGATGTAAAAAGTACAAGTGCTGAAGTAGACAGCAGAGCACTCCCTGCGCAATTGGCTTGAGGCACGAAACAGAGGCAACGAGTAAGCTTCGGTACTGGAAGGTGCGGCGATATCGACTCCATCTGGAAGCATCATTTCGTAGATCATATTACGTATTTCTGGTGGAAGATCAAAGAAACGGAAAGATGCTTGTCGCGGGGATGCTAGTCCCATCGTCATGTTGATAGCACACAATGGCGGGAAGACATACACAAAATTGAGACCAGAGGTGAGGGCTTTGACCTGCTTCCGTCAGTAGATATGGGCTCTATTGCTGATATATAGACGATGCGACAGTGTGACTCATTCGCGTGCCAAGGCTAACAGATTTCGCTAGTGATCTGGCCGCTATTCCTTGTATTTTCCACCATTGTACTGTATTGGTTGGGATTGGTTATCTTGCGTCGATCATGGACTCGAATGAGTTGGTGCAGTGTTGTTAGAATAGTCTCCTCCCTCCAGATCTCTCCTTTCATACTGCCCTTTTCCGCTTTCTGCATAGCCTTGAATGCCCATACCGACTCCGAATGCTTTCGATAAACCCCGAGGACCCCAGCTCCATCCGTGACCTCTTCTAATGGGTAAATGGTACATGCGAAAGCTAATTGACGAGCTTATAATACCCATGAGAGAGCCAAAAATAATGTCGAAACCATGATGCCTAAAGTCAGAGTACCGCGTTGATGCAACATATGTGGCAGTATAAAGAGATAAGCTGGGGGTGCTGCGGCCTGGCTGCGCGGTGCTATTGACAATTCGTCGCGCGTAGAAAAGACGTTGGTCTTGGATTGATCGGAAATATTGTCTGCTATAGGGCGCATGGGAGACTTCTGTACATCTTGGGATGACAGGAAAGGGTATGGTAGAAGATACGGAATGGTGATTGAGAATTTAGAACACAGATATAGAGTCAGGTAAAACATCCCAGTCCATGAGACTAGTCACCGCAGTCAGCTTCATATCAAAAAGCACAGAGGCTTACCTACAAGAGGAGTGTCCACTCGGAAAACTTGTAAATCCATCATTGAGCTTCGAAGCGTTTGGTTGTCTACACGCAGTAGAGGAGATCAGGAGATTCCAAAGCGGCAATTGCGTCCCTTCGCCACCGAGGGCATACTGTTCCACTGTAGCAGGGTCTAGATCACACCGTGACAGAAGATCTGGCCTTGGTTTTCCAACCAGATTTTTCAAACCCTCAGTGAAGAAGAATGTGGTTGCAAGTCCCAAGGCAAGGCCTAGCCAAGCTGCGTTCCATTCCCACAGCTTGTATTTCCATAATCGTGCTTTGGGAATATCTTTGGACAGGGTAGGTCCAGGCGTGACAGTAAGGGCGACGATAGCTGTAATGATTGCCGGTGCCAGAAATGAAATTACAACGAGGACGCCGGTTGATATCTTTTCATGTTCAACATGGGGGAATGAAATGCTCGGATCGACGGGGGAGAAAGGACGGTGGTTGCCTGTGACTTTCCAAAACCCGGCGCCAACGGCTGCAATACCACTGAGTGAGCGTTAGCGATAATTCATACGTTCCTCAAGCCAATACTGACATGATGACGATCCAATCAAGTACATAAGACACCACCAAGCGCTTCGAAAATTGTATAGCTATAGTCATTACAGAAGCAGAATCTGTGGAATCTCGCGATCCTCCCTACTCACGATAGAAGAACGAATATATACGGACTGCATTATGAAACATCAAAAGATCTTTGTTTCGCTTGTGTACGATCACGCGACAGCGGCGACACTTTCGGCTCATCTATCAGATCTGCGCCAGCGCTTGTGCCTTCCCTATGGGGAAAGGCGCGAGATTCGCGAATCTATTTCACGTTCAAGCTTTTGATTATTGTTCTATGTCTGACCGCCGTAGAGGTATTTAATTTTCTCCCTTGAAGAGCTCCACATTTGACTGCAATGAGTTTTGGAGGACCTGGCGGGGGACAGAAAAGTGCCAAACCCATACCACCTGAAAGAGGCAGCTTTCCACTTGAGTATTCCACACTGACTTCTCGCCACGGACCTTGCTGACTGAGCTGTGTAGCCACGATGGTAAGAAAAGTCTCAAGAAGATCATATTTTGTTTTCTAAGGCTCACACTCGGTCCAGGAGAATGCAAGCCTATCATAGCAGACTACCTACGCTGTCTACGCAGAGTAAAAGGCGCCAATGACCAGGAATGCAGGTTGATGGCTAAGGAATACCTCAGGTGTCGCATGGACCAGTACGTGTTGCACACAATCTACACCGTTCCTTGAGCAATTTTGCACTGGCTTGTTGGCCCTGGCTAACACGTCTGGAGTAATCTAATGGCACCAGATGAATTCAAGAATCTTGGGTTTGCAGAAAACGACAAGACTGAACCTATACCAAGTCATGCGGGAGGAGCAACAGCGCATAAAGTCCGAGATGATGGGAAGAAGATCTCGTGACACTTCAAAGCATTACCATTGGTTGGCTGCTTCGGGGTGACCCCAGGAACGCAACCGCTCCCAGTGCTTGTTCAAAGAACAAAACGTGTCTAGCCAACAAAGCACGCAACTTGTTTCTCTCTATCAAAGTACCTCACCATGTCCGCACATCCTCTCCCACCGAATCCATGCCTTGTCGCCATTATCCTTGTTGTGAGGACATCTTCTGACCCCTCCATTGCGTTCCATTATCCACCCCGACCAGGTGAAGATAATTCTCGATTCCAGAACTTATTCAAAGACAATAGTGTAGAGAACGAGTCGAGCACTTCTTCATCCGGTGAAGAAAGTTCCGAGTCCGCAGAGGCTTTGAAGTCCCGATCGGAGGCTGAAGCAGATGGCAAGAAGGATAGCCCCCCTGATGGTGATATATTCGGCTCCGCATCGCCCGAAAGGAGCGATGGACTAAGGCCAGAGCACAAGTGGAACGACCTTTTTGGCTTTCAGTCTTCCGTGCTTGCGAGGGTTTTGACTCCTGCCACGACTGGTCACAAGAAGAGGTTCGAAGTGGGTTTGGGCGACAAAGTCTTCATCGGCCGACCAGTATTTGCGCAACCAGACGGAACGTGGAAGAAAGCAAAGAAACAGAGAAGGTCGTCAAGTAGAAGTAATGTTACTGCCGAGAAAGGCAGGAAGGACCGAGAGGATGTCGGCATTGCAAAGGCGAAACGTAGGAGTCTTGAGGAGAAGGAATACAGTGAAGGCTCGGGGCGCGAAGTTTCGGCTGACAGCCAGTCAGATACTCATGGAGAGAGAAAAGCTCACGATGACGGCCCAGATCTTCGCCAATCCGTTCTCACTGGAAAGGAAGCTGGATCCATCAAGCGCGGGGGATCACGTACTGCCAAAAAGCCTCTCGTTATGTTCCATGTGGTTTTCGTGCTTCAGCCGCCTCCGCTGGAATATCACATTCGCGTGGGGGAGATGTACAACGACATTGTTCGCAAGTTTTCCAAAGCGCTGAAGTGGGAACAGTCTCGCTCCAATTACGTGGCTAATGAGGCTGCCTTGATCTCATCTGTGACAAAGGCCACTCACAGAATGAGCAGTCAGGAGCAGCCCTTGGGAAAATTGTATCATGACCTTGTCGCACAATCAAGTCTTGCTCGAGCAATAGCGACTCTCTACAACAGCGTTTCCAGCTTGCGGGTTGCTCATCTGAGCCTGACCCCATCACTATCATTGTCTCTACAGATCCCGATCTCGACGGCTATCTCTGTCCTACCGACTCCGCTGTCACCACAACTCCCTGGACTCTGGCTGACCACAGCCAATTCTATGCCCACGGACGATGATGCCCAGACCACTGGCACTCAGCTCGGATCACATTTCACTCTACTGCTCTTGTCAGACCTTCACTCGATTCTCTCTGACGTCAATGCTACCTCCTCCCCCATCACAGACGCGTTGACTCATTATCTCCGTGCGTCCACGCCCACCAAATCCTTCTATCAGATCTCGCAATCTTCAGGCATACCTTTGCAGGACATTCAATTCTTAGCCTCACACCTCATTTACTGGCGTCGTGCTCAAGCAATACCTCCTCTGCACCAGCGTGACACTTACATTGTGTCTCCAAATGCTGACATGCGAAAGCTGTCAATTGCTGCATCAACCTTTGCCAAAATCTTCCCTGCCTTACCATCCTTGCCTTACATCCTGAGTTCGCTCTCTTCTCGGCTCAGGCCTTACTCCGGCATGATTCCGAGCAAAGATCACAAAGAGGCTTACATGGAAATTCTGGCCTGGCTGATGCGTGGCGGTTGGGTGACTCAGCTGCGGACGTTCGCCTGGGTTCGGGTACCAAGTCATATCAAGGAATCTGTTGCTAAACAGAAATCCTCAACCGAATTGGACACATCGTCGAAGAGGTCCACGGCAGATGAAAGCGATAGCGTGGCAGACGAAAGCGATAAAGCCAGCAGCTCACACCTTGACGTACCTCGTTCCCAATCACGCTCAGTATCTCCATCCTCCAGTACACATACTATTTCACCCCTACGACAGACGGCTCCTCACCCTGCAAGCTTACTACCTAATCCACGTCTCGCTTCCGATCTACCATCTCGTCACCTCCATGCCATTTCGCAATTCATCCTCGAGAATCAAGGTCCCGATTCTCAATCTGCCTGGGTGGAATGCATCAAATATTTCGATGGCAAGCATGCTCTCGAGACCATTCCTGTCAGGGAAGGCTGGAAGAGGAAAGGGGCGAAAGAGTTGCTGGATGGATGGGTGG
>JAABUH010002870.1_pt1 | contig 15738 bp, 22 predicted proteins | sample 5559121 | NCBI WGS metagenome assembly JAABUH01 (sample SAMN10711871, study PRJNA513364) | rock metagenome | isolation source: Antarctica rocks | place: Antarctica: Victoria Land, Battleship Promontory nord | collected 2015-12-28
TGGCGGGCACAACGTGCAGCCTTTCCGCTGTGCTTTGTGGGACAGCTTTGCGCTCTTGCAGCACTGCTGACAGCGTAAGGGCAGACCAGCGCTACTGCAGCCGTGGCCGGGCCCGGGAGTCGCCTCCAACTGCTCACCAAGGACCGCATGAGCTGGTTTCCATCCGCCTGCTCAGCCGCTTGACGTGTGCACATCATGCACATGCGCGCGCCGCTCTCAAGCCCAGAGCGCGTGCTCTTGTCACTCAAGGGCCCACCAAAGCGTGCACCAAAGTGGGCACCGCGCGCGCAGTTCTGGTGGCGCTCGCCGCTGTGGGGCCGCGGCGACTCTGGCTCCACGCCCAGCGGCAGCGGCTTCCCGGCGCCCAAGGAGCGCGCCGGCGGCAGCTCGCGGACCGCGCTGTGACCTCCAGACCCTGCATACCCTGGCAGCCCTGGTGGGAGCGGGCCCGGCCGCGCCCGGCGCTCCGGCACCGCGGGGGGCGCGCGCCGGCGCTGGCGACCGCCGCGGGCGCGAGGGCGAGCGCGCGTGGGAGAGTCCCGGGGAGGAGGCAGGGCGCGGCGGGGGCTCCGGGGTGCGAAACTCTGATGCGGTATGGGGCGGGCTGGGAGCGGGCGCCTGCATAGGCCTTCCCCCGGTTTGCATGTGTGCGCGTTGTGTGCCTTTTGAGTTTCCATTCGCCGCGGTCGCGACAGCTCTGGTTTGCATCTAGGCAGCGCAAGCCTGCACTAAAGACTATACCACCCTCAAGACGGCGGCCCGGCCCGCTTGGCTAAAAACTCCTCGGTGTGCACAAATTTTTCGTGGTTTTGTCAGGCGCCAGGGACTCGGCGGCATGCTCCCCGCTGGCGGGGCAAGCAGTCTTTGAGTAGCGGCGCAGTCTGCGCTGCAGTGCTGGCAGGGCCACGCCGGGGCCCTGCTGCTGTTGCGCCGGGGTGTATTGCATCATAGCAGGACGAACTGACGCTCTGCGTGTAACACGCGAAGTATTCATGCATGTGCTCGTGATGTCATCCTCGAGAAAACATGTCACCCGTGCAGCCTCAGCCTGAGCGGGCATGCAACTGTGGCGCCACATCCGGCTGCTTGTGCATGCATGCCGCAGCTCTGCGGCACGTGCAATGGCGCTGGGCGGTACATCCTTGGGTGGTCGCAACATCATGCCTCCCATTCACTCCACCACCGTCCTCACCTATCTCTGTGTCACTTACCAAGGCGTGCAGTAGATGTCTGCAGGGCCTGCTGGACTGCAGCTGACGTACGCGCCCATCGGCACAGAGCACCTCGCCAAGCTCAAGCTGCTCAACTCCGTGCTGTTTCCCATCAAGTACCAGGTGGGGGGCACTGCAACACATATGCTCTTGCAAGCACAACCTGGCCACCTCAAGCACGTGTCCCGGTACTGGCTTTCGCAGGACCAGCTCTACAAGCAGTGCATCTTGTTCGAACACACGCACGGAGGTGCGAGTGCGGAGCCACGTCCTGCGCCCTGCTTGGAGGTATGGCAGCTGGTGGGTGCCAGCTGAGTCAGCTGAACAAGCTTACTTCAACCTGCTCTTTTAAGCGTGCTCCTGCAAGAGCTTTTGCGAGCGGCAGCGTTCTGCGGCGGCGAGCTTGTGGGCGCAATCGCCTGTCGGCTCGAGTGCAAGGACAGCTGCGTGCGCCTGTACATCCTGACGCTCGGTGTCCTGGCCGCCTACCGCGGCCACGGCATTGGTGCGCGCCTGGCTGCGCCGCCGGAAGCCTGGGGAGGGTGTCCTGGCGCACTTGTTTGGCACTAGGACATGCAGCGCTGCACTGCGGTGGCACGCTGCGCTGGAGACCTGGGGCGCTGGTGGATCTGTGCGTGCAACACTGCCTGGTGTGTTGCTGGTCCCAGGCAGCCACCTGCTGAGCTGCGGTGTCCTGGCTGTTCATGTTGCCGCTCCGCGTGGGCTGCTGCCACCACCCGCCTCACAAGCTGCCGCCAAGCTGGCCGCAGCCGGCCCGGCAGCGCTCGGCGGGCAGCTGCTTCCGGCTGCGCTGAGCCGGAGCACCGCCAGGCGCGTGCGGCCTCACCGCGCGCGGCCGCCACGCGGCAGGCACCGAGCTGCTCAGCGCCGCCGTGCGGCTGGCCGCCGCGGACCCCGCGGTCGCGGCCGCGCAGCTGCACGTCCAGACCAGCAACGCGGACGCGATCGCGTTCTACCAGCGCCGCGGCTTCCAGCTCGGCGGCGTGCTGTGCAACTACTACCGGCGGCTCAGCCCGCCGGACGCGGTGGAGCTGTACAGGGCGCTGCAGTCTGGGTACAGGCACGGGCCGCCCGCCAGCAAGGCGGCAGATGCAGAGGCGCCGCCGGGGGGCAGCGCGAGCCTGGGCAGCTCTGTGAGGCAGCAGACACACCAGCACGCTCAGCCTGGGTGACAGCGCCATCACGTCGCATGGCTGCGCACGGCGTAGGTATACGACACCGCTGACGGCCGGCCCGTCGACAGCGGGCGGGGAGGCGCGCCTCAGAAGCGTACCAGGCCCAGGGCTGCGCTGCCCTTCGGCATGATACACACGTATAATGTGGTGCTCCGACGTAGGCTCCAGCGCAGCAGTGCGGTGCGCGGGTCGGCATGCCGGCACGCATGCCGTGGCCGCCTGCTTGGATTGTACGACGCTGAGTGCAGGGCTTGTATGCACTTTCAAGGCGGTGCTGATCCACACAGGTTGACGTTGTGCAACTGCTTGGTGCAAGGTTGAGAGTCCTGCGCACAGAGAGCAGTAAGCCTGCTCACCACCAGGGTTCTCTGGTACATGCTCATGCTCTTGCAGCCTGAGCACTGCATGTTGACCACTTCTAAAACATGTCGGTGCTTGCCAAGGCTAAAGGAGGTAAAGGTCTTTGGCCATCGAGACCTTCGCATATAAATGTTGAATGCTAGCAATGACACCGGGAGTTGTGCAGCAAAGCCTCTTAGCAGTGCACTCAGCATGTAGGTGTATGGTCTAACCCACACGTCAACCACATATAGTCATGCGTTGCCAGTATCAGGTGAGTTTTAAACAAGCAACAGCACCTGGGGGTAGTATTCATCAAGCCACCACACAGCGGCAACTGTGTTGCTGTGCAGGATCCACACAGCGGCAACACAATAACACAATAGACAAAAAACACAGCTATCTCTGACACGACGCAAACAGCCAAATGCAGGGCAGCCGGAGTTGCATGCTACTCCGGCTGAGGCGGCGCGCCGGGCCGCACACTGCTGTGCCCAATGAGCTTTGCGCCCACCGTGGTGCCCCGGCTGTGCGTGCCCATCGACTCGCCCCTGCGCCAGCAGTTCACAGGCTGTCACTGATGCATGGCTGCAAGGAGCCCGCAGTGCTCCCGAGGTGCACAAGTCAAGATGCACAGACGGCTCACGTAAGCAAGGCCGCACGCGTGAAAGCAAACGTTCCTGCAAACACAGGCGTGCCCGCTATGACTCAGCCACTTCACTCTAACTCATGTATCATGAGCCCGCCGTGCAGACTATCTGTTCATATTAGAAGGCCACGCTCTGCCGTCCAGCTGCACACGCAGGCAGTTCTGGGGCCACGCGCAGCTGCACATGCCAGCCTCTCTACCCGACCGAGACACCCACCGCAGTGATGCGGCGTAGCGCTCGTCGCTGCCGGCGCCGCCACGCGACTCCTCCAGCAGCACGGCTAGCCGCTCTCGATTTGCCTTAGCGAGCATCTGCACCAGGCGAGCGCGGATGAATCAAGGTAGCAAAAGTGAGGTGCACTGCGAAACACACAGTGCTTTACTTTCCTTCTTGTGTCGCAGCTGCTACCAGCAGCATACAAGTGAGAGGTGCAGTGGGCGACAAAGTTGGGAGAGTGCTTTCATGCTGCACGCTGTGGACGGTTCATACGAAGGTGCAAGCACCTTGTGGTCCATCGTTGCGCGCTCACGCAGCTGGCGCTCCAGCGCGCCCTCCTCGCGCGGGTTGAAGACCCACATCACGCCCTTGCCCATCACGTACGGCACCCCGAAGCACACCACTGTGAAGGCGGCCATGGCTGCCGGCGACTGCTTTGTCACCGCGACAATCCGGCGCCATGTCGCGCTCTTTTCATACCAGGACGCCATGGCTGCCGCTGCTGCTGCGGCGCTCACTCCTTCTTTGCGTCCTCGTCGTCTGGCTTGACGACAAAGTCCACCACACCCTGCCACACAGCGTGTTATGCTCTGCGTGCTGGCTGACCAACCAAGCTAATGATAGCTACACGTAGCACTTAAGGCCAGCTGAGGCACCTTCTTCTCGACGCACGTGCGCAGTTTGCGGAGCAGCGGGAGGCACTTCATCTCATTGTAGCTCCTGTCGGCCACGCAGTTCAGCAGCGCCGCCACCTGCTCTGCGCACTCAAAGCCTGTGTGCTTCTCAGGTACGTCCTCTTTGCCAGCACCGCCAGCCGCGGACATGCGTTGCTCTGGACGCGCGGGTTGCGATCACGCCTCCACTTTGTCGGCTCTCTACGAGTCGGCTCCTTGAAGCCTGCAACTTGAGTTTCAGCACCAGAACCTGAATTAACCTGATGCACACGTCCTCACAGTCCTCAGCTAGAGCAGGCAGGAACTTTGAGCCTTACCGAGGACTCTACAACTGATAGCAGCTCGTAGAGTCATGGCACTGCGCACTGACATGCTGTGCAGCAGGCGGTGCCTTGCAGGCGCATTCACAGATGCCAGGCCGGCGCAGAGTGGGGCCGGCAGCCGCGCACGCAGCTGCGCGGCGCACTGCAGCGCTCCTCGGGAGGCGCCATGCTCACAGGTGAGGCACTTCCATCTCAGCATTCTCGCGGATGTGTTTGGGTGTGCGGTATCTTATCTCAGGCCTTGAAGCGACTTCTTACCAGGAAGCTTTACTTGCCTTCTTACACTCACTAGGCTGATGCAGCTGCGCTGCGGGCCTCAGGAGAGCAGCTGGGGCGAGGTGCTGCGGAGGTGTGCGCTCAGCCTCGCGGCGGTTGCAACGGTGTCTGCACCTATCATGGCGCTGCCACAAGAGGTAGGTCCTCTTTGTGTGTGTTTGCATGCGCTGCGCTTGGGGAAGCGAGTTCAGCGTGCGCATGACGCGAGCAGAATGTTGCTACAACCCTGAAAGCACTCGAATAGCCACATTGAGCCGCCAAGAGCGCTGGCTACTAACAATTATATCTTTTGCGGCCACCGCGCAGCTGATGCCGAGGGCAGACGCGATGCTGACAGCAGGCGACCCTGTGAAGAACGCACGCGCGCTGCTGCGCTATGCGCTGCCCGTAGAGAACAAGTCTGTGAGGACAATCCAGGTGATCAGTCCCCCTCTTCATTCTATGCACCAGTGCCGGTGGGAGAGCCCACAAGCCTGAACTTGCATCAGGGGTCTTGCACAGAGCAGGCGCTGTTGTTTTTTCTTTTCTGTTGTTGAGCCAATGCACGTGTCCTATTTTCAGGCATCTCTGAATGGTTAACGGTCCTTGTGCTATGTGCTGGGCCCCTGTGCGGGCCTGGGCTGTCAGACCAACGTGGCTGGAGGGTAGAAGTACTTGCAACGATGATCAGTGGTAGCCTGCAACGCCTGAGCTGTGTCCTGGGCGGCCATGAGAACATAGAACGTCATGCAGACGGAGCTGGAGGGCATCAGTGAGCAGCTGCGCATCCCGGGCAGTAAGGCGTTGGGCCCTGTGTCCAAGGTACGCTAGTTTGCCTTGGAATAAATGACTTGCAAGTCCTATTCAGGACGCCGCGTTTCTGGCCCTGCCTATCTAGCTCTGCCCAGCACTCGCCCTGGTTTGCGCAAACCCAAATGAGAGTGCTACTGCTCACGTCCTGCGCTTGTTCACGCTTGTGTCATCTTATAACGTATGGTTGCAGTGACACCTCAAGTTGTCAAGACCTATCAAGACATGGCTTGTTGTTGTATTGCGGCACAGTTGACTGTTGCTGTCCGCAGACATCGCCAGTCTATTTGCATTCCAAGTTTTGATAGATGTAGCTGGCATGCTGTCCCAATTTCTGGTGCATGCGGGGTCGCAGGCGGTCCGGAAAGCGCGCAGCGTACTGAACAATGACCGGACCAAGATCATCACTGCATTTGCACCCGACAAGAAGGTCTGTCGCCGCGCTGGCCCATGGCGTGTTAGCTTGCATTGTTGGCGTCCAAAGTGTGGTTTGCCGTGCTTGCTGGCAGTGGTAGGGATTTGCCAGCGCACCACATTAAGCACAGCGACATGTGCTGTTGGGCGTAAGACGGGTTGCTTGTGATGTGGAGGGCCTGGTCAGGAATTAAGCGAAGTTGCCTTGGGCCCTGTCAGACAGGGCTTGCAACGCGGCGCAGGACAAGGGCCTGGCGGCCATCGAGCGCCTGGACCAGTCGCTGGACGAGTTCGCGCGCCTGCTGGACGACAAGGATAAGCAGGACGTGCCCATCAAGCAGCAGGAGGCGCTCGGCTTTGTGGGCGCGGTGGAGGAGGCCATGGTCACGGGCTTCCCGTACGAGGTGCCCAAGCAGTACGCCGGCCTGCCGCAGCTCAAGGTGCGCGCGCCGCGCCCGCCGGGCGCGCAGTGCGCACTGCACGGGGGTGTTGGCGAGGGGTTGGAAGGGTCGTTATGCGCCCGGGGCATGGCTGCGCTCAAGGTAGCAGTAGCAAAGGGACCTTGGTCAAGGGGCGGACCCGTACGAGGCGCCCAGGCAGCGGCGCCAGGCTGCCGCAGCTTTGGAGGCGCGCGCACGCATCTGCTGGGCCGACAGTGTGCGCACGTGCCGCTGACAGCGCTTAATTGGCTCTGCGTCTCGCTTCAAAAGCGGTGCAGAGCAGGGCAGGGGGGCAGCGGCATCCTGCAATGAAGCACCCGCAGCGTCGTCTACACCCCAAGGCTTGTTGCCTCGATTTTGGTGCCCCCCGCCCCACAATGTGAACGCAGCGCGCGCCGCCTTTACCTACTCTCTGGGCGCCTGTGCCTGGCGCGTTAAATGGTCGGCGCAAAAATACCCTCGCGGTCAAGCAGGCGGCATGGTCCAGCCGGCGGCTGCTCGCCTTTCACAGCCGCGGCACATACGTGGCTGCCCTTTAGAAAGCACAGCCGAGGCGCACCATGGCTGTCGTGCCCGTGATCAGTACGTCCTGACATTTTTTTTTACACTGGCGTCTGGGTTGCCATGCATGGCCTTGCATCGCGGAGGCTGAGAAGCAACCCAAAACTGGCCACACAGGCGTTGCGGCGGCGCGCTCAGGACCGCGATAGATGGTGCAGGCTGCCAGCTTCCAGCTGCAGCAAAGTTTAGAGAGGGTGGCTCCTGCAGTCTGCGGTGTCGCATTGGGGAGTATAACTTGCGCGCCCGGCGCGTGCAGGGCCGCGCGACGGTGGAGATAGAGATCAAGCTGAAGGAGGCGCGCCAGGAGGGCGTGTCCGGCGGCACGCTCAAGATCGTGGTGGACGGCTACAACGCGCCGGTGACCGGCGGCAACTTCGTGGACCTGGTGCAGCGCGGCTTTTACAACAACATGGAGATCCAGCGCGCCGACGGCTTTGTCGTGCAGACCGGCGACCCGGGGCCGCCGGTGCGCCCGCGCCTCGCGCCGCTCTCAAGTCAGCATCATGTGCTTGTCGTCCAGAAGAGCGTTCTCCCTCACTCTGGGGAGAATGCCCAGGGCGAATATCTTGGTGCAAAGCGAATTGCCGTTGTGACAGAGCCTGACAATTTTTAAACAAATACCTAACTGTACTTTCAGTTCTGACACGCTCTCAAGGAGGTGCGCAGGACAATGGCTACGCAGAGGGCGGCAAAGTGCGGCGGATCCCATTCGAGGTGATGGTGCGCGGCGACAAGGCGCCCGTGTACGAGGAGACGCTGGAGGACCTGGGCCGCTTCAATGACCAGCCGGCGCTGCCGTTCAACGCGTATGGCACGATGGCACTTGCCCGCGGCGAGTTTGAGGCCAACTCTGGGTCCAGCCAGGTCTTCTGGCTGCTCAAGGCGCGCCCGCCCTTGCCTCCCCTGTTCGCGACCCGCATCCTCAGAGCCTGCTGCAAGCTGCAGCCAGGTCTTCGCCCACGGCGCGCCCGTCCCCTCTCAGCACACTCCCCAAACAGCGCGCCGAGCAGACAGCTGGCGCTTTCATCAACCTCTGTGGCTTGTCATGGTAAGCGCCTGTACACCACAGGCCAGCCCAGCAGTGTCGCCGGCGGGCTACCTGCCACAGGTGTTACAAGATTTTGTCATTCTTACAGCTGTGGGGTTGTCTGTCGTGATTGTAAGAGCTCATACGGCCCGCATACGGTGGTGTGCGCCAGGAGTCGGAGCTGACGCCCAGCGGCGCCAACCTGCTGGACGGGCGCTACGCGGTGTTTGGGTACGTGGTTGAGGGCCAGGAGCTGCTGCAGCAGCTGCAGGCGCGCGCGCCACGCTCCTCCTCCCAACAGCTTGCATCAAAGAATGTGCACAGCGCCGGCGTCAACGCATGATGTCGCACTTTATCCCGCCTGGCTACCTGGTAGCTCCTGCTCCGCAGCATGGCGTGCTGGAAGTGGCTGCAGGCGGATGATGACAGCAGCCGTGCGTGGGCGGTGACGTGGCGCATATGCTGCCTGCAGGTGGGCGACCTCATTGAGTCTGCCAAGGTGGTGGATGGCGCATCGTTCCTGCAGTCGCCATCCAACAACTAGGGGGGTTGGTTGCGGCGCCTGAACTTGCTCAAGGGCCGCGCATCACATGCCTGCTGGGACAGGCGGCTGTGCGCCGGAGATGCGGCCTCAGCCAGAGATGCAGGCTGCTTTTAACTGTCTGCTCCGCTGCGGCCGGCCAGTGCACTCGCAGACGCCGCTGGGACAGACGTGAAGCTGCAAGCATGCTCACGTCCAGCAGATATGCCCAAGTGCTTTGTATTGTGACCGTGTTGGCACGGACCACAGCCCACACTCTTAACACGAGCTACAGAAAGCCTGAGTTGATGACTCTTGACCCACCATTTGCATGCTAACGGGTTCTGTCACTGACATCACCAAGCATGTCATGTGAAAATTGACAGTTTGCGTTGCGCACTGGGACCTCTCAGTCATCTTGAGTCGCACTTCAGGAGCAAAGCCAAACACCGTCAAACCTCCCAGCAGCATGTTGTTTCGGTGGTAACTCTATCACACTGCTTGCACAAAATCTTGTCAACTTCGTGACCTGTCACATGTTCACCACGCCAACACAGGCTGAATACCCGGTTGTGCTGTTCATGCTGTTCATGCCGTAGATGATGACGACAGCTTTGGGCAGTTGCGGCCCTTGCAATGAGCTGCTGCTGGTGGCGCTAGCAGCTCAGCGCCATAGTCACGCCGTGACTTGGCATGTTTCTTATCAAGCATGCGGCGCAGCTATGCTTGTGCAGGCAAGGGTCGCACAACAAGAACACGTCATTTTGATATGTAGAGTGCACTCACGCTTTTGTTGTGGTCTTGGACGCATGTCAGCAGGTGGTGCCGAGCGCAAGGGCGGCCAGCAGGCTCACTGCCTATAGCAGCCACAACAGGGTGCTGAAGCGCCTGCTGGCTGGCTGCACCGCCCCTGAGTGCCCTCGACTGCAGCAGCAGGCGCTTGAGTGCCGCGCATACCGGCAGGCAGGCGCAGAGGGAGCACGCAGTGCAGGCAGGACAGACGGGCGTCAGGTCTTAAATTGAAAGGCCCACCCACCCAGCCCGAGCCCCGAGCCCTCACCTTCCTGTCGGGCTACGCAGACGGAGGCGCCAGCAGCGCCCGCGCGAGCGCAGACCTTTCGGACGGCTGTGCGGGGCGCAGCTGTGCGAACACGGCTTAGTTGTGGCCTGCTGGTCCTGTAGAAGAACGCAGCTTGAACTGAAGGCTGGCACTGCCGGTGCTGCTGCTCATGTCGCCGTGCGCGCATGCGATGCACAGATGAGCTGCTGTTCTCGCGCTCACCAGTGGCCGCAGTGCCAGCCTTCGTTTTAGCTGTGTTCCCCCACAGGAACAGCAGGCAACATCCAAGCCGCCAGAGCGGTCTGCACTCGCGTCTGCGCTACTGGCGCCTCCTTCTGCGCAGCCTGCCAGTAAGGTGTCTGAAAAAGCCGATCGTCACTAGCGTCACAACCGACATTTGCCTAGACAGGCAGCAGCCGGTCGCACGTGCAAGGCTGGAGAGTCCTGAGAGTCCTGTGCTCCTCCTCAGAGGCTGGAGAGTCCTGAGAGTCCTGTTGTCATCCTCAGAGGCCGAGACTGACGTTCGTATCAGCGCCTTGCTGTCAGCTTGCACACTGCTGAGGCACAGGAGACCAATAGACATAAGCACTTGCCAAGACAGCCCGCCTGTTTAAGCTTGCGGGCAGAGGCGCCATGTGGTGCGGCCGTCCGCTGGTGCTGCAGCCCATGACGCTGCTGTCGCGCGTGCTGCTCCGCACCCCACTCCTTAGCTGCCCACCCGGGCTGCAGCGCATCAGCTCAGCCACGTCGATCTGCGCTCCGCACGGGAGGGAGCATCCACACGGCTTACGGCACAGAAGAGAGCATGCGTGCCGCCGTGAGCGAGGGTGCTGCGTGGCAGCCACCGCCACGGCATGCGCGATGCCGAGGGCGGAGCTCGCAGGCCGCCGCAGGCGACCACACTGCTTGGGGGCCAACTCGCTCAGCACGGAAGAGAGGCTTCAGCATACAAGGCGCCGCCCTTGTGCGCGCGGCGTGGTGACCAGCGCGGCCGTGGAGCAGGCGGCTGCGCGCGCAGCGGAGCCGGAGACTGGCGTGGGCATCGGCACGCTGCGCTCCAAGGCACAGCCTGACACAAGCAAGGTGCCTGCTTTGCAACGTTCCTGCAAGCAGGTCACTGCCAACGCTGCTGGTGTGCCCCCGCAGGTAGATGCGGCCACCACTGAGGTTGCTGAGGTGCTAAAGGTGTGCGCCCAGCAGTGCCAACTACCTATGGTTTTAGTGCACTTTGCACACTAACAAGAAGGAGAGCGCTGGGTGCTGGACTAGCTCGTGCTGGCCTGCCTTGCACGGCAACACGCCAGACAGGGCTCCGGTGTGTGAGATCCAGTGCAGGTCTGCCTCTGGCAACCTCAGGTGCTCAGGTGCTTGAGCAGTGCTAGCGGCCAGGTTGCTCTGCGCACGTGGGCTCACCTAGGCGGAGGGACATTGCCGTAAGGATGCAGGAGGCCAAGTATGCAGCACGTGGCAGGTGCTGGACCGGCCAGCGCTGGCGGCGCAGCTGGGGATGCTGGAGCGCGACGCGGCGGCCGACAACCTGTGGGACAACCCGGCCGAGGCGCAGGCGCTGCTCAAGGAGCTCAACAGGCTGAAGGAGGGCGTGGCCGCCGCGGACGGGTTTACCGCGCTGCTCGACGACGCGCGCGCGGCGCTGGACATGGCCGAGCAGGAGGCGAGCTCACACATGTCACACCCGTCGCATTAACAGGGTTGGCAGTGCATGCAACAGCATTGCATGCAGGTATCGTGCTATGAAGTCGCAACTGTGACGAGATGCGTTGATCAGTGTGAGCTTGCAGCGGTGAGTAGAGGCCGCCTGCGCGTGGCGGTGGAAATTGGGCACACGCAGCGGATGCAGCGCTTTGCGACGGAGGAGTGAATGAGCGGCAGAGGGGAGTTTGTGTGCACAGAGCGCGACGTACCATCAGTGTCGGTAAGCGTCAAGGCCAGGCGCCGCGCGCAGGACTTTGCCGCGGAGGAGGAGGCGGAAATGCTGGGCGAGGGCTTGGCCGCGGTGGCCGAGCTGGACGCGCGCCTCGCGCGCTGGCAGCTGCAGCGCCTGCTGGGCGGGCCCTACGACGAGGGCGACGCCGTGCTCTCCATCCAGGCGCGGCGGCCCTGGGGCACGGCCTGCAGCCCTGCTGGCTGGCTGTTCCGTGCTGCAGGCGAGGCTTCCAGGCCGCGTTCGATAGCACAGCAGTAGCCAGCGCCCTGGCAGCAGCGGGATGGACAGGCGCTGCGGCGCCGAGCAGGGCATGGGTGAATAGAGGGGCCTGCGCCGTGCCTGCCAGAGGGGCTACCGCGTCTGCAGGATGGGCGGGCGGCACAGACGCAGAGGGGCTGCGGCGGGAGCGCGGCGCGCGCTCTGGGGCACCAAGCAGGGTTTTTCCAGCGTGCGGGCATCGATGCGGAAGTGCTGCGGCACCGCGGGGCGCATCGCGCGGCCCGCGGCACGAGCGCGCCGCGCCCGCAGCGCGGCGCCTGACCGGCCTGTGGTGCCTGCGCAGGCGGGCGCTGGCGGCACGGACGCGCAGGACTGGGCGGAGATGCTGGAGCGCATGTACCTGCGCTGGGCGTCCGCGCAGGGCCTGTCCGCGCAGGCGATCGAGCGCTCGCCAGGCGCGCGCCCCCATGCGGCGCCTGCGGGGGAGGTGCAGGCTTGCGGCGGTGCGGCCCATGCTGCGCGATGCCGGCCGGCAGAAAGTGCCCGGCTGCCCTGCGGCCGGGCTTGGCGCGGGGGTCTTGCAGCGCCCTGTCGCCTGCCGGCGGGCGGGGACGCGCGCCGGCCGGCCGGGCAGCGCGGTTCTTGCCCGGCCTGGGCGCGCTTAGGAGCGAGAGGCGGTCCGCATAAAAACATGCACCCAAAGGCCGGGCGCCAGGCGCCGCGCGTTCGGGCCGCGCAGGCGAGGAGGCGGGCGTGAAGTCGGTGGAGCTGGAGGTGCGCGGGCGCTTCGCGTACGGCCTGCTGGCCGGCGAGAAGGGCACGCACCGGCTGGTGCGCCAATCGCCCTTCAACGCCAAGGCCGCGCGGCAGACCAGCTTCGCGGCCGTGGAGGTCATGCCCGTGCTAGGCGCGCGCCCCCCCTGGGCCCCGCTGCCCGTGCGCCGCCAGGGGGTTCCGCAGGACTGCGCGGCGGGAAGCAGCAGGATCGGGTCTCATGCCAGTGCTCTGGCTTGACTGCGTGTCCCTGCGCTGCCAGAGGATCGGTTACATGCGAAGCGTTTGACCAGCGGCGGGCTCGCCGCAGCCTGCATGCGGGAGCGTGCGTGCCGAGCCACGGTTAGGGCGAGGCCTTGATTGGGCCAGCGCTGCGCGCAGGCGACCAGGCGGCGCAGGTGGACATCCCGGACAGCGACCTCGAGATCACGACCATGCGCGCGTCCGGCGCAGGCGCGCCCCCGCCCAATGTAACGCTTGGGAGGGTTCGGTGATAGAGTCTGTAGTGGTGCTGTGGCGGGCGCACACCCTATTTTCTGTCCGTCCTGGTACTACATCTCTGTTTGCCGGCTGGTGGGGTCATTGCGCGCTGACCTGGCGAGTCTCATGAGAGCAGCGCCGCGTAATGTGTCATTTGTGGATAGACAGCCTCTCTGTTGTGTACAGGGCTGAGACGGGCCATGTCAGTGAAATGCACGCCCTGCGCCGTCCGCCCTGCTCCCTGGCTTCTGCATCACCTGTGCGGGCCCGGCGCGGCGCAGGCGGCCAGAACGTGAACAAGGTGGAGACCGCGGTGCGCATCAAGCACATCCCGACGGGCATCACCGTCAAGTGCGCGCAGGAGCGCTTCCAGCTGCGCAACCGGGTGCGGGCGGCCGCGCGCCCTGTGATGTCAGAGCGTGGCCACTCGAGCATGTATGCTGACATGGCAGGCTGGAGGGGGCCCCAGAGGTGACGTTTCTGGGAGTGCCTGACTCAAAAGCCAGGGACAAGCACAAGCCCATGGATGTCTGCATGTCCATGGAGGTGATAGGCTGCTGAAGTCCGTCACGCCTTGCGAGCAATGTGAAGCCTGCTTGCGCACACAAACATGTGCATGCGATATACTGCGCAGGGTGTTGCTTGAATTTGGCGTATACACAGCAGCAGCGCGCGCCGCAGGCCGTCGCGCTGGATCGGCATGCAATGTGTAACACAGAGCGTTGCTTGACATGCGCGTGCGCGTAGAGACGGCAGCAGCGCGCGCGCCGCGGGCCATTGTGCTGGAGCGGCTCCAGGCCAAGCTGGTCGTGCTGGCATGCGGTGTATCACGCAGAGCGTTGCTTGAAGTCCGCGTGGCGACAGCAGCAGCGCGCGCCGCAGGCCATCGCGCTGGAGCGGCTGAAGGCCAAGCTGGTCGTGCTGGCGGAGGAGCGGCAGCTGGCCGAGGTGGCCGAGCTGCGCGGCGACGCCGTCAAGGCGGAGTGGGGCCAGCAGGCGCGCCCCGCCTGCCTCGCGCCGCGACGAGAAGCTCAAACAGGAAGGCGCATGTGCAAATGTTGGCTGCTTGCATGTGTGGGCGCACATCGGGGGCAGCCAAGGGCGGCTGCGTTCCGCATGTTCTGGGCCCGCGCCGAGCGCGCGCTTGTCGGAGGGCGCACACGGCGCATCGCCTCTTGCGATGCAGCATGGCGTCTGCAGCAGCCGCACATGCGCAGGGTTGGATATATGTGTATGTCTGTGGACGGTGACACGCAGAGGCCGTCAGACTCGCCGAGATCTGGCGCGTCAGGGACTGCGAATGGCATCCGTGCAAGGCGTGCCTGCCCCCGGCCCGGCCGGCCGCGCATCAGCGGCCCCCGCCCCCGCGCAGGTCCGCAACTACGTGCTGCACCCGTACAAAATGGTCAAAGACCTGCGGACGGGCGTGGAGACGGGCAACGCGGCGGGCGTGCTCGACGGCGACCTGGACCCCTTCGTGCAGGCCTTCCTGCGGCACAAGGGCCGCGGTGGCAGCGCGGCGAGCCAGGGCTGAGCGCGGGCGGCTGCGTGCGTGGCGTCGCCCGTGGCGTCTGCGCGAACGCTGCAGAGGTTTATGGGATTTGTTTGGGGGCCGAAAGTAAGTCGATTTGCCTGCAAGCTAGGCGGGACGAGCCTTGCAGTTGTAATCCAGTGCATGACTGGGGCGAAGACTGACTGATGAGAAAGAAGTGCAATCCCCTTTAACAGTGCTGGAACACCTGGAGGCTGCAGCCCCAGCTTATGCGCTGGTGTATGCGTGAATCGCAGCGTATGAGCTGGTGTATGTGAAAAAAAGCAGGTTAACTTGTCAGCTGCCTATATCATGCAAATTTGCAGGTGCCGCACAGTGATGCTAATGCCTTTGGTGCACTCTTCAGTGAGTGAGCTGCAGAGGTGGTCGCCTTTTTTTCTTGTGCCATTTTCTGGTCCTTTCAAAAGGATCTAAAAACTATCTTTCAGGTGGGTTGTACGACCGCATGCCTGGCGCACATCCGTGCGTTTGCATACAGCCAGGGCTTACTTTACGCGTGCAGGAGCACGATGAGGCTTCTGTCCATGCACGCACCTGGACACTCGTCCTGCTGTCCCTACAGCCCCGGCGCTGCCCGCATGCACACCGCGTGGATGTTTTGCCCCGCAGACAAGCCCGTGCGCCAGACAGTGCTGCTCAGGCACGCGCAGCGGGCGCTGCATTCGCAAACCCCTTCCGTGGGGCGGGCCTGCAGGGGCTGCAGGTGCCTGGCCACTAGGGATGAGCACGTCGGCGGGGCTCCGCTCGCGGCCGCAGCATTGGCGCTCAGCCTGCTGCTCCAGCCCGTCAATGTGGCGGCCATGGACTATGGCGGAGCTACCACCAATGCGGTAGTGCAGGTCGTGTCAGGCGTGGTCAGCGAGGAGGCGGCGCGAACCAAGCCCGAGCTTGGCGCGCCTCAGGCGTGTGGCCTGCCGCAAAGCGCTCGATACCATGCACGACTCCCTCGAGGGAGTGGCGGTGCATGGGGCAGCACCCGAGTCAGTGGAGCGCACCAGGCGCTCTTTGAGCACAGCCTGCCTCCGCACTGGCGCCTGGTCCGGGGCATAAGGCACGGAGGCGGCAGGAGGGT
>JAABUH010002872.1_pt1 | contig 15735 bp, 26 predicted proteins | sample 5559121 | NCBI WGS metagenome assembly JAABUH01 (sample SAMN10711871, study PRJNA513364) | rock metagenome | isolation source: Antarctica rocks | place: Antarctica: Victoria Land, Battleship Promontory nord | collected 2015-12-28
CCTGCCGCTGCTCCGGCGCCCGGGACGCGGCGCTCAGGCCGCCCGGGCGCGGCGCAGGTGCTTCCGCGAGGTCGAGAGCGTGGCGTACGTGGCGAGCGTGCTGCGGCGCACGCGCCACAACGGCTTCCCGGTCGTGCACGGCGGCGGGCCGGACCCTGAGCGCGACGAGGGAGAGTTCGACGCGCTGGGCGGCGGCGCCAGCCGCAGCGGGCCCCTGGAGGGCGTCATCCTGCGCTCGCAGCTGCTCGTGCTGCTGGGCAGCCAGGCGCGTCCTGGCGGCCAGGGTAGGGTTGGACAGGGTAGGATTATCCTAACCCTACCCGCGACCCTCTGGTCGGCTGTTCGCGCCACCCGCGGCGCTGCAGCCCACGGCGCCTCCAGGGCACGCCGCGCCGGCCGACCACGGCGCGTGCACCTGTCGCATCATGCCGCCAGGTGTGTGTGGGTCGCGCAGCCGCTGCGTGACCGGCTGCCCGGCGCTGAAGACCGGCGCGCGTGCGCAGGCGTTCTGCGACGAGGCCGGCGCGCCGCTGTCGCAGGAGCAGGCCGGGCAGCGCCTGGGCCGCGAGCTGGAGCTGGACCGCAAGATGCGCATGTTCTTCCGGCACCGCCACTCGCAGCCGTGCGGCCCCCTCGGCCGCGCCCCTTTCACATGCGTGCGCCTGCATGCTGTGAGCCGCATTGTGCAAGTCACGCATCTGCTGACTCCGCCTCCTACAAACGCGGGCGCTGGGCCGCCCTGCTGGCACCGCTGAGGGCCGCGTGACATTGCCGCTCGCAGAAAAGCGTGCTATCAGCTGGCTCGGCTGTTACGCTGGTCAGGGCTTTGCCGCATCCGGAGCTCGGCGAGACGGGTCTCCAGAATGCCCGTGGTCCCTCCCTCCAGCGTGATATGGCGTGCGGCGTAATCTGCGGACGCAGGCGCAGTCGGGACCAGCCAGCCGCGCTGAACAGCCCGCGGCGCTGCGCGTCTGCTGCGGCCTGCGGCAGCGTGGCAGCGGCCACGCACCTTGCTTGCAACAGCGGTAACCCGCTGCCACCTGTGTACATCTGCTACAAGCTGCCGTGTGCCCACAGGCGCGATGCCGCGAGCCTGCCGGGCGAGCTGGACGGCGTGAGCGCCGGCTGGAGCGAGCCCGCCACGCCCAACGGCGGCGCGTGCGGCGCGCGCACGCCCGGCAGCCTCGCCAACGGGGGCGGCAGCCTCCACGGCAGCACGGCCGCCGGCGACACCCCCAGCGCGCCGCCGCGGCTGTTCATCGACCTGCGGCCCTTCATGGACCGCGCGCCGACCACCGTGCGGTGCGCGACCGCAACGGCCATGCGCTGCGGGGGTGTCGAGCTGTGCTGGCTGTGGTATGTGACCTGTTGGCTGCTGGGGATGGTACGAGGCGCATGGTCAACAGCTCCCCCAGCAGCGGGTGCGCCAAGCAGCCGGTCAGGTGTGTGCTGCTTCATGAAGCGTATGCCCGTGACAGCCACAGAAGCAATTTAATGACATGCTGTGTTCATCTCAAAAACCTGCTCAGCAGGCTTGGAAAGGGCGGGTGTTCAGTGGGCGGCAAGCGCCGCGCCGTCGCAGCCGGCCGGCTTTGAATGCGAGCCGCCGCCGCGGCGCGCAGGCCGGAGACGCCCGCGGAGCGCGCGCATGTGGTGTTCACCTCGCTGGGCCTGCGCCACCTGGTGGTCGTGGACGAGGCCAGCCACGTGCGCGGCCTCATCACGCGCCGCGACCTGGACGCGGCCGCCGGCCACGGCGCCTGGCGGCGCAACAAGATGGCGCCCGCGCCCGCGCCGCCGCCGCCGCGCGGTGCGCCCCCTGTACCCTACCCTTCCCTAACCCGCATGGTTGTGCCAGCGCATGCCAGCGCATCTGCACCTGCTGATGCATTAATGTTTCTGTGTAGCTCTACATGTGCATTGGAGAAGCTACCACCAGGGTATATGGGAGTGTGGCTCCGCAGCAGGCTGCCTGACCAGGTCCCGCGCTCTGGCTACACGCACTGCTGGAGCGGCAGCGTGCCCGAGCCTGGCGCCCACCCTCGCGTGCGCGCGCGCGCGCAGGCCTGCACATCCCGCGCCGCGCGTCGGGCACAGGCCTGGAGCGCCTGGCCGCGCTGCGGCGCACGCTGTCGGGCGGCCCGGCGCCGCCGCCGGCCGACCTGGCCGAGCTGATGTGCGGCACGTCCGGTGCGCAGCTTGTGGGCCTGCATGGCCGTGTTAGTCGTGAAGCGCACTGTGTTTGCGGGCGGCCAGAGGCGGCTGGGGCGCCACTGGATGCGGCCAATGCATCCAACTTCGCTTTCTGCTGAAAACAAATGTGGTGCATATCTGAAATGGATTAAACTTTACAGGAGGCTGTTGAGTGCAAGATACAGTGTGCTGTACTTGAGAGGCCTTGTGTGGCTGTGCATCAAACGCGCTGCTGCCCGCCATCAGCCCTGGGCGCGGGAAAGTTGAGCAAACCCTTAGCAGCGGCCCGCGTGTGCGGCGCCGAGTGTGGCGCCGCCCGGAGCGCCGGCCTACAGGCCGGCGGCGCGCGCGCAGGCGAGAACCTGCCGCCGTAATCCTACCCTACCCTACCCTACTCTACACCCCCAGCGCCTGCCTGTAGAGCGGCGGCGCGCGCGCAGGCGAGAACCTGCCGCCCGCGGCGGCGGCCGCGGGCTCGTGGCTGGCGCTGGAGGGCAGCCGCAGCAGCAGCGCGCCCTCGTCCGCGGAGACGGAGCCCCTGCTGGGCGGCGGCGGCGGCGGCGGCGGCAGCGCCGTGGCGCCCGCGGCGGACGGCGGCGCGCGCTCGGGCCTGGCGCGGGCGGCACACCCCGGCGGCCAATGCGGCGGCGGCGCCGGCGCAGGGCACCGGGAGCCCCGCGCCCGGGATGGCTCGGGGAGCGTGCCAGGGCCCGCGCGTTTGGCGTGCATCCCGTCGCCCTTCGAGTCTGCTGCGGCACAGGGCGCGGGGGGCGGAGAGGCGGGCCGGGGTCCGGGTCCGATGCCAGCCGCTGGGACCGCGCGTAATGATGCGTCCTGGGATGACGCGCGAGGTGCGCGCCAGGGCCGGCGCGTCAATTTTTCAGAGGGCGTGTAAAGGAGCAGCCGCCCGTCTGTAATCATTGCCTGTGGGAGCTTGGCGGCAGGGCAGGAAACTGCATGTGTGTGTTGTGTTTGTGAGGGGCCTGTGTGTAACACTGCCAGTGGAGTGCGGCTGTATTCGCCTTGTGTGCGTGTGTGCAGCCGAGTTGCAGGCCTGAGGGCACATGCAGCTGCTGCGGTTTTTGTGAATTTTTTTGCTGAGGCTTTTGGTGATCTATTTCTTTTGCTGGCATTTGCTGCAGCAGCGTATGAAGGTTGCAGGTTAGGATGGCATCTGTTTCCAGAACATCACTTTTTCCTGTATGGGGCTGAGAACCAACAGCACAAACAGCACCAACCTGTGTTGGTGCTGTGAGAACGCAAAGTCAACAGGCGTGCTTTGCACTTCGCGAAGGGCGGCTGTGATGAAATGGTGTGCCATGCCAGGCATGGTGTGTCAAGTGGGTAGCCCGTGCTGTGCACAATGAGGAGTCGTATGATCTCATGGTGTCCACCTTGCACTGCAAGGCTTGCAGCATGTGCGGCGCTAGTGAGGCGGAAAAGCGCTCAGAAGGTTGTGGTTACCTTGATGCGCAAAATTTCTTTAAAAGCAGGTTGCTGCTCCAGCATGCGCCAAGCAGGCCGCCCTCCAAGGTGCTATTTGTAGGTGCAGAATAATGACAAACTGATCTGGGTGATGACTGGGGCATGCATGGCATCGTGTCTAAAGTGGACTGGGCACAGGCATGCGCAGTTGTGAGACCTGCGACAGCATGCCATGCGTTCTGGGCAAGCCGGAATCGCATCCTGGATCAGGCAGGCGAGGAGTCACGCTCGCATCCGGTTTGCAAAACAGCAAAAGTCGAGGCTCCGACAAGCGTGTCAGAGGCGCGAGAGCGCGCGCGCGCGGTCAACCTTCAGGCAGCGGTCCGGGACGACGCGGATGCCGGCGCGCGCCAGCGCCTCCTCGAACCGCGGCTCGCTGATGCCGCTCTGCAGCCAGACCACCTGTGCACGCGGCGCTCGGCCTGAGCGGTCCGGGCAGCAGTTCGCGGTATCCGCACACGCACCCAGGCCTTCCGCAGGGCGCTCCATGACCGAGCAGGCTTGCGCTGGCTGCGGCGTGTCCTGGCACTGCACAACGATGGAGATGGAGCTGTCGCCACCAGCCACGCTGCCGGTGACAGGTGCGCTGTGGAGATAGCGCTCGCGCGTGTCCCAACTAACGCTCAAGTTGCAGGCGCCAGACTTGCAGCTGCCAGCACAGGCTCTCCTGCCACATCCCCATGCTACCCAGACCGGGGCAATAATACAGGCAGCCCTCGATTCACTGCCTTGCATGCCTCTTGCGTTACACGCTGGTGCCAGGCCAGCCACCAGGCTCGCCAGGAGCTCTCACTGCACAGGCTGCGCGGCTGGGCGGCGGGCGGCCTCCTTCACATCCCATCTGTCCCAGCACGTGAGTCTAGGGCATGTTCTAGGGCGTGCCTTGGGCTTGGCGGCGAGGATGTCGTCCAGGTGCTGCGCCAGGTCCTCCGGCCGCCGGAAGACATCCAGCACGTCCAGCGGCGCGTCCGGCACCTCGCACACCTGCGCCAGGCTGCGCCTGTGCGATGCGGCAGGCTGCCGAGGCGTGCAGGCCAGGGCTGGCGAGCCTGCTGGAGCTGTCAGGCCGCGCGCTGCCTGAGCAAGTCTTTGATACGCTGAGAGCTGGCAAGACACAGCACCAATTTTGCATGGGCTTGTTGTGTTTGAGAGACCCGTGTCTGTATTGGGAGGGCGCACCCTGCGGTACGTAGGCTCGCCAAGGATGCTTGTTGCTTCAGGGTAGTAGACTGGTATAGGGATTATGCGTATACCAGAGGCCTGCGCGCAGGCGAGGCGGCCCCTGATTGAAGCCCCAAGCCCCTTATGCTCCCTACTTAACTACGAAAGTGCAGGCTTTGCTTCAACCGCACCTGCAGAGCCTGGGGAACGTAGTGTGCGGGCCGGTCTGCCTGTAGCCGCACCGCAAGTTGCTTTCAGTGTGTCAACAAGGAATACTTGTGTGCATAGCAGGAATATGGCCGTCGTTTTGTTGAACATGATAGCAAGATGGTGACTGTGCGCGCCTTGATCTCTGGGGCTATGCCGAGCACGCCCACCAGCTTAGCGCTGCCAGCTATCTGTGATACATCTAGAATCAGACAAACAAGTGCGGCAGCATAATTAAGAATCAGAACATAAGCTGGGGAAGTTACCTGTACAGCTACGTCGGGGTCAGTCACAATGTTGCTGTGCCAAGCCTCCCCGGCCATGTGTGCAACAGCTCGATGGCAGTGCTGCGCGCGCCCGAAAGCTTGGTGGCGTGGCCTTTGCCAATGTGCCACGAGGTGGCTCAGTTGCTGTCTTACAGGTGGCCTGTACATGCACAAGGCCAGTGCACAAACTGTCAGCTCAGGATGTCCCTCTTATTGCGGGGTCGTACACTCAGCGACAGGCCCTGGCCAGCCAATTCAGGCAGCACGAGACAATGAGAGCCGGACTGAGGTGCATGCGCATGCGACGCAGCAAACTGCGCAGCGACCATGTTTGCACTTGGCTGTTGCACGGAGAGCGCTTGAGTAATAGTATTCGGTGTTGGTTGGCGAGTGGGTCATGAGGGCCGCTTGCAAAAGGCTGAGGCCTCTCCGATACCTGCAGTCAGCGCGCTTAGCATCCACAGATGCTCCGCCGAGCGTTGCTGACGAGGTCATCAGCTTTGTGCGAGAACACCGGCCGCAGAATAAGCACCAGGAAGCGCTCGACATCCTTCAGTCTGGTCTGGCGGCTCAGAAAGGAAACAAGACTGGCGTCAGCGCTGGCAGGTGAGAGCTGTCCGTGGACACCTCCCTGCGGTGTGCAGGCAACTTGCTAAACACTTGTTGTGTCATGAATTGGGCTACGCTCAACATACCAGTGCACTGTATTAAACTACTCCTGGCAGTGTGTTTTTAGTAAGAGATAAGCCACACATGTTTATAGAGGTTGCTGCAGGTCGGGACTGTCGCTGTGATAGTGCAAAACTGACAGTGGTTGTAAGAGATGGACACGACAGACTGTGTGCCACATCAACGAGTCTCTGCTTGCTTCTGCTTAGCTAAAGACGATGTTGCTGCCTTACAGTCCGGCTGAGGCTTGACGACGCTGTCGCAGGCTCCTGCTGGCCATGTCCGAGGTGGAGGCTGACAGAAGCAACTGGGTTCGCCAACTGACTCGCTGACGGGCTGTGCTGCGTATTCTGTCTCGTTGTCTGCCCTATGCCTAGAGCAGCAGGCATTGTGATTGTATCCTCAGCCGCCGTGCCTATCAAGCAATAGAGCGCTGCTACTGCTGCTCCTGGCTTACAAGTAGACACGGCACCTGGTGCTGCATGCAGCAACAGAGTCAGCACATGCACTGTATCTGCAGTGCCCGACCCTCAAATGTCCAACATTTGAGCTCATGCGTTCTACCATGATGGAGGAGTATGGAAAATTAACAGGCTGCCGCCAGGCGTGCAGGACGAGGCCATCGATCTGGCTGCGGAGGCCAGCAAGGCCGCGCGACCCGCCAAGCTCCTTGGCGGCGACGCGGCCGAGCGCGCCAAGGCGGTGGAGCTGGCAGCCTGCGCGCGCGGTGTGGAGAATTACCTGGCCGCAGGCGGCAGCGACGACCTCGCGCATGACCTTGCGCAGCATGTGCGCTGGACCTAGCTATGCAGGGTGCTGAACTTGTAAGTTTTGTCATGCACAGACGATAGTATAACCAATGTTGTGTGATAATTTTGGATGTAGGGAGTTCGCCTGGTGTACCTAGCTGAGGCTTGACCCGGCGCACGGCCTGGCAAGCACACGCGCGGAAACACACCACGTCAGCGTTGGAAGAGCTCAGCCAGCTGCCAAAATGGTCGGGAAACCGCCCGACTGCTGGATTGGCTGGCGCGCGCAGGCGAGCGACGTGGCCGAAGAATTTGACCAGAAGAATGCCACGTCGCCGCTGCACCGGCTGCAGGCGGACCACTACGCAGTCGGGCTGCGGCTGCAGGCGCTGCACGCGCTCGGCAAGATCAACATCGATGAGGACGTCGCGGCCATGATGGCCATGTGTGCGACGCTGTGCGAGATGCGCGACGTGCGCGCGCGCTGGCTCGTGGTCTCGCTCTGATGTAGAAGCCGAGCAGGCGGCGTGCAAAGTCGATGGGCTCTGTGCTTCCTGCACTGGATGCATGCGCTGGCGCGTCGCGTTGCATCAGGCCGCCCCTCGCCGACCCGGACCATACAGTCGCTTCGCGTGCACAGTGTAAGCACCACATATGGGTAGTGCAGCAATCCAGGAAAGGTTGCACAGAGCGGATGGTGGGCCTGTGCAACCCTGCTTCGGTGAGCCACGAAACGACTCGTGTCCGAGCTGGTCCTGCTGACACGCCCTGCCACATGACATGCAGTTCTATGCCGCAGGCAAAGTTTGGCAGCGAGCAACGCAACATCGTGCTGCCATCTACACTGCAGCGAGCCGGCACCATGGCTTTTGCGATGGTGCGCAATGATGCTCATGCAACCTGTCTCAAGGATTCCTGCTCTGTATCTACCTCCTGCGCTTCCTCACTCCGGGCCTTGATGAGGCACAGGCTTGCCTTGCATCGATCTGCTTGGACTAGGCATCTGTAGTGTATGCAGGGCCGTCGTGCACGGCACGTTATTTGTTCTCTTGCCAAAGCCACCATGTGACTGCAATTTTCGGGGGCTCTGGCGCTTGCTCAATACATCTCAGGACGCAACGGAGCGCTTTGCACTGTCAGCCTTGCTGCTCGCGATGTGCTGAGCATGTACGCATTCGAGCTGTGAAGTGGCGCTGCATCAACAGCGCAGTGCGCTGCGCAGGGCAATCACGGCGTAGCGGAGGAGCTCTTCAACTCGGGGGCGCGCGCCGGAGCGGCGGCCCTGGACGACCCTGACACCGTGCGAGGCCCAGGCTGCTACGCCCAGCAGCCATTGGCAGCAAAGCGTGGGTGTGCGAGCGCAGACCGGCAGTGCGTGGCGGCGGAAGCGCAGGGCATGGCGGACCCCGGATGTTCCAGCTCTGTCGACGGGCCGCTCATTTATGGGACCCAGTGAAGCGTAAGCACTGATTTGCGTGCACATGCGTGCAACCAGCAGGGACATGCATGGGCTCACACCGCTGCATCTCTGGGCCGCTCAGCGCGTGCGGGCGCGCGCGCAGATCTGCGCGGCGCTGCTGCCGCCGGCGCAGGCCGCGGAGCTGGTCGCGAGCGCGCTGAGCGGCAAGGCGCAGGTCGCCATGGCCAGGCGCGACTGGGACGCGGCCGAGGAGCTGCTGGCGCAGGCGGGCCGGGGCTCCCAAGCTAGCCGGGGATCTGCATGCCATGCATGCGAGGTTGACCGAGGTTGGGTCGTGTTGCAGCCGTGCCGCAAGTGGTGCACGGCTTGCTGCTTGCCATTTGGGTGTGTTGCGGATGCGAGACTTGTGACACGATTGCAGTGAGGCACCAGATGGCAATCATACCACGAGTGTGGAACTTACACAGCGCACGTAAGCTGCGAGCCCTGCTGCAACCCGCGCTTCGACCTGGAGGACGGCAGTGCAGCGACCGCCAGGTGCAGAGACGGGTGTGACGGGGCGGCCAGGCGCTAAAGGTGGCGGAGGGCGTGAGCGGCACGGCGCATCCGCGCCTCGCGCCCCTGCTGACGCTGGCGGCCACCGTCTTTGCGAGGACGGCGCGCATGACCGTCGCAGAGGGCTTGCTCAGGTCGCTCTGCCGCCTTCCCGCCCCCGGTCTGATTTGGTGTAAATGTGATCCCCGACCACACTCAGCACGCATGCTTTCTTGCTGGCCTTGCGCGCCGCGCGGGCGCTGAACTGTCTTATTGATGTGCCGGTGAGGCAGTGCAGTCCACTTGAGCAGCCAAGGATAGCAACTGTCCTGTCAATCGACCCACCAGGGCGTCCCTCACCCGTGCGCGCGCGCCGAGCGGCAGGAGCGCCGCCAAGCTGGCCGGGCTGGAGCTGCCGGCGGCGGGCGCGCAGGCGGACCTGCCGCGCGGTGTGCACGCGAGCGCGGCGGCCGCGCTCGCCTGGCGCACCGCGCAGCTGCTGTCCGCGCTGCCGCGGCGCGGCACGGAGGCGGCCGCGTGGGCGCATGCGGGCGAGGCGCTGTTCGCGGCCGCGCCCGGCGGGTTCCCGGGCGGCGTCGAGGCCGCGTTTGGGGGCCTGCAGGTGCGTCTTCTGTGTGCTGAGGGGACGCGCTTGCCTTCCTCCATCGCCTCCCTAGCCAGACTGCATCGAGGCGCTGCATGTGAGAGCTGCAAGTCTGCAAATGGTGGCTTGCTTGCAAGATATGGCGGCTCGAGCGCAAGGTATATGATGCCGGGGCCCAGCCAGTGCCTGGGTGAGTCCAAGCGCCTGTGGCTGCTTTATGAGCATGCGTGCGCTCTCAGTATGTCGTGGCATATACTGCCCCTGTGCACACGGCTCGCCTCAGAGGATGTATGGTGTGCGTGGCAGGGCTTCCGAGCGGGGGGCGGCGGCCTGGGCAGCGGCTATGTCGTGGACGTGACGCTGCGGCGCGCGCTTGTGTGCCGCGCACCCCCACCCGAAGACGCTGGGTGACATACCTGGCTTTGCCAGGAGCTGAAGCCCGCATACAAGGCATACCCGGAGTGTTGAGTGTTATTGAACTTCAGTGGTGACAAGGGGCTTGAGCACTGTATCTTTTGGCGTCACTTCACGAATGACACGCTCTGCAAACAACTGCCTTCCGCATCATTGCAGCTGTAAATCAAGATACTGGTGTGCTCTTACATCAAGCCCTCCGCTGTCTAACGCCCGCATCACGCTCACCTGCTTTGCTGGTCTCCTACTTCGCACTTCGTGCCCGAGTGAGCAGCCACGCCCCAGCTGAGTGCGCACTGAGCCATGCGCGCTGAAAGGTAAAAGAAGATGGTTTGAGCGGCGCAAAGGCCTGGCACACGCCAGCTACTTTTCGCCCCTTGCCGACGGCTGTGAACGCTTCACTCGCCCATGCTACGCGCTGCCAGCCAACCAAACATAGCTAGATGACATCTGCTGTTGGGCACACACTTGGGCACACACAGCATAAACCCATTTGGGAAGATGGCATTTCAGGCTCGCGCGAAACGCAGCTAAGCAGGCCCCTCCATGCCACGCCAAGCTGGGGCACGTACATGGCACCTCGCGGGTGCGTCGGCCTACAAGACCGACACGCCCCGACCGGCATTATTCCTGCACTAGAGGCCTGCGCATGGCATGGCACGATGCATGCGCGGAGCTGCCTTGCTCCGCACCTGCAACACGCCGACATGCACGCCTCACAGCGCCCGCGGGCTGCGGATCGCGCGGTGCGTGCGCCGCCGCGCAGAGGCGGCGTCCGCGGCACGCTCCGCATCGCCCAGCTTCAGTGCGCCCTCCGTCGCATCCCTGGCGTCCCCGCCGCCCGCCCGCGGCGCGCTGCGGCTGCTGGCCCACTCATACGGCCCATGCGCATCGCCGGCCCCGCTCTCCATGTGCCGCCGCACGGCCGCCGCAACGCCCGCGAGCCCGCGTTCCAGGTCAGCGGGGGGGATGTTGCGCGGGCTGGGCTTGCGGTCTGTGGCGTTAGGGTACGCGACGGTCTGCGGCAGCACCACCAGGGTCCCGTTCGCATGCCGCGCCGGCCGCAGCCGGTCCACCACGGCGCGCCACTCGTTGTCCTTGGCGAACTTGGCCGCGCGCTGCCGCTCGCCCTCGCCGGGCGGCCCCGGCGGCCGCGGCACGCACACCGCGCCGCCGTCCGCGTCGTAGTGCGCGACGAGCGGGCAGCCGCCGCAGCCGCGCTGCCCGGCGCAGGCGGGCCAATGGATGCGGATGCGCCCGGCGGCCGCCAGCGCGGTCGCAAACGCCTCCTCCGCGCCCATCTTGTGCGCGGCCCACGCGCGCCGCGACCAGTTGAAGCCGAACAGGTGCAGGCGCGCGCGCGGCGGCGCGCACTCCAGCGCCAGCATCATGGCTGCGCACAGCCGCCCAGCGGAAGCGTCACTCGGGCGTCGCGGTGAGGCTCGCCAGCTAGCTCTGGTTGCAAAACACTGGCATTGTGCAAAAAGCGGGCAACGCAACGCGACGATAAGCTCGTACACGCTCACGGCTCCCTTGTGACAGACGCGTCTGCGCAACAGGTGGCATTGCATGCCCAGTATAGCCCCTGATGCAAAAGTTTGATGCAGGAACGCGCACCAGCCCAGCCGGACGAAGGGATGGCCGTGGCGGACACGCCCGGCACGCGCGCATGGAAGAGCGCCTCGATGCGCGGCCAGTCGATCACCGTGCGCGCCAGGCCCGGCCGCCGCACCGGCGCGTGCTTCACGAGCGCCTCGCGCAGCTGCTTGGCGTGCTTGGGCTCCACGGCGTCCAGCACCCACAGCGCGCTCGCCGCGTTTGCCGCCTGCGCGCGGCGGTGCGTGCGTCAGCGCGCCCGCACGACAGGGCAGAGCTTAGAGCTGGCGTGACGGACACCGGAGGTGGGTATGCACTCCATCGTAGTCGAAGCAGCCGACAGACAGGGGCACACTCCTGACTACAGCGCAGCCGTGGCCCACAAGCGGGACTACATGCAGCATGGCAACGCCGTTCGTATGGCATCAGCAGCTGCACCTCTGCTCTTGCAGCACAGCGTAGGGCGACAGCATACACTGTTGTTCTATTATACCCCCGACAGCAGCTCCAGACTTTGCTTGTCAGCCAGGCACATGTGTTGGCCAACGTGGCGGCCAGTGGGTAGGGTTGGGATCAGTGCAGGGCTGGGCCACTCACCACGGTCGTGTTGCAAAATTCTACCTCCCCGATGCCATGGTACTTGCTGACGACGTGGTTCGCCCACCGCGTCACCCAGATGTCGAGGCGGTCGCCGCAGTACCTGCGCGCTTGGCGGCCGGGTCAGGCACGCCTATGGCTGCAGCCAGGGCAAACCCTGGCGCGCCGGTACCCCCAAAAAAACATGGGGCAGACGCTGCGCATGCACACTCCGCGTCCTGCTCCCGCAAGCGAGCGCCCACTGCTCCCAAGCAGCACTTCAAAGCCAGGCAGGCCTGCGAGCCTGAGTGCATGCACTTTTGCCCTCGCGCACCCTACCCGCGTACGTACTGGGCACGAAAGCCCTTTTCTGCTGCACAGGTTGACGGGCCGCGCACCAGTTGTCCAGCTTGTTAAACCGGATAACTACGTCTGTCGCATCTATCTGGCGACGCTGGTACGCGGTTATGGGGCCATTGCCGACGACCGCGATCGACTGCACAGGGTCCGCCAGTCCCCGCAGCGCCTGCATCCCCCATCATGCATTGTTCACAGCTGCTGTGGTGCACGCACCCTTCACAGGTGCTTTGCAGCAGATCCAAAAACAGGCATCAGCCCCAGGCGGCCTGCTTGGGCTGCGGGGCCTGGAGCAGAGAGTACAGACTCAGAGTTGCGGAGGTGTGAGCACAAACCCAGTTGCCGAAAGGCAGTACGCATCCTCCACGAAGGCAGCAACCCCTACGAGCAGTTGGAGGCAGCAGAGCACCCAAGGGTAAACCAGGCACAGCACAGCCTGTACGCAGCAGGCGGGCGTGCGCCTGGCACTCGCGCCGCGGCCCGGCCGGGTCAAAGCGCTCCCAGAGCCACAGCAGCGGCCCGCCAACGCCAGGCGCGCCCTGCGCTGCCAGGCGCTGCTGCAGCCAGGTGCCGCGGCTACTGGCGGCCGCAGCGCCGCCGCGTGCAGGCGGCGCTAGCACAGCCGCGCTCCAGCTGTTGCACCAGACGCATGTGAGCAGGAATACGGCGCATACGACTGCGCCCGCGCACAGCGCGGCGGCCAGGCGCCGCGGCGTGCGGCTCGCGGACATCCTAGGAAGCCATGCAGGCCGCGGGCCGGGCGGCCGGCCCCGCGGACTGCACGGCGGACCACGGCTGCCCACGGTGCGCTACGACCCGTGCGCGCCCGCACGCATGCGCCGCAAGGTTTTCAAATTGCGGCGGCCTGAGGCGCTCCGCAGCGCGCACGTCTCAGCTGGCGCTGGCTGCCGAGCCCGGCCGCTCGCACGCTCACGGGGGCGGGCTGCGGGCACCCAGCGCGCGCTCCACGCCGGGTTTCCCGAACGTGCGACGGGGGTTCGGGTGGTAGGAACTTTTCCCCTGCGAACGCGAGCGCCCTCTGCTCAGCAACGCCGCCACCTCCGCACCTCCAAAGCGCTGCAGAGCTGAGACGTGGCGGGGCCGAGAAAGCGCATGTACGCGAGACCACCTAGGACACACGAGGTGGCAGCACACTACGCAGTGCAGCACTTTAGCCGCCGCACCTCGGGGGAGCCTGGCGCACAACCTGCAACTTTTCCCGCCGGTCAACCGGAGGCCAGCAGCGCTGCGGAGGAGTGGTGCAGACGCAGAAAAATGAAGAGGAGCACACTGGGGTGCGCAATGGCAGAAGACAGGAGTTCCAGCTGGCCACCGAGCTTCCGATCTGGCAGGCTCCTGCCACACGTCCTCTGCGTGGAGACAGGGCTAGGGCGGCCAGGGCTCAACAGGCTCAGCCAGGCAAGTGGGTGTGAATGCGCCGTGAGGTAGCCCAGCTCGCGCTGCCTGCATGCTTGCTGCGCTGATGAGGGTGCTGCAGGGCAACGCTAGCGCGTTCGGGCAGGCCGCGCGTCACCCGCCGTGCGCAGCGCTCCTTCCCCGGCTCGTTAGGACGGCACCCACGCTTACCTGCTCCGTGCAGCTGCGCTCCGCTGCGCTGCGCACCGCCACACGTACTCAGGTGAGGCTTCTGGTCGCTGAACGCTGTGCTGCTGGCTGCGCTGCTTTCCCTGCACAAACAAGAACTATACCTCGTACGCAGGCGAGCATGGCTGCGGCCCCGGCAACGCTCGAGCTGCCTCCAGCGCTGGAGAAGATAGTGACGATGTTCAAAGCAGTGCGTCTTGGACCTGCCGCTTTTACTGTGTCCTTCGCTTGTTGACGCCTCCCAGTGTGGTGAGATGGCGTGGCACAGGTGCCTGACCCGAAGCTGAAATACCAGCAGCTACTGTCATATGCCAAAAAGCTGCCGCCGCTGCCTGCGGAGGAGCACACCGACGATAATAAAGTGCGCGGCTGCGTTTCCCAGGTGCGCTGCCTTCCCGTGCACGCCAAGCTGTTGTCTGCAACTGCGACTGCAACTCTGCAACTGCAAGCAGACTTGGGGCAACACGCCCAGCTGTTCAGTCTTTGCTCTGAGGAGGGCAGGACGGCTGTTGCTAGGGCAAGAACTCAGAACCAGTTTCTGTACTGTGTGCATGCAGGTATGGGTGGTGCCAGAGGTGCGCGAGGGCAAAATCTACTGGCGCGCGGACTCCGACTCTGCGCTGACAAAGGCAGGCGCCCTCTGCCGGGCCGCTTAACGCGCCATGTCTGCTGCACCGCCCTGCGCCACAGCGACTGTCTTGTGGCAGTGGTTGCTTGGCAGTATGGACAGTATGGACAGTACAGTATGTCTAGCTGAGGCCGCCAGTTCTGACGTGGTGTCAGGCTTTCCTGTTTTGGAAGTGAAATGTCGCATGTTGCCTAGTGCGCGGCAAGGCTCTTGGGGATGATTGTCGCATGCAGGGCCGCTGCGCAAGCAAACAGCAGCGTCTGGCTGTTGCAGGCCGTGCTCAGCTGCGCGCTGGGCCAGACCCTGCCGAGCTGCCACGTGCAAACAGCACTGTTCAAAAGCAGGCGCGTGCGGCGCCGCAGGGCCTCGCGGCGCTGCTGGTGCAGGGCCTGAGCGGCTGCGCGGTCGAGCAAGTCGCGCGGTTGTCGCCCGAGTGGATCACTGCCATGGGCCTGTCGCAGAGCCTGACGCCCTCGCGCAACAATGGCTTCCTCAACATGTACCAGCTCATGCAGAAGAAGGCGCTCGCGCTGCTTGTGAGCGCCGGGTCGGAGACGGTGCGCGCCCACTGCTGCTGGAGTATTCTTAAGAATAATTTGGTGGCCTGCGTAGCCCAGCTCGGATTGTTCTGTGAAGCGTTACGCGGGGCGCTGTGTAAGAGCAGCGTGCCCAGCCTGTAAAGGGCTTTGCACAGCTTGCGGCGTTGGCCAGGAGGACTGTACGCGGCCCCTGCTTTCACAAAGTGCTTTTACAAGTTGTGCGCGATCACTGGAGTTTGGGGAATGCACCTGTGTCTGTTGAGTGAGCACTTGTGTAGTGCAGCGTATGGCAAGACAGGAGTTTGGTACTTGGACCCTTGCAGATAATGCATGTATGTAATGAAGACGCATTAAAGTGCGCTTTGAGTGAAGTGGGCAGCTACAAAAGCAGCAGGTGCTTGTACGCCGGCGCTCCGTGGCAGTGTGTCTCACAATGCAGCTGCTTCCTTATTGGCGCTTTCGCATTGACATGCTTATGCTTTTTGTGCATGCTCGTATGCTTTGGATTTACTATTGTTGTCAATGCGCAGGCCGCAGCGTCAACAACGGGGGCTGAAGCATCAATGCGTGGTGGTGCACCTGGCGGGGATGCGGCCGCCGACTCGGCCGGGGCGGACGCGCCTGCGTCCAGCAGCGGCGCCGCGGGCGGAGGCGGCGGCGGGCAGAGCCGCACGCCGGTGCGCGACAGCATGCTGCGCAAGCTGACGGAGCGGCTGCGGCCAGAGCGGTGCG
>JAABUH010002874.1_pt1 | contig 15726 bp, 22 predicted proteins | sample 5559121 | NCBI WGS metagenome assembly JAABUH01 (sample SAMN10711871, study PRJNA513364) | rock metagenome | isolation source: Antarctica rocks | place: Antarctica: Victoria Land, Battleship Promontory nord | collected 2015-12-28
TTCCCCCCGCGGCGCCCAGCGCACTGCGCGCGAGCAGGTCGGCCAGGCCAGGCTCGGGCGGGGCGGCCTTCATGGCCAGCAGGGCCGAGTCGGCATTGCGGACTTCCTCGTCCTGGACGGGCCCGGCAGTCAGGGTGAGCAGGCAGCGAGGGGCGCGCCGCCTGCCGCAGAGCGCCGCATCTCCTGCTGTAAGTCCCGGGCGTGGAGTATTTTGTTGTAGGGCTGTGTGTTTAATGCATCTGTGCAGATTCTGGGCTGCGATCTAGTAAGACAACCACCAGGTCTGCTGTGAGATGTCATCCTTCTCTCCATACGCTCCCCCATACATCGGCCAGATGCGCACCTGCTGACGGTGAGGAAGTCTGCGCAGGGTCGATGCAAACCACTGGCTGCATTTGCTGCATCTGCATGCTGGCTCTGCATGCGCTCCCACAGCAGCTCCTCCAACGCCAGCAGGTCACATGACGGCTGGCAGGTCTTTCACATGCAAGCTCAAGATGATGTGTGCTCCTGTAGCTCCTGCTGGCTTGTGCCGCGCAGGCTGGCACTCGTGCAAAGCAGACACAGCACAGCGCGGGCGGCCTCACCCGCGAGCACGGCCTTGCGGGCGGCGGCCTGCGCACGCCGCCATGCAGCACATGCATGTCTGTGCCGCCAGCTGTCTGTACCGCAGCTTTCCGTAGAAGCCGGCCAGGTGGCGCTTGTCCTCGCCGCATATTTTGCATCGCAGGCACCAGCATGCGCAATATGGCGGATACCAGCGCAAGAACAGGGCGGTGAGCGTGGTTCTGCGCCTGCGGCTTTTGCTTAAGCGGCAGAGACGTAAATGTGCCGACCTCGGGGCGCGTGCAGGTCGCCATCAAGGCGAGCAGAGCAAATTGAGATACTGTGCCAGCATTGCCTTCCCCCAGCGCGCCACCGGCGCGCTGGTGTTGCATGTGCGAATTTGCTTGCGCGGCGGCTTCTACTCCACGCTGGAAAGACGCGGCATGAAGGTGCAAGCACCTATTCAAGCTGCCTGGCAACACGGTCCTGGGCGTGATGGCACATCTGGAGCGCTACTTCCACAAGTACCCAGGCATGTGCTGGGCCAACATGCACCTATGGCACAGTGACCGCAAGGTCCCTATCGCCAAATTCAAGAACTTGGCAGACGTCAAGGAGCAGCTCAAATGCTTCAAAATTAGAAACCTGCAGCCCATGCGGGCGCGCGACAACCTGGTCCAGGGCGCCCGGTGAGCGAGGCGCCCTGGCTGAGGCGCCCTGGCTCAGGTGCTGCAGGCTTCTGCAGTTGACATTTCAGCTGCTCCGCAAGGCAGGCCAGGTCTCAAACTTAGCAACAACGACCTTGTGCTCATTGTGCCACCGGTGCATGTCTCCTCAGCACACGCCTGGGTGCATGTGGAAAGAGCGCTCTAGGTGCGCCATGCCGACCAGGACCATGTTGCCAAGCAGCTTGCGGGGACGCTTGATGATTCTCATCCCGCACTACTTCAGCACACCATAAATGCGACTGAATAGGCGGCTGCGCGCATGCCACGATTCAGCACCGCTAGCGCGCCGCGCAGAAGGCGATGCGGGCAAACAGAGAGCTTTATTCCGTGTTCGGCCTTGATGGCGACCTGCGCATGCCTCCAAGGTTAGCCTGGGCATGTCCGCCAAGCAAGGGCCACAGATGCCATGGCGCTGCTCACACCCGCGCGCTTTGCGCTTGTAACCAGCCAGGTGCAACCAAGTCCCCCTTGCCGCGCGTACACGCCTGCGCGGCACGCACGGCGGTTGCCAGTGCCATAGCATCTGTAAACCCTCTGCCAGCGGCGTGGACATGCATGTGCTGACATGGAGGCATGCTTAGGCTGATTGCAAGGCGGCGCTTGCCGATGAAGCCGCCTGCGCTGCGCTGTGTCCATCCAACACATGGCACAAGCCCCAGCACAAGTGACAGAGGCGCAGCGCATGCTGCGGGGCGCGCTCCAGCATTGCAAGGGGCGGTGCGGCTTCGTCAAGTCAAGAGAAGGATGTCACCCTGGGGTCACAGCGTGCAAGGCGTGCGTGCGGCAGACCGCATCTGAGCGCGGGCGCTCACCCGCGGTCTCCCGCCTGTAGACGCCTGTAGACGAAGGGGACGATTAGCATGGTTCTGCACCTGTGGCCCTGCTCTGCCGGCATGTACAGGCACGGCCGACCCAAAGGCGCATGCAGGTCGCCATCAAGAGCGAACAGAGCAGAACTCCTTTGTTCGCCATCTTTGTCACCGCGCGGCGCGCTGACGGCCGCTGGTGTCACGCATGCGCAGCCGCTTGCTGCGCGCGTGCGACACCAGCAGCCGGTAGCATGCCGCGCCGAAACAAACGCAGCAAACAGAGGAGCTCTGCCCTGTTCAGCCTTGATGGCGACATGCGCATGCCTCCATGGCACCATGTGCATGTCAATGCGCCAGAGCAGGGGCCACAGATGCTGTAGATCCGCTCGCGTCTGCGCGCTTGCGCTGGTAATCAGCTAGGTGCAACTCAACGCACACCTTGCAGCACGCCTAACCGTGGGCAAAGTCAGCCGGCGGCTCGGCCTGTACCTCCTCTGACCCCACCTGCATAGGTCTGCACGAACTGTGGTAACACCAGCGCCTCAAGGTCCGCCTCATGCATCATCTCTGGCCGTGCTCCCGGCTAAGGAACCATGCAAAGGAAGGCGCTGGTGTTACGGCAGCTCGTGGAGCCTATGCAGCTGATGTCGGAGGAGGGACTGCCGGTAGGGGCCACAGGTGCTATGGCGCCGCTCACCCCTGCGCACTATGCGCGTGTAACCAGCCACATGCCACTCAATGCTCGCCTTGCTGCATGCCTATCCGTGGGCGGTGTCAGGCGGCGGCTCGGCCAGGCCACATTGCCCCTTGCCGCGCGTCCACAACTGCACGGCACGCACGGATGGTCAGTGCCACAGCATCTGTGGCCCCCCTGCCGGCGGCATGACATGCATGTGCTGGCAAGGAAGCATGCGCAGGCTGCCGCTCGCACGGCGGCGCTCGCTGTTGAAGCCGCCTGCGCTGCGCCGTGCTCCTCCTGCACGAGCGCAAGCCTGCAGAGCACAATGGCAGAGGCACCACGCGTGCTGCGCGGGCGCGCTCCGGCGCTGCAAGGGGCGGTGCGGCCTCGTCAAGGCAAGATGACGAGAGTTTTACCCTGGGAATGCAACGTACAAGATGTGCATGCGGCAGACCGCCGCTGTGCGCGGGCGCTCACCTGCGGTCCTGCTTGTAGGAGAAGAGGGCGATGAGCGTGGTTCTGCGCCTGCGGCCGCTGCACTGGCGGCACAGACAGGCATGTGCCGACCTCGGGGGCGCGTGCAGGTCGCCATCAAGGGCGAGCAGAGCAAAGTGTCTCTGTTTGCCCGCACTGCCTTTCCCCAGTGCGCTACCAGCCGCTGGTCTCATACGTGCGCAGCCGCTTGCATGGCTGCATCTACAGCGCGCTGAAAATGCGCGGAATGAAGATGTGACCACCCTGTATGGGCTGCCTGGCAACGCAGTCCTGGGCGTCATGGCGCATCTGGAGCGATTTTTCCACAAGTACCCAGGCATGTGCTGGGCTATTCTGCATCTCCCTGGCACACTGAGCGTAAGGAAGCAATCACAAAATTCAAGACCCCAAGCTGTGCTACCGGAGTAGCTCAAATGTTTCAGTTACAGACACCTGCAGCCCATGCGCGCGCGACAAGCTGGTCAAGGGCGCCTGGTGAGCGAGGCGCCCTTGCTCAGGTTGCTGTGCTGCTGGTAACTGTAATTGACATGTGAGCTGCTCCGCGAGCTCAACAAGGGTCTTGAACTTGCGGCTGCCACCTTGCGCTCTGTGTACCTGACGTATGCATATTGGCCTAGCATATGCCTGGGCGCTTTATAAAAAAAAAGCGCTCCATGTGCGCCGCGATCGCCAGGACCAAGTCGCCGAGCAGGTCGTGGAGATGCTTGACAACTCTCACGCCAAACCACTTCGCGCACCGTCAGCGCGGCCGTACAGGCGGCTGCGTGCGTGCGATGCCAGCAGCAGGTAGCACGCCGCGCGGAAGGCAATGCCGGCGAGTTGAGGTCCTTTGCTCTGTCCGGCCCTGATGGCAACCTGCGCGCGCTTCCATGTCACCATGGGCGTGTCCATGCCGCCAGAGCGGGGGCCACAGAATCTGTACAGCAGATGCTATGGCACCGCTCATGTCTGCGCGCTTACGCTTGTAATAGCCAGATGCAACTCAATGCACTCCTTGCAGCATGCCTCACCGTGGGCGAAGTCAGTAACAGCTCGGCCAAGCCACGCTGCCCCTTGCTGCGCGTATACAACTGCGCAGCACGTACCAGCGGTTGCCAGTGCCATAGCATCTGTGGCCCCTCTGCTGGCGGCATGACATGCATGTGCCAACATGGAGGCAGCGCGCACTTCGCCGCTCACAGGGCGGCGCTTGCCGCTGAAGCGGCCTGCGCCGTGCTGTGTTCCTCCTGCGCGGGCGCAAGCCTGCAGAGCACAAGTGGCAGAGGCGCTGCGCGCGCTGCACGTGCGCGGTCCAGCATTGCAAGGGGCGGTGCGGCCTTGTCAAGGCAAGAGAGATAGTTTGCATGTGGATGGAATGTGCAAGACATCATGCGGCAGACCGCGGCTGAGTGCGGGCGCAATGGTGCAAAGGTGAGCGCTCACCTGCGGACTCCCGCCTGTAGACGAAGAGGGCGGTGAGCGTGGTTGTGCACCTGTCGCCTTGCTCTGGCGGCATGGACATGCATGTGCCGACCCCGGAGGCGCATGCAGGGCACCATCAAGGGCAAGCAGAGCAAGGTGCCTCTGTTCGACGACATCGCCTTTTCCCAGCGGGATTTTGGGGCGGAGGTGTCATGCGCGCGCGGCGGCCTGTACAGCCGCATCCACGGCGCGCCCAGGAAGCGCGGCGTCAGAGTGACCAGGCACCTGCACGAGTACCTGGGAACACTGTCCTGGCCGTCGACGCGCACCTGGAGCGCTTCTTCAAGTAGCAGCCAGGCATGTCCTGGTCGAACATGCACAGTTGGCACACTGGCCACAAGGTCGCCATAGCCAGGTTCAAGAAGTTGGCTGGCGCATTCAGGAGCAGCTGAAGCGTTTAGATCACAGGAACCTGCAGCCCATGTAGGCGCACGACAACCTGGTCAAAGGGCGCCTGGTGAGCGACGCGGCCTTGCTCAGGCTGTCGCGCGCCTGCACGGGCTGCAGGTTTCCGTACTTGAAACATCTCAGCTGCTGCTCCGTGATGTCGGCCAGGGCTTGAACCTGGTGATTGCGACATCGTGGTCCACATGCCACAGATGCATGCTGGCCCAGGACATGCCTGGGTGCTTGTGGAGGGGGCGCTCCAGGTGCGCCGTGACGCTTAGGATAGTGTTGCACAGGGGCTCGCACAGGTGCTTGGTCACCTTCAGGCCGCGCCTTGTTCAGCGTACTGTAAATGCGGCCATACAGGCGGCTGCACCAAATGCATGTCCGCTACCCTCACCGCCCTGCGCTGGCGCGCCACTTTTCAGTCGAGCACTGGACAGTGACCGTCAGCCATCTGCGGCTGCTTTGCACGCAATGCCAAGAGCACGCGCTGGAGCCGGGCAGCTGCGAGAGCTGCTGTCGGGCAGCGCACCTTCTGCAGATTGGCGCACGCAGGAGCCCGCGCCCGCTGTGGCCGCCTGCATGCGCAGTCAGCATACCACACCAGCAGCATGCGCATCCTACAGGCACGGGCGCCCCTGCAGCACCTGATGCCATCCTCCGTACAGAGCAGGAGCCCACCCGCAGCTGTCAGCCTGGCAGGGTGGACACATGATGCTGGATGAGCGAGAGTGCCTGGGCTGCTGGCGAGGAGGGGCGGCATGCAAATGTGCATGCATTGAGTGCGTGCTGCATGTCTGGGCTGGGGGCAACGGATGCGAAGAGTACGCAGGCGTGCATTAACCCAGAGAGGCCGCGCCAGCACACAGAACAGCGTGTGCATGAGCTGCGGGGCGCCAGCGCGCCTTGGAATGCACTTCTTGTCCACCAGCAGAAGGAACCAGCTGCGCGCACGCCTAGTATTTAAGCTCGAGCTCCTCTGCCGGTGTGCGTGTAAGACAGTGTCAAGGTCAAGTCCTCTCTTGCGAGCCCTTGAGCCTAATCTACAGGCACTCAACGACATTAACAAGGAGCGCAGGAGGTTGAGGTGTCTTGCCGCTGCTGGGCACACCGCCTTGGAGTATCAACAAGAAGCGGGCCGGCGTCCAAGGTTGCCCACGGCTGCAAGCCTGGTCTATACACCTCTGGCCTCTTTGGGGCAGCGCACTTTCTTGACACACGGATAGAGCACGTGGTGTACAGAGCGCTGGAGACACCCTCGGATGAACAAAGAGCGGGCACTGCTGGGCCGCCAGGTTGCTTGACCGTGCAAGCTAGCAGCACTGTAACACCTCTGGCCTGTTCAAGCAGCCTCCTTTCCTGACTGAGTTGGCCATTACAGGCAAATGCTGCTGGCTTGCAGGGCCAGCTCCAGGCGGTCCTCAGCGCCCGCTGCTTGATCATCCACGGGCGTGTCCAGCGGGCTGTGAGGCGCTTCCCTCCTCGGAGGTCTCACTCCTGAGTCTTGGGCAAACCGAAAGGGTGGGATTAGGGTTAGGGTAAGACCTGGCGGGAAACACCTGTCGGGCCATCGCCTCGCACTGGTACTAGCGCATTGTGCGGTGTCCTCAGAAGACATATCCCTTACCGCCTTCCTCTGCGGTACCACCCACTTGCGCCCTAGAAGGACAGTTGCTGCCATACTCTTCACAGTGCCGCTGTTGCGCCGCCTGGGCGTGCTCTGCACGATGCACGTGCGCCCTGCCGGCGCTGCATACCAGCCGCCCTGCCGCTGCAGCACCAGCCGGGCCGGGCCCGCGCTCGCCGGCGCCAGCGCCGCGCGGCAGCCCCAGCGCGTGCAGCAGGGGCAGGCCACGGCCACGCCTGTGCGGGAACCCGGGCTGGCGCCGCTGGTCATCGACACCGGCGAGTACAGGTGCGGCCGAGCGCGGAGGGGCTCGATTGGCTCCACCAGCCGGACGCTGGGCACCGCACTGTGCCTACTCCGTGCAGACTGGAAGGATCCTGCCGTGTGCGCCAGACGCTGAGCGCCGGCGGGCGCGCAGGCGGAACGTAGGCATCTGCCTGGTGAACAGCGACGGCCTCGTCTGGGCTGGCAGGTGGGGGCCCAGGGCGCCGCCAGCCTGTCCCCTGCACCTGCTGCACGGCGGCAGCGCGCGGGTCCCTGCTTGCGGCGCTGCACAGGCCCTGCCCAGTGTTGTGATGACATGGGTATCTTCTGCGCCGCAATATTCTGTGCGCGCGCGGGCCCGCTCGCCGCGCGGGCTCTCTGGAGTGCCAGACAGTGGTCAGCCTGGATGCAAGGCTGCAAGGTTGAGGCGCACATGTAACTGTCCCGCTGCCCGCCGCCTGCAGGAGGGTGGATGACCGGCTCGGCACCTGGCAGATGCCACAGGTGCGCGCTCCTGGTTGTGCGATCCGCGAGGCCAGTGCTGCAGAGAGGTTGCAGCAAGTTGATAGTCAACATAAGTGTATGTATTTGCAATGTGTGTGTCTGGAAAGGAAAGCGCACCTGATCCCACCAGGTGTGTGTTTGCAAGTACAGCGCTTGCCAAGTGCTGGGCGCCCGGCGCCCGCTCTGTGCCCTGGAGGCGGGCACCAGGGGTCAACGTGGCGCAGCCCGGTGGCAGGGAGGCATCGACCCTGGAGGGCTGGAGAACCCCATGACGGCCGCCGTGCGCGAGCTGCGCGAGGAGACCGGAATCACCAGCGCGCGCCTCGTCGCCTTGGTGCGCGCGTGCAGGGAACCTTGCCTACGCAGGGCCGCGCCCGCTACGCTGGTGCAGTCTCCGGGGGCGGCACGCTTGGCCTTGCTGCATGCACCTTTCCGGGGCCTGCCGGTGCCGGCCTGCTAGTCCGGCGGGCCAAGAGCACTGCGACCTGCATGATGCATGACGCCAGAAAGGGAGGCCGCGCTGCATCACCAGGGGCCGAGGAAGAAAGTCTCTTTCTTTGTCGGCTGCATTTGGGTATGCCTGTGTGACTGAAATGAGATTGATTCAAGTGAAAAAAATCCAATAAATTTCTCTGCAGATGGACCCGTGGCTGGACTATGAGTACCCCACGGAGGTGCCGATGCCCGGCTGCGCCACCACGCGGCTGCGCTACCGCGGCCAGACGCAGAAGTGGTGCGCGCGCGCCCGCCGGCAGCCCCATTGCGCGGCCAAACTCCCGTGCGGCGTCGCGCACTCACAGCAGGCATGGGCTCTGATGTTGCCCGCTGCGGCTCTCATCGGCATGGAACCAAAGAGCTTGCCTTGCTGTGAGCCCGCGGCGTCGCACATGCGGCGGTCTGTGCAGGCGCCGCTCGCGGCGTGCGCATGCATGCCGCCGCTGTCTGGGGCGGCGTCAGGCCGGCACTGCGCGGGGGCAGCCCGCGCGCGGCTGCCGGCCCTGGCGCCCGGCCGCGACCCGGCCCCCGCTGCCGCGCAGGTGCCTCATGTACTTCTACGGCAGCGAGGCCGAGATCGACCTGGACCGCCACGGCGAGCGCGAGTTCAGCGAGTACGCGTGGCTGCCGCTGGAGGACCTGCCCGCCAAGGCGCGCCTGTCAGGGCGAACTGCGTGTGCTGCGAAACCGCGCGTGCTGCCCGCCACACTCCGGCCTGCGTCACCGCCTTTCAAAATAATGCACGTGCCTCGGAGCATTGCGGGAGCAGCATAGAGCCCAGATCAGCCTTGTTGCGGCGAGCCGTGGAGCCCGCCTGAGGGAAGCCGCCGGGCTGGCCGTGCTGAGTCGGCACTGGTGATTGTCGGAGCACGCTGCGTCTGGCAGTGGTGCCGGTGGCCGGGGCCACTGGCGGCCGCCGCGGGGCGCGCGCAAGCCGGGCAGCATGCGCTGAGCGGGCGCGCCTGCGCCCGGCGCAGGTTGTGAGCTTCAAGCGGCGGTCGTACGCGGAGGTAAGCAGCGCGTTTGGGCCGACCATACGCCGCCGCTTTGAGCAGCAGCAGCTAAAGGAGCTGTGGTGGTGCTAGGCGCCCAGGCCGCGCACCCCTAGTGGTAGTTTCTTTCGGTTTTTTAAGGTTTATCAGGTGTAGAGGTGACACTGGACTGCACAGGAGGGAGGTGTCATTACAGGCTGTTCTGCTGCCATTGAAACGCGAGGTTGCACTTTTACCTGTGATCTAGCTGCATCGCAGCCCGGACATGATATAAGCCGTGGGTCTCCATGACGGATGTTGAGCGAGGAGCCTGCGTGCTGTGTATCCGGTCGCATGTTTGCAGTCATTGTTAACAAGCCGGGTTGCAGCTATTTGACACATTGAAGGCAGGGCTCAACTAGGGGCTGCTATCCTGCGCCTGTGCTCATTGTGCATAGCAGCGGACTGGGAGGCTTGGCGGATGCACGCGGTGCCTGCCCGAGAACAGTAGTCACAGCGAGCCAGAGAACTTTTGAAGCCGCTCTGATGCGGCAGACAGGCTGCACGGCCCGCGCATTGCTGAACTCTCAGCATGAGCACGACCCTCGTTCGGACTGCATGCAGGGAACGCAGAGGCAGACCTACTGCAGACAGTTGTTAGGAACTCGCACTGTGGCACGGCCAGTTCAGAGAGCACTAAGCAGGCTCCCCAGACCGCTGCCTGCTCGTCATCTGTGCATGAGCGCCGCAGTGCTGCGCCACATGCAGACACGGCGCAGAAGCCAGCAAACTGGACCGTGCAGGACAACAGATTTGGGTTTCAGTCCCAATCACGGGTTATTCCTGACAGATTCAGTTCAGCAGCAGTTTACACGTGGCAAACCGAGTTTGTAGTAACGCTGCCGCCAGCGCGCGCGCCAGCGTTATGGAACATCGAGCCGCCGTGGCGGGGCGCACATCCGGCGCCGCCGTCAAGAGCCAGCGAGACGCGCTAGGCCTCGCCCTCGTCCAGCGCGGCCACCAGCGCGGCCAGCAGGCGCGCCGCCGTCGCGGGGCGCGTGGTCGGCGTCACCATCAGGTAGGCCACATTGCCGAGCGGGCGCGCAAACACGCCGGCCGCGCGCAGCCGGCGCGCCACGCCGACCGCGCCCGCCGCGCCGTAGCCGCGCTGCGCGCCGGGGCGCGCCGCCAGCTCCACCGCCAGCACCGTGCCTGCGCGCCGCGCGGCCCCTCTTCACAGCGCCCCAACCCTGTACTCTAACATCGCCTTCTTCCAAGACCCTGGAGACCCCGTATGTACCTTCTGCAGCAGCGCATGCGGATGCAAGCGAGGCACTCGGCCCAAGAGCCAGGGAGCGGGCGTTCACTAGCGTGCTTAAGGAATGGCAGTCGGGCATCACCGATGGCGACCACGCGCGCCACGTCCGGCCGCATGGACAGCGCCGCCGTCGCCGCGGGGTCCCACATCTCCACCAGGCGCCCGCACGGCTCCGCGCAGCAGCCGCCGTCCTCCTCACCGGCTGCAGCCCCAGCGACGCCCGCAGCGTCCGCGGCGCGGCCGCTCCCCGGCGTTGCGTCCCCGCCAGCGCCGCATGCATCAGCGCCGCCCGTGCCGCTGCCGCCCTGGCCGCCCGCCGCCGCCTGAGCGGAGGCCCCCGCTGCGCCTTGGGCGCCAGCACTACCCCGCAGCCGCGCGCGGCGGCACGCGTGCGGCGGTGCACAGAGCGCGGGGTTGGCGGCAGGGTCTGCCAGCATGTCCAGGGCGGCGGCGGCCGCGCAGAGGCCGATGGCGTGGCCGGAGTAGGAGTGCCCGTGCAGCAGCGCGTCCGTCTTGGCCGCGCCGCGGAAGGCGTCAAACACGTCCGCCGTCGCCAGCGTGGCTGCCAGGGGGACGGTGCCGCCTGCGCTGAGGCGGCGCATCAGAGCGTGCGCGCTTGACAACAGCCTTGCAGCGCGTCCGCGCTTGCCAGCATTGCTGCCAGCGGCACAGCGCCGCGTGCGGCGAGACTGCAACCCAAGGCATGATTGGGAGCCCACGGCGCAGCTGGCGGGGGAGACATGATGGGCGAAGCCGCGAGCCACTGCGCGGCCGCGCACGTGCAACGCGTCCGCAAACTGCATCTGCTGACTGCGATGCAGCCGGGCACGCGCTGCGCACGCGCCGCGCTCGCGATGCAGCGGCCTCAAGCCATGAACATCATCGCCAAGGCGCTGCCAGCAAGCCCGCGCAGAACCAAGCAGGGCAGTGCTGATGCGCAACCTGTTGTCATCCTGCGACACAAGCGCGTGTTGGCGCCGCCGCAGCGCGCACCCGTCAGCAGCTTCGCGTAGCAGGCGACGTCGGGCTGGATGCCCAGGCGCTCGGCCGCAGAGATGGCGCCCAGCCGCCACAGGCCGGAGAAGACCTCGTCGAGCACCACCGACAGCCCGCGCGCCCTGCGCTCGGCCGTGTCAGCGACCGGCGCCGGGGCACATGCATAATATCTATGAAACGCAAGAGCACGAGCTGCCTGCGTGCCAGAGACGGCCGCTGCCAGATTGGCATGCACGGCACCAGTTCCAGCTCGACAGGCTGTCAGGTGCGCAGAGCGGCGCCCTCAGCCACGCATGCTGGGTTCCTGACGAGTCACCAGCTGCCCTGCTTAGATATGTACCCTTTGTGTCAAGCCACTGGTCCAGCCAGGCACGCCCTCACCGGGCGGCACGCACAGGCGAACCTGGCTTGACGCTCAGGGGCCGAGGGCAGGGGCGGGCGGGCCCGCACCGGCACACGCGCGCCGCGGCGCGCTGCCAGACGGGGTCGATCAGCGCCATGCCGCCCGCGCCCTGCACCAGCGGCTCCATCACCAGCGCGCACAGCCGCGCGGCGCGCCCGCCCGCCGCGCCCGCCGCCTCGTGCCTGCAAAGCGCCCGCGGCGTGGGGTGCCGTCAGGGGCCATTGAGGGGCTGGGCAGCGTGCAGGGCGCAGGCCTGGCATGCCCGCCGCAGAGAGTCGTGCGCGGCCATGCGTCCCGCCAGTCACCAGGTCAGGAAGCGCAGGGCAATCGGGCATGTCGGGCGGCAGTTACTAGAGCGGTAAGCGCCAGGGCAGTCAGGGCCTGATGGACCAATGAAGGCAGATTGCTTGCGGATGACCTTATCTGCTCCTTGCGCGGTAACCATGGGTCGCATGGCAACATGGTGCAGGCTGGCGGACTGCGCATCACAGTGGCTTGCGTACCTCTTCAATGGCACGCCCAGCGGCACAGCCCAGCCACGCGAGACGGTGCACACCCCTGAGCAGCTGGGTGATGCGGCGGTCCACAGGCGCGCTGGCCTGCCCGTCACGCAGACAGGCTGATGGGGGTATGCGGACGCTCAGCCGCAGCTGGCTCGGAGGCGCACCGGTCCATGGCAGCAGCGATGTCGCGCTCATAAGCGGCTGCCAGGGCGCCCCCGTCCCGTCCGGGCGCCAGCACCTCGTCCAGGCTACCAAAGCACGGCCCCTCCATGCTGTCGCCTACGCAACTAATCAGGAGCTGAGAGTTTGTCTATGTGCTGCTGATGCACGTGGGGCAAGTAAGGAACTGGGGTCCCAACCTGGTGATTATGCACACAAGATGGCCGCCAGTAGCAAGCATCATAGAGGATGTATCTGCCGACCGTCTGTCCTGACATGCATCAAGGGCATGACGTGCGTAAGAGCATTGCAAGCTGGGCGGAGTACAACTTTGCAACAAAGGGAACGACTTGCATGGGACGTCTGAGAGACAGGAGTCTCAATCCACAGGAGCCCCCGGGGCCAGGCACACACGCACTTTGCGTGCCATGCCGATGGACGGCAGGCTCAGCGCCGGCCGGCGGCAGGATGCGCCAGCGCCCGCGCACCAGCGCAGCCGTGGGCGGCGCCAGAAAGAGCCCGCGGCCGCGGTACCTGCCGGGGGCAGTGAGGGTCAGCGAAGGTTGGCGTCCCCTTCCCAAGCGCTGCCAGTGCCTGGCGCGCCTGCGCGGCCATGCCGGCGCTACACCATGCACGCTCGTACTGAGTGCTTGCCGGCGCCGTATGGGTTCGAGCTAGGCTCAGCAGCCTGCCTGACCTCCTGCCCATAGCTCAGGCATGGAGCTGCCGTGGACTGCGATGCGATGGGGCTTTGGAAGGGCTGGGGCCCACACCAGGGCGTCTGGCGCGGGCCGTTGTACGCGGACGGCGCGCCGCAGTCCATCGCGCCGAGCGTGTCGCCGTGGTAGCTGTCCTGCAGGCCCACCACCTGCGGCGCTCGCGCGGACACCCTGCGCCTTACATATCACCCTTCTGCATGCATAAAGCTCAGGGGCGTATGGCGCTGCGAGCGATCCAGGCTTATACCCAGCCAGGCAGTAGACCTCACTCGCATCGTCCGGCACAGGCCCCGCGTCGTCCCCGCAGAGGCACACCCAGGCAGCACACTCTTCACCTCCCCGCACGCACCGCCCACGGTGCGGCGCGCATGGTCGCCAGTCAGGCCGCGGGGGGCGGCGCGCCTGCAGCTCTGGCGGCGTGGCGCCCTCCAGCGTCGCCGCGACAACCGGGTGGTCCGTCAGGAACTTGCGGAATGCCATCTTCAGCGCGACCTCGACCGCCGTGGACCTGGCCGCGGCGGATGGGCAGTCGTTGGCACCGTGGCCGCCAGCCATCAGCTGGGGTGCGCACGGAGGCGCAGCCTGCAGGCGGGGTGCCAGCTGCGCTTGCCGGCCGGTCCAAGGCCCCGCGGCTGCCGTGCCACCTGCTAGCAGGCTCGCAGTCGGGCAGCCGCAGCAGTCCTGCACACCCAGGCAAGAAGGAGGCTCTGACAGTGGGCGCCGCGCATATGTCGGCAGTCAGAGCGCTGCATGTACAAAGCCCTTGCAACCCAGCGGCAGCACACCCTCCGTCATGCTTACACTGCCTGCAACCCAGCGCCTCACCCGTCGTCCGAGAAGAACACCCGCGCGGCCCAGCCGCGGCCCGGCCCGCCCAGCAGGCGCTCGGCCACGCGGACCGCCGGCTCGATGGCGACCTCCGGGTGCATCACGTGGCCGTAGCGCGCGGCGCCCGCTGCCACCGCCGCCGCCAGCCGCGGCGCCAGCTCCTCGTTCACGCCCTGGCGCACGCTAGGGTTTCCCGGTGAACCAACAACACTTGAGGCGTGCTGTCAGATAACGCCTGCGGGTGCGATGCACTGGTCGCAGCGCTGAGACCGCCGGTCATGTGCAGGACATAGAGGGCCGCGGCCCGGTGCCCCGCACTTCCCGTTTGGCCGGGCCAGGCTGCCAATGAGGCGAGGATGTGGCAGCCAGGGCCCGCGCGCCAGTCAGTACATGCCTGGCGCCAATGCCTGCTGCAGGCACATGCAGTTTCCTGCACACTGTGGTGTGTGTGTTACATTGGGACCCTGTGGGCGGGTGCGTGACACTGAGACCCTGTGGGCGGGTGCGTGACACTGAGACCCTGTGGGCGAGTGCGTGACACTGAGACCCTGTGGGCGGGGTGCGCGCCTGCGTCCACCAGCTCGCGCAGCCGTCGTACAGCGCATCCAGCGCCGGCGCGCCGCCGGGCCCGCTGCGGCCACCCAGGCCATCACCTGGTGTCCGCACGAGCAGCCGCTGAGGGCCGGCTGCAAGGAGCGGGGCGCGGGGGCCACCCTGCCAGGCTGCACATCGCGCGGCACGAGCAGGGCCGAGGGCAAGGCCCCGGGGCTGATCTCGGAACACAGGGGCGCGCCAGCCGCGCCTGATCCGGCGCCGTGCCGCAGCGTGACCAGGTGCTCGCCGCAGCGCGCGTCCACGGTACTTACCGCGCCGGGCAACGCGTCCAGCGCAGCGTGCTGCGTGAAGGGCCACCAGATGGCGCGCGCGGCGGCCGGCGCCAGCTGCTGCAGCCTGGCGACTGCCCGGGGCAGCCCGCGCATGAGCGCGATTGGCTGACGGTGTGGTAACCAGGTCTGTACATTTGCCAGTATCAGGGGCAAGCAGCGGCCGACAAAGGGCCCGGCAACTGCAGGGAGGCCGAGCTCAAGACCTGTTGCTGCGGCACACGGTTGCGTGCGGCGGCGCTCGTTCCACCTGGCTCGCAAGCACGGCCGCTGCCACGTGTTCATGTTGACTGGGGACGACGGCACACGGCGTTTGAGGGGACGGCATGCCCGGTGTTGACCTTCGCATTCATCACGGTGTTTGCCCCAGCACACTGGAATACCCAACATCATGTGCCGCTGCTAGGCCTGTGAGCGCGCGGAGGCGCAGGCCCGCGCACCGCGCGCGCTGTGCCAGTCCAGCAGGTGCTGCAGCAGGCCGTCAAAGTGCGGCCGCGAGGCGCCCAGCCAGGCCGCGAGCTCGGCGTCCGGCGCGCGCGCCATGGCCGGTGCCCTGCCGCGCATGCATGGCTGGGGCTCATTGGTTGCGGTCTTGCATGAGCCCTGCAAGACTTGGTTCTAGCAAGTATAAGGGGTGCTGTGCAAACCAGGCTCACAATGCAAAGGTGCGGCATGCACACACTCCTTGGCCAATTTTTACAGCACTCCTCTGAGCCAATGCTGCGTCAGCGCAGAATGCGCCCAGGCTCTGATCGTACACCAAGCAGAGGGCTAGCGACAAGGCGCTGGTATGTACAGATCCTGCACCGCAGTAAGTTGCCTAAGCTCCGCAGCATTTCTCATGCACATCAGAGCGGCACATGGACGCATGTCAGGGCGGCTCGTGCGCACCCGGCGGGCGGCGGGCGGCACGGCGGCACCGCCAGCACGGGCACGCGCGCGCCAAA
>JAABUH010002875.1_pt1 | contig 15715 bp, 21 predicted proteins | sample 5559121 | NCBI WGS metagenome assembly JAABUH01 (sample SAMN10711871, study PRJNA513364) | rock metagenome | isolation source: Antarctica rocks | place: Antarctica: Victoria Land, Battleship Promontory nord | collected 2015-12-28
GGCGGACGCTTTCGTTCTCGAAGATTGATGTGATGCACGACGCTTGTTTGCGGATCTTCTTGCACGAGTACAACCAACCGACCTGGTATCAACCTAAGAGAATCAGACTCATTTGAGCCACTACCGAAGTGGCGGAACACCGGAGCAAAATCGCCGCCTTCATTTCAGACAGTGACAAAGCGGCCTGGGTTTATGAAGACACTGAGACAAAACGCTTAGTCGGCATCATCTTGTGGCGTTACCGTAACCGGCTGCGGGAAACGTTTGAGGGATGGAACATCTTTCCTCAGCTTGACCCATGCCTCTTCCCTACCGATGGTGCCTTCTGCGAAATCTTTCAGCTCTGGGTCGCCCCTGCGTTCCGTCGCCGGGGTTTAGCCTCCAGCCTCAAACAGCAGGCAGAAAGGGAGTCGCTCCGCCGTGAAGTCCATTCGCTCTACACGCACACGGAGGAGCGCAACACCCACGTCATCGAGATGAACCTCAAGCTTGGCTATCGTGAGGTGCGGCGCGGGCCGATCTGGGACGAGATCGTCCGCGTCAGCCTCATCAAGCGGCTGGGTTAGGGACTTACGCAACCGTGCATGACGAATACAGCGGAGGCGGGAAGATGACGGATAAAACCATTCTGTGGGCGGGAGGGGTTTGTTCCGTCGCTTCGGCGGTTCCCTTTTGGCTATGGAAACTCTCCATCATTACCGGACCTTCCGTTCATGCTCTTGTCTGGCTTTTTGTGGCGCTGTTTGGTTTATTTGAGGTCTTTGGGTTTGTCCTGGGTGGCCGGCCCGTTTTCAGGATGACGCGAAGCTGGGCAAAGCGTGGTCTGCTTGTCGTCGGGTTGTTGGGCGGTCTGGCTTATGTCGCTCTCATGGCGGCTCTCGAAATGAACTTTGTCGGCCAGGGAATGAGGCTGTCAACGGCGCAGCCTGGGTCGGGTGATACGGTGGGCAAGTAAAACCGGCTGGCTAGGGGGCGGTTTTGCAATCTCCGAATACCCGGCCCCCACGAGCCGCCGGCTGCCCCGGACGGCGGGAGAGGTTGAGCAAGCGGTCTTGCACGGACGCGGCCCGTGCCGCCGGCGGCTTCCCCTGGCTCCCCGCTGTGGCCGAACCAGCTTCAGGGATCTCCGAATCAGGTAATGAGGGCCTCCACATAGGGGCGCAAGCGCCGCCCGGCACTGCTCGGCCATCGCCAGCAGGGCGGAGACGTCGGCCTGGGACGAGCGCAGATACCTACGCAGGGCCGAGAGCGCGAGGTCCAGCCCGATCAGTTCCGGCAGGCGGAAGCAGTCACAGAGGGTCTTCTTGCGCGAGAACAGCGCGACGGTGCGCCCGCCGATGACTGTCTCCTCACGCCCGAGCAGGAACAGCCGCCGGCTGTACTGCACGACCTGGACTGGCGGCTGGATCACCTGCGGCGTCCATCTCCCCTGCGGCAGGGCCACAAAGACGTGTTCGGGGTTGGCATCCGTCAGCATGTAGACGTCCAGGGCAGAGAGGAGACAGATCACGCCGCGCGGGACGGCGAGTGCCGCCTGAACGATGGCGGCGTGTTCCTCCGCCAGAGGTCCAGCAGCGCTGCGGGCCGCATCCCCTCGGAGGTGAGCTGCCTAGACTGGGCGACGCCGCCGTGCCGCCGCAGCGCGTCCAGTGCGTTCTTTTCCTCCACCTTCCCTTCGTCCTGCCCGTTGTGCGGCCATTCCTGGCGGCCAGGGGGGGCCGGTGGTGCGACATGCATAGTCCCAAAAACCTCCTGTGGATTATACAACCTAATGAGGTTTTTGCAATCCGCCGATGTCCGGTGTTGAATGTATGCTCCGAAGTGTATGCTCCGAACGGTCACACATTCACTCCACCAGGGCGTAAGCAGCCGCCTGCTCCCAGCCCATCTAGGTGCCGAGTTTGACGCTCTTCTGGTAGACTTCCTCCCCGATAGCCCGCCGCGCGCCCGTGCTCTCCGACCCGGATGTGCCGGGGTCGGAGAAGCGCAGCGCGCTGGCACCCATCGTCGAGCGGGTGATCTGCCAAAAAGGGGGCACGGACGTCGTCTTCGCCCCAGGACTCGTCGAAAATGCCTGGGGCGGAGACGGTCCGTTCGGGGAGGAAGGCGGCGCGCGCCATATTTATCAGACCGCCTGCATCGTGTGCAGAGTTGAAAACAGCGTGAGTGTCTTTACCACGCGCCGCCTTCCCACCGTGCAGCGCTCCGCCATTTAGCGCAGGGTTACATAACAAACGCCGGGCCGTTACATTATCCGCAACGGCCCGGTGATTGTCGGATGTGCCGACCGCATCGGCATATACCGAGAATGTGCCGACAAAACGCGAAAATATCGGCATATTTTCGCGACGTGCCGACCGCATCGGCATATCGCTGGGACAAACCTTAGCGCGTCAGCAGATCAAAAAACGGCTTGTTCAGATAGTAAATGTCCCGCCCCACAGTGATCGGCGGGGAAAGAGCGCCGATTTGACTGAGCTGGCGCAGGTACTTGGAAGCGGCGTCCCGTTTGGCAATTCCCGACTGTTCCAAGAAGCGGATTTTGCAGTAAGGCTGGGCAAACAGCACCTCCATGAGATCTTTGCTGTAAATCTTGGGTAGTTCCTCCTTGACCTTCTGGCTCGTCTGCTGCATCAACGCGCGGATCGCCTGGATACGCTCGTGCGTTGTCAGGGCGGTCGCCTCGATCCCATGCAGCATGAACAGTATCCAGCTTTCCCAAGCATTCTGCTCGGTGATCTGCCGCAAGCCCGCGTAATACTCGTCCTTGTGTTCAATGATGTAGCGGCTCAGGTACAGGACGGGAACGTCCAGCAGCCCCACCGAGATCAAGTAAAGGATGTTAAGAATGCGGCCCGTGCGCCCATTGCCGTCCGAGAAGGGGTGGATCGCCTCAAACTGGTAGTGCAGCACCGCCATCTTGACCAGCGGATCAATGTCATCTTCCGTGTGTAAGAACTGTTCCAGGGCCGCCAGCTTGTCGCGAATGACTCTTTCCCCCTCGGGCGGCGTGTAAATGGTGGCTTTCGTCCGGTCGCTGACAATCGCGGTGCCTGGGACACGGCGCACTCCCGCCGTGTTCTGCGTGATGATCTGAACGATCTCCTCAAAGAGACTCGTGCTGAGGAGGCGGCCCGACTTCATCTGGTCTATCCCGTACCAAAGCGCCTCGTTGTAGCGCAGCACTTCCTTGGTGGGAGGATCGGTTTTGCCGGTCTCATCGGCAAAGGCGCGGTATAGCTCATCGTTGGTGGTCACGATGTTCTCGATCTCGGACGAGAGTTTGGCTTCTTGCAGGCCGATCATCCGCACCAGCACCGCCTGATTGGGAATGAGGTCGCCAGCGCCTTTGAGTTCGGCCAGGGCGCGGCTGGCAACGGTGGTCTGCTTGAGGACAGCCTTCGTTTCGAGTTCCAGATTGGGCGGCGGCAGATTCGGCAGGCGGTTGTATGGCTGCTCGCGGTCAAACGCTGCTGTCTTTCCGTTGCTCTGTGCCAGAAAAGACCTGCCCGATCCGCTGAACGGTTCTAATTGGCCTATTCTTTTGTTCATACACTTCCTTCGGCCTAAAATATACTATGTACCGCTTATCACTCTTAATGTTAGCACCGTTTGCGACTTGTCACTGCCTAAACCCATGTCTTGTGCGATGCCACGCAAGTGCCTCCAGCGCTGGATTGTGGTTGGGCTGTTTGGGAAGAAGCAGAGAAGCCCCGTGTGCAATGTAATCTTCTTGCTCTTGCTGAAAATGCGGTGAGACGATAGCTTTGTAGTCATCGCTCACGCTGAACCATCCTGCGTCAAACCCCCAGTGATGATTTTTACAGAAGGCAATCCCATTGCGCGGATGGTCATTGTGAAACAGGTGGAAGGGCATAATGTGAGCCGCGTCTACGATAGTACCGCCCTTTGAGCCAGCTTTCAGGGCGCATACGGCACACCGATAGTCATAGAAGGATTTGATGACCTGCGGAAACTTGGCATGGCGCAAATAGTAGACCACATCATCCTTTGGCTCCTGGATTCTGCGGACTCGAAATACACTCTCCGCCTCAATGGCAAGGCGCCGTGCCATATAGTCAATGGACTGAATAGGTTGCAACGTCCATTCATTGCTTGAGAAATATGTTTGCAAAAGGGTTTCTCTCAAGATATTGACCGTTTCCTTTTCCTGGAGTAGCCCCCACAGATCAAGAACGAAGCAGCCTCCATCAACGATTGTCTGCAATTTAGTGATGGACGGAGAGCCTATCGTGGACTTGTCAACAACATTTCCATCTTTAGTGAGTCGCCAAAATCTTTGTGTACTGAGGTAAGTGAACGGCAGAGCGATCTGTTCCAACCAAGTTTTCTCTGGAACCAGCGAAAGCCAACGGTAGTGAAAGGCTTCCATCAATGATACCGTCAGCGGGATGAGGTTGGAACTAATCTTACCTTGTTCTATTTCATCCAACACCGCCAATAGCAAGATTGGCTTGTGCGGCGCATTTCCCCAGCGCGCATTTCGATTGGGGTGAAGGTCCTGGAAGGCTACCCGATATTTTTCAAGGGCCATGCGGGATTGGAAGTTCATTGCGCTCTTCTAGATGCAACCCGACCGCAGTTGTAAAGCAAAAAGGGCGGAGACAAGCCCCGCCCCTACAGTGCAAGCTAGACGACCTGCATGGGCATGAGGACGCAGAGGTAGTCGGCGGTGTCGGTGGGGCGGATGACGCCGGGGCGCAGCGGCTCGGTCAACTCGATGTGCAGGCCCTCGGTGTCCAGGACGCCCAGCACGTCGGCGAGGTACTTGGCGTTGAAGGCGATCTCGACGGGGCTGTCGTCGCCTTCGCGGGCGACTTCGACTTCTTCGTAGGCGTTGCCGACGCTGCCGCTTTCGGCTGTGATGGTCAGCTTGTCTCCATCCTCGGTTGTCCGCAGGACGACGCGGCTGGCCGAATCGCGGGCGACGATGGAGGCGCGCTTGACGGCGGCGGCGAGGGGGGCGCGCTCGACGGTCAGGGTCTTGGTGGCCTGGGCGGGGATGACGCGCTCGTAGTTGGGGAACTGGCCGTCAATCAGGCGCGAAATCAGGGTTGTCTTGCTGCCGTCGCCCTTCTCGTCGGGCTTACCGTTCTCGATCTGGAACTGGATCTGGTTGCCGGACAGGGTCACGACGACCTCACCCTCCTCGTTGCCGATGATCCGCAGTAGCTCGTTCATGGCCCGCGACGGCACGATGGCGCTGGCGCTGCCCGACCCTTCTTTGACAGGGCAGTCGCGAACGGCCAGCCGGTGCGTGTCGGTGGCGACCAGGCGCAGGCTGTCGCCCTGGAAGACGACCAGAACGCCGGTCAGGATGGCGCGGGTCTCATCCGTGGACGTGGCGAAGATGGTCTGCTTGATGGCGTCCCGCAGCGTCTCGCGGTCCATGACGAAGCGCGAGTCTTCCTTGACCTGCGGCAGCAGGGGGAACTCGTCGGCGGACAGGCCCAGCAGCTTGTAGTTGGCCTTGAGGCAGCGCAGGTGCAGCGTGTTGGTCTCGTCCTCGACCGTGACGGACACGTCGGCGTCGGGCATGGCGGCCAGCAGTTCGGTGAAGTTCCGGGCAGGCGCGGTCGCTGCGCCGTCCTCGGTGATGCCGACGCCGGGCAGGGTGTGCTCCATCCACATTTCGAGGTCGGTCGCCATCATCGAAACCTTGCCGTCTTTGGCGGCGATGCGGACGTGGGTGAGGATAGGCAGGGACGATCGGGTGGCGACGGCCTTGCCGACCGTCTGGATGCCCTCGAACAGTTCCTTGCGCGGGGAGGTGGCCCGGAGCAGTCCGGGGGTAATCGTTTTTGTTGCCATGGGATGTTGTCTCCTTTGTGTTGACCCCCCGCCCCCAATCCTGGGGGAGCAGGAGGGGTCCTGTCAATGTCGTCCGGCTCCCCCAAACTTGGGGGCGGGGGGGGCTTCCTGCGCCTCGCCGTGTTCGCGCAGCAGCCGGTCCAGAGCACGCTCGACGAACCAGGCATCGGGCCGGTTCGTAGGGGTCGCTTGGAGGCGGGCGACCGTTGCCCGCAGCGAAACGACCGCCGCCGCCGCGTCCGGGTTTCCGTCCAAATACTCCTCTACCCGCGCCCGCAGCGACTCGGGCAAGGCGTCGTCCACATACAGGTCAATCATCTCGTCCCGCTCGTCCTCGGTCATGGGTCCTCTTTCTTTGCTGCCTTACCGCAGGGCCTCAAGCGCATCCCGCAGGGCACGACGGGCGCGGCCATGCAGGGACTTCGTGGCCGATGGGGTCCGGCCCAGTATCTGGGCGGCTTCCGCCGCCGTCAGCCCCTGCAAGTCGCACAGGGTCAGGACCATCCGGTGGTCTTCGGAGAGCGCGGCCAGCGCTTCGTCCAGGTCCGAAACGGGGTCTGGGGCGGGCGTGAACAGCACCCAGTCGCCCCGATCCGTCTCGGTCAGCCCCGAAAGCGAGAGGGTGGGGAGGCGCGGCTGGCGCAGCCGCTCCAGGCAGACCATCCGGGCGATCCCCAGCAGCCAGGTCTTGAAGCGGCTCTCGCCGCGCCAGTTTCCCGCCCGCAGTGCGTGCCCCGCCCGCAGCCACGCCTCGGACGCGGCCTCCTCGGCGTCCTCGCGCGTCGGCAAGAAGCGCCGGGCGAAGGCATAGGTGGCCTCGATGTGGCGGCGAAACAGGGTCTCCAGCGCCCGCGAGTCCCCGTCGGACTGGTAGCGCGCCGCCAGCCGCTCGTCATCCTCCCAATCGCCCATTCTCATAGTCTTTGTGTCATTTGCGAGGCGAAAAGCGCCGCGCCCGCGGAAAATATTTTTGCGGAACTTTTTCGTGTGCCTGTACGCTCCCGGTCTGTATCACCGTTCGCCACTCTGCCCAACGAAAGGAACACTTCATGAAGACATTCGCCCGCCTCGTTTCCGCCCTCGGCCTGGCCGCCGTGTTCGTCGCCACCGCCGCCTTCGCCCAAGCGCCTGCCGGAAGGCACGTCAAGGGCTACACCAAGACCCTCAAGAGCGGCAAAACCGTCAACGTCAAGGGCTACGACCGCGCGGCCAAGATGCCAATGCCCAAAATGGCCCACGTCAAGGGCTACACCAAAACCCTCAAGAGCGGCAAGAGCGTCAATGTCAAGGGCTATAACCGCGTGAAGAATACGCCCATGATGAAGAGACCCATGATGAAAGCGCCCATGACGCCCGGCATCAACCCCGGCGCCAAGATGTAGTTTGTGATAGGGTTTGCCTGGCGCTTCTAAAACCAGTGTGACACAAAAAGGCCCGGCGAGTCTCGTAAAAAAGACATCGCCGGGCTGCTCTCTGTCATGGCAGGCCACTTACTGCACTTTGCGCTGCTTCTCCTCAATGATGTTGGTCAGTATCTCGCGGCCAATTCGTCCTTCGGGCCGCACCGTCCCCTTCAGTCCGACTTTATCGCCCTCACGGGGCGCCCCCGCCCGGCTGATCACCCACGCCTGCCCCGTGCCGTCGTTCACCCGGTACGCCGCGATGTCCGCGATCCCCAGCGGCAGCTCGTAGACTTTCGTCACTTCGCCCGCCACGGTGACTTCCTTGTTCGCGAACCCCGCCGGGTTGCTCGCGATGTCGCGCAGCTTGTCCGTGTGCTCGTTGCAGCCCGCCAGCACCAGGGCGGCCAGCACCGACGCCACCAGAACGGGTGTCGGTTTGTGCCAGAGTCTCATGGTTCGATTCCTCCTCAAACATTCGTCTTCCTCTCCGACATACAAACCGCTCGTGAGGTTCCCCCATGCCCTGAAAAATATGTTAAACTTATTTCTTCCCGCCGGAACTTTCCGCCACGCGGAAACGCTACAAGCCGTGAAATCTATATCCAGGAGGCTTCATTCCATGAAGTTAGTCAGCAACATCATCGCCGTCGCGGCCATCGCCACCCTCGTCGTCCCCGCCTTCGCTCAGACCTCGACCATGTCCAAGTCCGGTTCCACCATGAGCAAAGGTTCCACCATGAGCAAAGGCGCCATGAAGGGCGGCATGATGCACAAAGGCATGATGAAGAAGGGCGCCATGAAGGGCGGCATGATGAAGAAAGGCTCTATGAAGGGCGGCATGATGAAGGGCGGTATGATGAAGGGCGGCGCCATGAAGGGCGGCATGATGAAGAAGACCACCATGTAGTTTCGCTGCCCGGCGAAACAAAAAAGCCCCTGCCCAATATCGGTGGGGGCTTTCTTTACGTCTCTTCCTGGCAATCGGTCAGCGCCCGTCCAGCACCGCCTGAATGAACGACGCTTTCGCCGCCGTGTAGTCCGCCCGGCGCTCGGCGTACTTCTCGCTCAGGGTGATCTTCAACGCCTCATACTCCCGCGCCAGTTGATCATCAGCCCGCAGCGCGTCCCGGAAGTTCAGTGCTTCGATCCAGATCGGGCTGCCGTACTCGACGATGTGCAGCAAGTGCGTCCGTTCTTCCCCTTTGCCGAAAATGTGATGCTCCGGCACGGCCTTGTCGCCCGCGTAGTCATAGCCCAACGCCGCCAGGGGCGCGATCAGCGTCGGCCCGTCTTCCAGCCGCGCGATGCCCGCCAGGATGTCAATGATCGGCTTGGCCTGGATGCCGCCGACGGACGTGCTGCCGTAGTGCTCGACGGCGAGCAGGGCTGGCCCCAGAGCGGCCTTCAGCCTGGCTTCTTCCTCCCGGTACAGGCCTGCCCACAGCGGCGTCGGCGCGTGCAGCCGCACCTGCGTCTGCGCCAGCCCCAGCACCCCGAAATGTTTGTCGGCCTCTTCTTCCTGAGAAGGCATCACGGTCTCCCCCGCGTCGTGGAATGAACGTGCTTTTCCGCCTGCTGCCGTGCGCTGGCGCGAACATCCTCAGTGTATCATTATTGGCGTCAAACGTCAAACAGATCAGGCATTTTCTTTCGCTTGGTGCGCGCTGTTCAGTGGGCGTGAACAGACAAACCCGCCCGGCGTTTCCCGGAACGTGTCAACACCAAATTCCTGCAATGCCTGTTGCAATGCAGCAATGGGTTTTGACCCATAAACTTCAACTACTGACCAAGCCGGATCATGGCTGTACTCGCCATGATGCAGATCGATGTCTGTGAGCCGATCAAGCACCATCTCTTCCGGGCTGTCATTCTCGCTCACCTTGAAAGTGGTCGCCCCGGCTTCGTTCCAAACGGCTCCCGCTGGAACGCTGGCCCATGCCTTTTCCGCCGCCTCACGATTGGCAGGCGTGTCGCAAACCCAGACGTGAAGCCGCTGGGCGAGGGGCAGTAGCCGCTCCCCAAACTCCCGGTCCACGACAACGGCAACACCCTGACCGGATGCCGGATTAGAACACCCAAACATCGTCTCTCTGAGCCTCCGGGTGCGGATCAAGTGTGTCGGCCTTGTCGGCAACATAGTCGCAACGGACGTGATGGTGGTCCAGCACAGTAACGCGCACATCGCGCAGGCATTCTTTGCTAGACAGCGGCTTCACCCAGAGAAGGCCCGGCAGCAGCTTAATTTCTTGTTGAACGACAACATCGCCGCTGTCCCAAGCCCCGGCATCATCAAAATAGGTAACGATCTCTGAACCCCCCAGGGGGATACTGGCATGCCGCGTCCTTAACGTGAGGCCTTGAGCCATACCGCTTGCGGAGCCGAGGACGAGGCAGAGCAAGGCCGCCGGGATGAGACAGGCGAACGCCCAAAGCCTTGCCCTGCTGCGGGGCAGGAAGCCGAGCAGCGCGACGCAGGCGACCGGCAACCATAATCCGGCGATGCCAGACAACAAATTCGCGCGAGGGCTGACAAATCTCAGGCCGCCGAACTGCCAATCAGCCAGCGTCAACGCGAAGAGGGCGAGCAGAACCCAGATGGCTAGGACGACGTGGTTTGTTCGTCTCATGCACTTGCTTCCTGCTGGGACTACTCCACCGTCACCGACTTCGCTAGGTTGCGGGGCTGGTCTATCTCGCGGCCCAGGTCGGCGGCGATGTAGTAGGCGAGAAGCTGCATCGGGATGATGGACAGGACGGGCATGAACGTGTCGTGGGTGGCCGGGACGCGCAGGATGCTGTCCACGAAGTTCTCGTCCAGGCCCTCATCGCCGGCCTTGACAATGCCGATGGCGGCCCCGTCGCGCGCCCGGACTTCCTTGACGCTGGACTGGATTTTGTCATACAGCGCGGACTGCGTGGCGATGCAGACGACCGAAACACCCGGCTCGACCAGGGCCAGGGGGCCGTGCTTCAATTCCCCGGCGGGGTACGCCTCGGCGTGGATGTAGGAGACTTCTTTGAGCTTCAGCGCGCCCTCCTGCGCGACGGCGTAATCGTTGCCCCGGCCCAGGAAGAAAAACGAGGACGCCCGCGCGTGCTGCCCGGCAACGGCCTGGACGGCACTGGTGTCGGCGAGTATTTCCGAGACCTGTTCCGGCAGTTTTTGGAGCTGCTCCACATAGGCGGCGACCACGCCCGGCCCCAGCTTGTTTTCCTGTTGGGCAATATAAAGGCCGAGCAGGTACAGGCCGATCAATTGGGTGACGTAGGCTTTGGTGGAGGCGACGCAGATCTCCGGCCCGGCGTAGGTGTACAGGACCTCGTCGGCCTCGCGGGCGATGGAGGACCCGACGACGTTGACCAGGGCCAATGTCGTCGCGCCTTTGATCTTCGCCTCGCGCAAGGCCGCCAATGTGTCCGCCGTCTCGCCCGACTGGGAGATGATGATGGCTAAGGTTTGGGCATCCACGATGGGGTCATTGTAGCGGAACTCGCTCGCCACCTGTACCTCGACCGGGCGGCGCAGCAAGTGCTCGTAGAAGTTCTTGCCCGCCAGCCCCGCATGGTAGGCCGTGCCGCAGGCGACGATGACGATGCGGTTGAATTGGACCAGCTTGCTCGTCGGCAGCTTCAGCTCGGGCAGCATGACCTGGTGCGCCTCGGTCGTCCGCCCGCGCAGGGTGTCCCGAATGGCCTGCGGCTGGTCGTAAATCTCCTTGAGCATGAAGTGCGCGAACCCGCCCTTTTGCGCCGTGGACACGTCCCAGGTGACCTCGAACACGTCCCGGTGCAGGGGCTGGCCGTCCAGCGTCGTCAGCGTCACCCCGGCGGGCGTGATGCGCGCGAAGTCGCCGTCTTCCAGGACGAGCACACGCCGCGTCTGCCCCATGACGGCGGGGATGTCCGAGGCGAGGAAGTTCTCGCCCTCGCCCAACCCGATGATCAGCGGCGAGGCGGTCTTGGCGGCATAAATGACATCCGGCTCCTCACTGGACACGACGCAGATGGCATAGGCGCCCGTCACTTCGGACAAGGCCGCCCGGATGGCCGCCTCTAAAGACCCCGCCGCGTCCCGATGCGACTCGATCAGGTGCGCCAGCACTTCGGTGTCCGTGTCGCTCGTGAAGACGTGCCCCGACTGGGCCAGTTTCTCTTTCAAGCCGATGTAGTTCTCGATGATGCCGTTGTGGATCAGGGCGAGCCGCCCGGAACAGTCCGTGTGCGGGTGGGCGTTGACATCGTTGGGCCGCCCGTGCGTCGCCCAGCGCGTGTGCGCGATGACTGTCCCCGACGACTGCCCCAGCCCATCCAGCGCAGCCTCCAGGTTGGCGAGCTTGCCCTTCTTCTTGAGGACGGTAACGCCCTCCGCGCCCGGCTTGACCACGGCGACCCCCGCCGAGTCGTAGCCCCGGTATTCCAGCCGCTTCAGATTATCCAGCACCAGCCGCACGCTGCGCTCGCGCCCGCCCACATAGCCCGTAATTCCACACATTTAGATTGCTACCGTTCCCCATTCGAGTTGTCCCGAAAATCCGTAAGATTTTCTTAGTATACCTCATCGTCCGACGATGCCTTGACGGGGCCTGTTCCCGGTGCTACAATGACGGCGGAGCAAACGATCATGTCACTCATCCTGGATTCCCTAGAAATCAAAAACTTCCGCGCCTTCAAGCACCTGCGAATCGAGAAGCTGGGGCGGGTGAATTTGATTGTCGGCAAGAACAACGTCGGGAAGTCTAGTGTGCTGGAGGCGTTGTGGCTGTATGCTTCTGGAACTGATCCTGCTGTCGTTTGGAGCATCCTGAGTTCCAGAGACGAAAATGGGACATCATTATCACCCATTCCTTCAACAGAAAAGGAGCGTGTTAATGCGGCGAGAGCTTTATTTCATGGGCGTAAGAGTCTGGAAGAAGTTCGTGAAGTTGTTCAGGTTGGCCCTTGTCAACCAGGGCCTCAGAATAAAACATTTTCTATTTATGTATCGGAGATCGCTCTTTCTAACGAGTTAGAGCCGCTTTGGATTACTGACTTAGCTTTATTCGCCAAAACTGGCAGCGGAAGGATATATGATTATCCGTTGAATCCCGATGAACCGCGTGTCAAGAGGTACAAGACGGATTATAAAAATCAGCACTTCGTATATATCCCGGCAAGTGGTTTAACCGCTCTCCAGATCTCAAATTTCTGGGATGCAATCGCCTTGACCTCTTTAGAAGATGATGTTCTTTCTGCAATTTCTTTGCTTGATGCTGACATCGAACGAATCGGCATGGTAGGCAGTAATGATTCGTTCACTCGCCGCTATGCGATTGCAAGAGTGAGGCAGAGTGCAGACCCAATTCCCTTCCGCAGCATGGGCGAGGGCATGAACCGGATGTTCGGCATTGCCCTTGCCCTCGTCAACGCCAAAGACGGGATGCTGCTGATTGATGAGGCGGATACGGGCCTACACTACTCCGTGCTGTCCGACTTGTGGAAGCTCATCTTCGAGGTCGCCCACCGCCTCAACGTGCAGGTGTTCGCAACAACGCACAGCAAAGATTGCTTGGAAGCATTCCAATACGCCGCCGAGGTAAACACGGAGGAAGAGGGGGTGCTGATTCGTTTGGAGAACCGAAAGGCGGGTGTCGGCGCAGTCACGTTCGATGAGGAAGAACTCGCCATTGTCACGCGCGAGCGGATCGAGGTGCGCTAGGCATGGCCGACCAATTCTTGATGCTGGTTGAGGGGGATGACGACTACCACGTCTTCCAGCATCTGCTGACGGCGCATCGTGTGCATGAGCAACTGACGTACCGGCTGGAACCTTATGGGACTGATCCGAGGACTTCTAGAGGCAAAGAAATCGTCTTCCGGGAGCGGCAAGGAGTGGACAACGTCCGCATTTATCTGTCTCAGCAGTTAAGACTTACCGGAGATTTGAAGCGGCTTGGTGTGGTCGTGGACGCGGATCAAGATTTCGTTGCCAGTTGGCAGAGTTTACATGACATCCTTGTCGGGTCAGGCTACACCGACGTGCCGAAGCAGGCCGATCCAATGGGCCTGATACTGGAACACGCGACCACTCCCGAAGAGAAGCCGCGCGTCGGCGTCTGGATTATGCCGAACAATCGAGACACGGGCAGCATGGAAGACTTCTTCGCGTTGCTTCTGCCTGCGGGCGATCTGCTTTGGGAGCGGGCGAGACTATGCGTGGAGCAAATCCCACCAGAAGAGCGGCTGTTCAAAGCCGCCTTCATCAAAGCCCATGTGCATACCTGGCTGGCCTGGCAAAAGAGGCCTGGCCTGCCGATGGGGAAAGCAATCTCCGAGCAGTATCTAAATGCTGATGCTCCCCAAGCGCTGCAACTGTTGAACTGGTTGCGACGCTTGTTCGATCTGGACATCAATCCATGACAGAAACGAAATGGCTTTCCTATTTATCGCTGGCCTCCCTAGCGCTTCTGAGTTGTCTGCTCGGCTCTGTGCCGTGTGTCCAAGCCGCTCCGGGGGATTATTACCGGATCACCGTCGTGGACGCGGACACGGGGCGGGGTGTGCCGCTGGTTGAGTTGAAGACGGTGAACGCGGAGAGGTTTTACACGGACAGCAACGGCATCGTGGCGGTGAGCGAGCCGGATTTGATGGGGCAGACCGTGTGGTTTGGGGTCAAGAGCCACGGCTACGAGTACCCGGCTGACGGCTTCGGCTACCGGGGCGTGGCCCTGACGGTCAAGGCCGGCGGGCAGACGCAGATCAAGATCAAGCGCGTCAACATCGCCGAGCGGCTGTACCGGATCACCGGGGCGGGCATCTACCGGGACAGCGTCCTGGTCGGGCAGCCGGTTCCGATCCAGCAGCCGTTACTGGACGGCCTGGTCATGGGGCAGGACACGGTGATGGCGACGCCGTACCGGGGCAAAATTTACTGGTTCTATGGCGACACCGAGCGGCCCGGCTACCCGCTGGGCCAGTTCGCGACTTCTGGAGCGACTTCCGCCCTGGCGGGCAAGGGCGGGCTGGACCCTGACCGGGGTGTGGACCTGACCTACTGGACCGACGCGGCGGGGTTCAGCCGCCCCATGCTGCCACTGCCCGGCTTCGGCGGGCCGGTCTGGGTGGGCGGCGTCTTCACGCTCAAAGGCAGCGGGGGACGGGAGCGTCTGTATACCCATTTCAGCCACCTGGGCCATGACGGCAGGATGGCGGAGCATGGACTGGCCGTTTTCGACGACGCGAAGGCCGTCTTCGAGCCGGTCTGCCGGTTTCCCCTCGATGCGCCGCTTTATCCCGATGGGCAGCCCTTCCACATGGTCGTCAGCGGGCATCCGTACCTTTATTTCCAGTCCAAATCCATGCAAGCCTTCCCGCTGGGGCGCGTCCGTGCAGACGAGGCGCACATCACTGACCTCCATACCTATGAGGCGTTCACCTGTCTGGCGCCGGGGGCGCGCGAGGCGGGGGCAGACACGCGGCTGGACCGGGCGCGGGACGGGCGGCTGGTCTATACCTGGAAGGCAGATACGGCGGCACTGGGATACGACGCGCAGCAGGCGCTTCTGGCGGCGGGGAAGATGAAGCCGGAGGAAGTCTTGACGCCGCTGCGGGACGTGGAGACGGACGCGCCGATTCACTCGCACGGCGGCTCGGTCTTTTGGAACGCCTATCGAAACCGCTGGGTGATGATCAGCGGCCAGGCGTCCGGCACGTCGTCCTACCTAGGCGAACTGTGGTTTGCCGAGGCGGATACGCCCATCGGTCCGTGGATGTACGCCCGCAAGATCGTCACGCACGACCATTACACGTTCTACAACCCGGCCCAGCACTCGTTCTTGGACCAGGACGGGGGGCGGCTCATTTACTTCGAAGGCACCTATACCGACACCTACTCGGGCAACGCGGACCTGACGCCGCGCTACAACTACAACCAGATCATGTACCGGCTCGCCCTCGACGACCCGCGCCTGTCTCTGCCTGTTCCGGTCTACCGGCTGGCGCGGGCGGACGGCACGACTGCTTATGGCTTGCGCGAAACGGTGGATGCCCGGCACGAATGGGGCCGGGTGCGGGACGTGCCGTTCTTTGCCGTCCCGCCGGGCCGCCGCCACGATGGCCTCGTTCCCGTGCCAGCTCCACAGATGGGCGGCCCGCCGCTCTTTTACGCGCTGCCGCCCGTCCCGGCGGCGAGGGAGAAGGCTTCGCCCGCCGTCGCGCCTCTGTATGAGTACCGCGACGCGCACACGAAAGCCGTCTGGTACGCGACGGACACGAGCCCGCCCGCGCCGTCCGCGCGGCGTTCCGCCCTGCCGGTCTGCCGCGTCTGGCGCAACCCTTCCACGGTTCTTGCTCTGGATGATACGGCCACGCCTGCCCCTTACTGATGTTTACATAAAGACCTAAAGAAAGCCCACCTGCTCAAAAAAGCCGGTGACGATCTGCGGCTTCTGACGCAACCGCTCCGCAGCGGCACAGACTTCCTGCCACAGATGTGGTAGGTCACG
>JAABUH010002876.1_pt1 | contig 15710 bp, 11 predicted proteins | sample 5559121 | NCBI WGS metagenome assembly JAABUH01 (sample SAMN10711871, study PRJNA513364) | rock metagenome | isolation source: Antarctica rocks | place: Antarctica: Victoria Land, Battleship Promontory nord | collected 2015-12-28
TGGTGGACCAGCGCTCCCCATGGGCCGTTCGGATCGTTGAAAAGTTGGTTATAGCGCACGCTGTACGGGTCGCGCCCGCGGGTCAGGGCGACGTTGGCGACGAGGTAGCGCGGATCAAGCTTACTGTAGCTGTTGGCTGCGAGGTCGGTGCGGACCGGGATGTGCCCTTGCTGGGCGAAGAACTTGACTTGCGTGTTGGTCGAGAGGCACCAGGCGATGAAATCCTGCGCCTCCTTGATGTGCCCCGAGCCGCGCGGGATACCGATGATATTGCCGCCGGCGAAGGAGGACCAGCTGCCGGTCTTGCCCGGCAGATAGCCGACCCCGACGTCGATCGTGGGGGCCAGCGCTTTGGTGAGCGCGATGGCGAACTGGCCGAGGGCGACCATCCCGACCTTGCCGGTGGTGAAAGCGCCGACGAAGTTGGCGCCCGCGTCGGTCTTCGCCCCCGGCAGCATCTGGTTCTCCGTCCAGAGCCGATGGTAGAACGTCAGCGCATCCTTGACAGCCGGCGACGTCAGCGTCGCCTTGGTCCCGGCGGCATTCAAGACATCCCCGCCGTCGGCCCAGATCAGCGGCAGGAACTCGAAGGCGTTGCAGGAGGCGCAGTTTCCCGAGAAATAGAACCCGGTGATGCCATGGCCCAGCGCCGTGATCTTCTTCGAGTCGGCCTCGATCTGACCCCAGGTCGTGGGCGGCCGATGCGGATCGAGCCCGGCTTGCCGGAAGAGATTCTTGTTGTAGAGGAGGATCGAGCTCTCGGCGTCGTACGGCACGCCATAAAGCTTGCCCTGGTAGGTGGCCAGGCGGATATGCGAGGGGCTGAACTGGGCGAAGTGGGGCAAGCCGCGGGCGAAGGTCGTGATGTCCGCCATCTGGCCGGCCGTGGCGAACGACGGCATGGCGACCAGGTCGACGGCGGCGATATCGGGGACCGTCCCGCCCGCGCTCGCCGTGCTGAATTTGGTCGCGAACTGGGGGTCGGGGATCAGGTTGAGGCTGACCTGCGTCGCGTGGCTGGCGTTGTATGCTTTGACCAGCGGCTGACTCGTCGACGCCTCGCTCGCCCGGACCCAGAAGGTGATGCTGGTCGTGGCGTGGGCTGACCGCGACGGCGGCAGCAGGGCGCCGAGACCGGCGACGAGAAGCGCCGCGCCGATGATAGCTCGCGTCTTCATGAAAGATCGTCCTTTCCTACAAGTGATACAGTGTGAGCACTACGATGGGCCGCGCCTGGTCGTTATAAATCTTCGTCGTCCTCCTTTTCTTCGTAACTCCGGCGCGTCTCGCGCTCATGGGTCGTGGGCGCGCCGCACGAGTCGCGGACGACCAGGCGGCACGGGACCCGTATCAGGCCGGATTCGCGCTCCCCGGCGATCATGGACAGGAGCTTGGTCCCGGCCAGACGCCCCAGGTCGTGGAGGTTCAGGTCCACGGTCGTGAGCGGCGGGCGCGACGCGCCGGCCATCGCTTCCCAGTTGTCGAACCCGATGACGGCCACATCCTCCGGCACACGCAGGCCCCGGTCGCACAGCCCGTCGAAGACGCCGCGCGCGATCTGGTCGCTGCCGCAGAAGATCCCGTCAACCCGCGGGTCGGTGTCTAGCAGGAGCCCGACAGCCTTGTAGCCCCAGTTCTCTCGCCAGGGACCGTGAAGGGCGTGGGTGTCGGGGAGAGACAGACCGTGGTCCGCGAGCACCCGGCCCATCGCCTCGTGGCGCAGGCGCGCGGCCTCGTACGAGCGCGGGCCGGTGATATGCGCGAGGCGCCGCCGCCCATGCCCGATCAAGTGCTCCGTCGCCAGACGCGCGCCGGAGGCGTCGTCGGGGAGCACACAGAGCGCATCGGACTCCGCGACCTGGGTATAGGCGTAGAGGACGGGGACCCGCGCCGTCCCTACGTCGACGGGGGGGCGCGGGTCGGTGCGGCGCGCGGTGACGATGATGCCATCGACGCGCTTGGCCAGGAGGGCGTCGAGGTAGTGGCGTTCGCGCGCCGGGTCTTCGCGCGCGTCGCACAGGAACACCGATACCCGCGCGGCCCCCAGCGCGTCCTCGATGCCGGTCATGACGGGGATGCTGAAACGCCCGTAGCTATCGGTCGAGAGCAGGCCGACCGTGAAGCTGCGGCCGCGCAGCAGGCTGTGTGCGAGATCGTTCGGGCGGAAGCCGAGGCGGGCAGCCTCGGCTTGGATGCGCGCGCGCGTCTCCGGGCGCATGCGCCCCCGGCCATGCAAACCCTGAGAGACCGTGCCGACGGCGACACCCGCCGCGGCGGCGACATCATGGATGGTGGGGGCATCGCTGCGCACGATCACCGAGGCATCGGACATGGCGTGCAGCCTCCGTACATGTACCTGGAAGCTACTACCCCAGGCCATTTGGAAAAAGCTTTCGTCAACGTTGAAAAAAGGTTTTTTCAACGTTGCTACAATACTACGCCGTTTCGGCCCCGCTGTCAAGAGCGGCGCATGGATGCACGGCTAATGTCGGGCCGCAGCAGGCCAACCTCGTCACACAACTGGTAGCGTCATCCCCCTGCTCGCCCCGTGCGCTTGCGCCGACCTCGCGCGCCCACCACGCGCCCTGACGGTTTGTCCATGCGTCCTATCCGGCGGCCTCGTCGCCGTCTCCACTGGATGGCGGGTGTGACACCGGCCTGCATGCTTATGCAGTCCTCGCGCTAGCGACGAGGCACCGGTGCGTCAGGCGTCACCGACAGCCCGAGTCACTCACTCGGGTCGTCAATGTGAGCCTCGCGTCCACGGCTCGTAAGCATTGGGCTCGTGCGTTACCCCCGCCCTGAAGGAGTGCATTGCCTTGGCTTCTCGGGGCGTCGCAGTACTTCGGCGCAACGATTTCATGACCTACCGTCAAGGCGCGCCGTGAACGAATGGGCCTGTGTTCGCCAACTCATGGGCATAGGGGAGGATTGACAGCCAGGGGAGCGGCATCAGCGCACGTGCCCACGCAGACGCGCGGCCGCCATGACAATCCAATGACGACTCACACCAATGGATAATCATGCGCCTCAACGTATAGACATGCATGAGCGGCTTACGCCCAACGGCGTTGGAATGGGCCGCGCGTCACCTTCGATGGCGGGGTGCGGCCGCGCGCGATGCGCGCATAGCTCCTATTTTGTACTGCTATCTTTAATCGAGAAGCCCCGTTCCGCACCCTCGGCGCCTATGCGAACGTCCTAATTGGCAGCACAGGTGAGCTACCGGCGAAACGGCCTGTCCGCCGTATGTGTGTCGCCACGTTGGGGGCCTTCCCCCCCACCATAGATAGAATAGAGTGTCAACGCTCGGGCGTTAGGTCCCAGACATCGATGGCCTGGACCACCGCATCGCCACCCTGCACGGCGAGTGCAACGCCGCGGCTGTCCTCGCGTACTGGATAGATCCGCGCGGTCAGACAGGCACAGCCGTTGGCATAGACCTCGACGATGGTCCGATCGAGGAACACGTGTAGGGTGAGCAGCCCGTCCTGGCCCGGCACGATTGGCCCTCCATGCACGCCCTGATGCACCCCCGGGCTCTGGCTCGCCCGGTCACGGTCCAGGCAGAGGCGTCCGGTCTCGCCATCATACTGGATCAGCGTGTACTCCTCGTCGTCCGGGGACTGCCGCAGCTTCAATCCAATCGTCGCGCTCGGACTTGGCTCAAGGCGCGCCAGGATCTCCAGGCAGTCGCCCGCAAACTCGCTCAACGGATTGGGTGATCGCGGCGTCAACGCCAAGTTTGTGTGGCGAGCGTGCGCCCGCCGCAGGATGGCCAACTCGGGGACGGGGGCCACGCCGAGCAGGCCATCGGGGCGCAAGGTCAGCATGCGCGGCATGGATAGCATCCCCGCCCACCCGGCCGCCTTCTGCAGCAACCGCCGGCGCGCTTCCCACGACCAGCCCCACACCAGCCGTCGTCCCGCGTCGTCGCGCAGCGTGGACGGCGCGTAGTAGTCCGGGCCGAGGTCGAACCGGCGCAGCACCTGCGGCGTGAAGCGGCCGTCGGCGTAGGTGCCGGTCATATAGGCCGTGTAGTGGAGCTTATTCTCGTCCCAGACCCCGAACAACAACACGTGCCGGTCCCCCAGCGGGAAGAATTGCGGACACTCCCAGATCGAGCCGGTCCCCATCGGCCCTATCGGCCCCGTGGCGTGGCGCAGGCGGGAGTAGAGTGGTCCCAGGTAGTCCCAGTGCCGCAGGTCCGCGGAGCGGTAGAGGAGGACACTCCCGCCCATCCGCTCGACGCCCGAGCCGATCGCGCCGTACCAGGCGCCATCCTCCTTCCACACATACGGATCGCGGAAGCCGGTGACACGGACATCATACGGCGTCGGCGGACCGGCGATCACCGGGTTGCCTGGGTCCTTCTGCCAGGTGCGCAGGTCATCCCCGCTGGTGGCACGGCATTGCGTCTGTCGATAGCGGCCTTGACAGGCGCTGTCCCGCCGCACGCCGGTATAGATGAGGGTCGGGACGCCGTCGTCATCCACGGCGCAGCCGGACCAGCAGCCATCGGCATCGGGGCCATCCGGCGTCGGCGTGAGGGCGATGGGCAGGTGCGTCCAATGCACCAGGTCCGCGCTGACGGCATGGCCCCAGTGTATAGGCCCCCAGAGTGTGCTGTAGGGATGGTACTGGTAGAACAGGTGATACCGGCCCTTCCACTGGATGGGGCCGTTGGGATCATTCATCCAGTTGGCCTCGGGCTGGACATGGTAGAGCGGTCGCTCGTCGATCGCCGGGCGGCCCATCCCCCTCCCCTCTCGCTTGTCACGCCGCTACATGTGTCAGGCCCCTGCGCGCGACCCCTCCCCACAGCCTAGCGCGCCCACAACGGCCACGTCGTAGCGCGCGGCGGCATCGCCGTGGCCCGCGCTTCCCCTATGTTATGTGGACGCGCGTTCGACGAGCGGGCAATGCATCGTGTGTTGGATCGGTTGCTCGCCCTGGCTCTGCTCGGCATGGTGGAGCAGGTAGGAGACGGCCCATCGACCCATCTCGTAGTGTGGCAGCGCCGAGGTGGAGAGCGCGGGTCGCAGATAGGGGGCGATCACCTCCTGGTCATCGAAGCCGCGGACGGCGACATCCCCTGGGATCGCGGCCCCCAGTTCTTTGAGCGCGTCATAGGCGCCCATGGCCATGCGGTCCGTGCCGCAGAAGAGGGCCGTCGGCGGGGTCGACGCGTGCATCAACTCCAGCGCGTCGCGGTACCCGCTGTCGGCCATGCTGTTGCCCGCCCGCACCAGGGAGGGATCGAACGGCACATCATAGGCGGCCAGCGCCTGTTTATAGCCATCCAGGCGCCCCACGGCTGCGGGGATAAAACGCCCCACGTTGAGCAGGCCGATGCGCCGATGGCCCTGGCGCAGCAGCGCCTCCGTCGCCTCCCGCCCCCCCGTCACCTCATCGGGGACGACCGAGGGCAGCGACCGATCGACGCAATAGCAGTTGAGTAAGACGGCGGGCACTTCCTTGATGCTCTCGGGGGGGTGGACGGCCTTGTGGTACATCGTGGCGTAGATGATGCCCTCGACCCGCCGGGCCAACATCGTCTCTACGGCGGCCTCCGCGGCAGCGGGATCGCCGTTCGTATTCACGATTACGAGGATGTTGCCATCGGCCTGGGAGCGATCGTGGGCCCCTTTGATGATGCCGCCGGCGTAGGGGGTGAAGGCCACCTCGTCGGAGATGAAGCCGATGAGGTGCGACTGGCGCGTGCGCAATCCCTGGGCGGCAGCATGGGGCCGGTAGCCCAGTTGCTCGATCGCCGCCAGCACTTGAGCGCGCGTGGCCGCGCTGACCCGCTCATGGCGGCCGTTGATCACATTGGAGACCGTTTTGATGGACACGCCGACGCGGTCGGCCACGTCCTTGAGTCGAGCGGACATGTCACGTCTAGGCGCGTGCATAAAGGTGCAGTCTCATACCTATCATTGTACCTCCCGCGGATGCACGTGACTGGTGCCGTTTCATGTCCAACGTTAGACCACCCAAACACAGGTATGGTCGGCCTAGCCATCGTGCAGTTATCGTTGCGCCAGCCGCTACACATGTGATGAGGGGCGTCACGTAAGAAATGCACGCCAGACCACAATAAACGAGCGATATTCGGGGGGATATGCGGCTAATTGTATCATAGTATCTTCCGTAAGGCAACGTATCTCTCGCGCGGCGCAGGGCAATCGCATCATAGGTCCTTTACCGACAGATCATCGGCACCGCCGTTGTCTACAACTGCCCGATTCGGTGACGGCCGTGCGTTCACGCCCGCTACCGAACGGCCGTCGGAGAAGGAGCCGTCATGCGATTGCCCTGTCGCGCGGCGCACCCCTTGACATGCACGCCCTTGACAGCCCATGCCCATTTCTGATATCGTACCTTCAACGGTGGATCGGTCCAACCTTGAACCTAGGGTAGGGATAGGCCATCGGCGAGGCTTTGCGCCGCTTGTAACGTCGGCGCGGCCGCGCCGACCGCCCCATGCCGCCCCATGCCGCCCCATGCCGCGCCTCATGGTCGATGGCCGCTCCTCCACCCCACATAGCGAAGGGAGGATCGTGACGACACGCGACGACGCCGACGTAGTGATCGTCGTGATCGTATCGGGCGCGCCCGCCGACAGGGGGCGCCCGTGGACTGCGGGCTCGTGATCTATCGAGGGACAGCACGGCCGGGCGGCTCCAGGACTGTGCCATGGCCGGCGGAACCTTCATACAGCTGAGTACTAAAATACAGGGAGATAGCTCCGGTGACTGATAACACCCCTTCATCCCCCTCGCGCCGCTCCTTCTTGCAGACGGCGGGCATCGGAGTCGCCGCGACGGTCGCGGCCGCCGCGCTCGGCGTGCCGGGCGCGCCCGCTGAGGCCGCCCGGCGGGTGCCCGCCCTCTCGCGCAAGACCAAGACGACCGTGAAGGTCGTCGGGCAGCTCGACGCGTCGACCAAGAAGCTCACCGCGCTCTTCGAGCAGCAACACCCCGACATCCAACTCCAGTACATCAACGTCCAGGCCCCCGACTGGGACTCGCTCTTCACCAAGCTTTTGACCATGGTCGCCTCCGGCCAGGCCCCCGACATCGTGACGGTGGCCACCGAGGGCGTCCAGCAGTTCGCGGCCAAGGGCCTGGCCGCCCCGCTCGACGCGTACGTCAAGCGCGACAAGGCCCAGCTCGCGGAGTTCTTCGCCGACGTCCATCCGACGCTGGTCGAGGCGATGATGTACAACGGCAGCCTCTACCTGCTGCCCACCGACTTCAACGCCGTCAACATGTACTACGATCCCATCCTCTTGGGCGAGGCCGGCTTCGGCCGGCCCAGCGAGAACTGGACCAAGGACGACTTCCTGAAGATCGCTCGGGCCACCACCAAGAAGAAAAGCAACCAGACCAACACGTTCGGCTACGCCTGGGTGGTGCGGCTCTGGGGCAGCTGGACGCCGTGGATCGACGTGGCCGGCGGCGACCTGCTGCAGTTTGGCCGCGCGCCGGGTGGCGCGTGGCTGTGGGATACGTTCTACAAGGGCAACCCGCAAGCCAAGGGGCGCGGGGGCGGCATCGCGTGGGGACAGCCGACCGCGAACAGCGCGTCCAACCTGGAGGCGCTGCAGTTCGTCATGGAGCTGACCAAGCAGGGCCTCGCCCCGGTCCCCTCCGTCACCGGTGGCAACACCCTCCAGGGCTTCTTCGCCAGTAAGAAGCTCGCCATGACGCCCGGCGGCGGGTTCTGGGCGGGGGGCCTGCACAACGCCGGCTTCACGCGCAACCAGTTCGACGTGCAGTTCTTCCCGCGCTGGCAGAACCAGCGCACGCACTTCGGCACCGCCGGGAAGATGATCCTCAAGAGCAGCGGGGTCAAGGACGCGGCGTGGGAGTTCTGTAAGTTCTACGCGAGCAAGCAGGCCATGGAGATCGAGTTGGCGGGCAATCTCACGACCCCCACGCGCCGCTCGATGATGACAGCCCAACGCTACGCCCCGACCGGGCCGGCGCACTGGCCGGTCTTCTACGAGACGTTGGACCACTCCGGCACGCGGGCGATGCCGGCGCCGACCTACTTCAACCCGCTCTCGAACGCGTTCGATAAGTACACCACCCTCGCCGTCGGCGGCGGCACATCGGCCAAGGACGCGCTCGACGGCCTGCAAAGTGAGCTGGAGCGGCTCCACGCGACGGCCCCGCACTAGGCGTCGCCGGGCGCCGCGCGCCGCGCGCTGTATGGGGGAGTGGCCCATCGTCCGCGCCCTCCCCTATGCCGCGCGACCGACCGCGCGCGGGGGAAGCACAGGATGTATAGGGTAAGGGGGTATACATGCAACGCGCGCTACCCGCCCAGCCGGGGCCACGGGGCGGCGTGATGGGGTGGTTGACGGCGACGAGCTACGCCGGTGTGGCCCGGCGCAAGGCTGCACTAGCCTATCTCTTCCTGACGCCCACGCTCCTGGGCATCCTCGTCTTTACCGCGGGGCCGGTGCTGGCCTCGCTGGGCCTCAGCTTCTACTCCTGGGATGTGATCTCGCCGCCGGTCTTCGTCGGGGCGAGCAACTATCAGCAGTTGCTGCACGATCCCCAGGTGCTGCTCGCCTTCGGCAACACAATCGTCTACGTCGTCCTCGACGTCACGCTGCAAGCAGTGGCCGGGCTGGCGCTCGCCCTGATGATGCAGCGCAAGATGGCGCGCTGGCTGCGCACCCTGTTCCGGGCCGCGTTCTTCCTGCCGCTGGTCATGTCTGGGGTGGCCGTGTCGATCGTCATGGCCTACCTGTTCAACAGGGACCAGGGCGTCATCAACTACTACCTGGGCCTGGTGGGCATCCCCCACATCTCCTGGCTGACCTCGACCAGCTGGGCCATGATCACCGTCGTGCTGTCCTCGGTGTGGCAGCAGATGGGCTTCACCTTCCTGATCTTCATCGGCGGCCTGGCCAACATCTCGACGGAGATCCTGGAGGCCGCCGACCTCGACGGGGCAACGGGCTGGCAGCGCCTGCGCTACATCACGCTGCCGCTGCTGAGCCCCTCGATCCTCTTCGTGGCCATCGTGGGCATCATCGGCGCGCTGCAGGTGTTCGCCCAGCCCTACATCATGACCCAGGGCGGACCCGGCGACTCCACCCGCACCGTGGTGATGATCATCTACCAGGCCGCCTTCCAGAACTTGCAGATCGGCTACGGGTCGGCCATCGCCATGCTGCTGTTCCTGGTGATCCTGGCTGTGACGGCGGCGCAGTTCCTAGCCAGCAAGCGCTGGGTGTTCTACCAGTAGTGGCCCATCGGGAGCGTCCGCGGGGACCGTCGCGGTGGTCGTGCGACGGGCGCCTCGCCGCAGCACAGAACGGGAGGGACACATCATGCAATCGGCAACCGTGGCCACGCGCGGTGGCGTAGCGGCCCCGACGTGGGGGCGGGCGCGCAAGATCGCCGGTCGCTGGCTCGACTTCGTGCCGCTCACCATCGCCGCGATCATCGTCGTGGCGCCGGTCCTCTGGACCATCAGCACATCCCTGCGCACCCCGGCGGACTCGTTCTCGCTACCGCCGCAGTGGCTCCCGGTGCGGCCGGAGTGGGATAACTACGCGGCCGTCTTCACCACCATCCCCTATGCGCACTACGTGCTCAACAGCGCCATGGTGTGTGTGGCCGTGGTCCTGGGGCAGTTGTTCACCGCGACGCTGGCCGGCTATGCCTTCGGGCGCTTCAGATTTCCCGGCAAGAACGTCCTCTTCCTCATGGTCATGGCGACGCTGATGATCCCGCTGCAGGCGACGATCATCCCCGTCTTCGTCCTGATCAGCAAGATGCACCTGAACAACACCCTGTGGTCGCTGATCCTCCCGTCGTGGGCCACAGCCTTCGGCACCTTCCTAATGCGGCAATACTTCATGGGAGTGCCCAATGACTTCGAGGAGGCGGCGACGATCGACGGGGCGAACCAGCTACAGGTGTTCGGGCGCATCTACCTGCCGCTGGCGGCGCCGGGCATGGCCATCCTGTCCATCCTGACCTTCAACGACACCTGGAACGACTTCTACCGCCCGCTCATCTTCCTCACCGACCAACAGAACTACACGGTGCCCCTGGGCATCGAGTCGTTGTTCGGCTACCTGTCGTCGGGGAGCATCTCCCATGTGCTGGCCGGGGTGGTGCTCTCGGTGGCTATCGTGCTGGTCATCTACCTCGCCGGGCAGCGCTATCTCATCGAGGGCCTGACCATGGGCGGCGTGAAGAGCTAAGCCAATGCCCGTCGACCGATGATCGACGTGCGGCAGTCCATAGAGAACGGAGCAGGACAGTGGGTGTGAGGGCGGCGCGCGCGGTCGAACAGAAGCCGCTGTACCATTTCCAGCCGCGAGAGCACTGGATGAACGACCCGAATGGGTTGATTCAGTGGGGGGAGTGGTATCACCTGTTCTACCAATACAACCCCAACGGCCCCTTCCACGGCACGATCCATTGGGGCCATGCCGTCAGTCGGGATCTCGTGCGCTGGGAGCATCTGCCCGTGGCCCTCGCGCCGACATCGGGCGGTCCCGACGAGGCCGGTTGCTACTCGGGCTGCGCGGTGGACGACGAGGGCGTCCCCACCCTTATGTACACCGGCATCCGGGGCGAGAGGCCGTACCGAGAAACGCAGTGCCTGGCCACGAGCGCGGACGGACTGCGCACCTGGCGCCCCCACGCCGGCAACCCGGTGATCGCCGCGCCGCCGGAGGGCCTCGATGTCGTGGGCTTCCGCGACCCGTACGCCTGGAAAGAAGGCGACACCTGGTATTGCGTGATCGGGTCCGGCATCCGGGGCGTGGGGGGCACCGTCCTCCTGTACCGGTCCGCGGACCTCGTCCGCTGGGAGTACCTCCATCCGCTCCACATCGGCGACCAGACCGCCATCGAGCCGGTCTGGACAGGCTCGATGTGGGAATGCCCCCAGTTCTTCCCGCTCGGCGACAGGCATGTCCTGATGGTCTCCGTCTGGGACAGGGGCAAGACGCACTATACCGTCTATGTCGTCGGCACGTATCGCGACCACACCTTCACCCCGGAGGCGGTGCGCCGCTTCGACACGGGGGCCGACTACTACGCCCCGGCCACGCTGCGCGACGCGCGGGGACGGCGGCTCATCTGGGGCTGGTCGTGGGAGGCGCGCACGTCGGAGGCGCAGCACGCCGCCGGGTGGGCCGGCGTCATGTCGCTGCCGCGCGTGCTGGCGCTGCGCGACGACGGGACCCTGGGCGTGGAGCCGGCAGCCGAGGTGCGCGCCCTGCGCGGCACCCACCACCACCGTGCGGCGCTCCATGTCACGCCGTCCTCGTCGAGGCTGCTGCCGGGTGTGCGCGGCGACGCCCTGGAGATTGTGGCGGAGTTCGACCCGGCGTCGGGCGACGCGCGACAGTATGGGCTGATCGTGCGTTGCGCGCCGGGCCGGGAGGAATACACGCGCATCGTCTACGATCGCGCGGAGGGGCGCCTCCTGGTCGACCGTGAGCGCGCCAGCCTCGACCCGGATGTCCGGCGGGGCGCGCACGGGGACGCTTTCGCGCTGGCGGCCGGTGAGCCCCTGCGGCTGCACGTCTACCTCGACCGCTCGATCATCGAAGTGTACGCCAACGAACGGGCCTGCTTGACGGAGCGTATCTATCCCTCCCGGCCCGATAGCCTGGGGATCGACCTGTTCGCGGAGGGGGGTAGTATCACGACCACGGCCGTCGATGTGTGGGCGTTGGGCAGCGCCGGTGACATGCCCGTAGACGCGCGCGCCGCCGTCACCTCGGTCCGCAGGCCATGAGCGAGATCGCGCGCCGGCCTACCCACGCGCCCAAAGTGCTGATCGGGTGGATCGTCCGCCAGGGCAATTGCATCTAAATTCGCTTTCGCGCTATTGTGAGACATGTTTATCAGGAATGATGCGACCTATGCGGCCGAGAATCCCGCGATTGGCTCGTATAGACACGCGGCCGCGCTTCTACGTGGGACGAAAAGGCGATGCATGACGCGGTACTGCCGTACGACGGCCTAGCAGTCTGTCGGAGAGAACGACGCGATGGCCTGCGCGACGGAGTGCCGCAGTCCGGTAAGGCGCACGATCCGGGGCCACGCGTGCTCGACGCGTGGCCGCAGGCACCACACGGCGACGGATACCCGCCGCGTGGGGTGGATACAGGACATCGCTCCTCCTTAATAGACCGGAGACAGGGTATGAAAGCGCTTGAGATTGAAGGCCAGGCAGACCAGGAGCCACTCGCCTGCCGCGGCCACTTCGCCGCGCAACGAGAACTGCCGGAAGCCGAGCACTTCGGTGATGATGCCCAGGACGGGCTCGACCGTGAACTTTCGGGCGCGATAGATGGCTTTGCCCACGGCGGTCTTGAGTTTGTAGGCCATCCGGACCTGCGGGCTGGCGTCCTCGGGCGGCGGGTGGGGTTCCGGGGCGAAGCGTTCCTGCCAACTCTGGTGATGGGGCTCACGCCCGGTCGCGATGTAGGGCTCGATGTCCCGATCGGCGCACGCTGCCAACGTCGCGGGGCTCCAGTAGCCGTGGTCCAGCGCCGCCGCATCGGGCGTGCCCACCTCCGGCGGGATGGCCGCGAGCGTGGGCTCCGCTTCATGCGTGTCGTTGGGGTGGTTGGAGAGCGCTGTCCCGACGATGAGCAGGCTGGCCTGATCCACCGCGACCTGCGCGTTATAGTCTTGGTCGAAGCCCTGGTCGGTCGGGTTCTTCATGATGCGCGACGTAGGGTCGGTAAAGTTGTACTGGTCGCCCCCGCGGGGACCCGGCGTGGGGGGCGTCGGCGCGCGTCCGCCAGGACGACGGCCGGTCGCGCGCTCCTTCTCTGCCCGGTGCGCCACCTTCTCCTGGTAGGCCGCCCCCTCCTGGGCATCGCGTTCTCGCGCGCGCTCCTCAAGCACGGCCTTGGCCTGAACCAAGCGCGCCAGATGGTCCGCGCGCCGCGCGATCTCGTCGCGCACGACCAGTCCATCGGGCCGCTCACGCTCGTCCAGCCGCTCCGCCAGCGCGAACAACTCCTCCACCTCGGCGCGCAGCCGCGCCTCGATCTCCAGCAAGCGCTTGTAGCTGACCGCTTTGCTCTTGGAGGCGTCGGCGTGAATCTTGGTCCCATCCAGGCTGATCGTGCCCAGCGTGAGCACGCCCGCCTCTTGGGCCAGCAGCAGCACCTGCACGAACAGCGCCTTGAGGTCCGGCAGGAAGGTGCGCCGAAAGGCGGCGATGGTGTCGTGGTCGGGGTGCCGATTGCCCGCGCTGTAGCGGAACGGCACCGACTCATGGGTGGCCCGCTCGATCGTGCGCGAGCTGAACACGCCGGTCGCGTACCCATAGAGGAGCAGGGCCAGCAGCCCCTCGGGCGCGTAGGCCTCGCCGCCCCGCGACCCGTAGCGGGCGTACAGGGCCGAGAGGTCGAGCAGCGCGACGCTGTCGACCACGAAGCAGGCCAGATGTTCTGGCGGCAGGCAGTCGCCCAGGCGCACCGTCAGGTTGCGCGCCGCCTCATAATCCACGGTCTTGAATGTTCGACTCATGCTCACACTGTACCATCACAGACGGGACGGAGCGTTCGCTTCTCTCCGACAAACTGCTAGATGTCTTGAACACGCGAACTTGTTGCGATTGAGTCAAGTTTTTGCGTCGTATATATCTCGTCGGTCTGAGGCGGAGCCTCGTTAGATGTGGGCCTCTCAAGGCCCGAAATTTAGATGCGATTGCCCTGGCCTGTCATGCGTTGTGGTACCGATGACACGGGTGGACACGTTAGAATACGGTGAGGGTGGTATGTGTGGCGCCGCACCGGGCACATGGCGCCGTTCACGCGACGAGGTTGCGCCACATGGCCGAAACAGAGATATGGAGGCGATATGGACTTCGAGCGAGAGCGTGACATCGGGGCAATGTTAGCCGGCCGCGCCGGCGCTGTCCTGCTGTCGCACTTTTGTAGTCGCCGGTTCGAGAGCCGCCAGAAAGGCGCGCGCGACATCGTCACGACAGCGGACATAGCCAGCGAGGCGGTGCTGATGCGCGGCCTCACGGAGGCGTTCCCAGACGACAGCGTCGAAGCCGAAGAAGGGGGTAGGGTCGCGGCTAACCCCTCGCGCGTCTGGTACGTCGACCCATTGGATGGCACCGTCAACTACGCGCGTGGTATACCGCAGTGGTGCGTGAGCATCGCGCTTTTTGGGGATGGGGTCCCCTTGGTCGGCATCATCCATGACCCAATCCATGGCGAGACGCTCACGGCTGTGTCCGGGCGCGGCGCGTGGCGGGACGGCACGCTCGTGCCACGACGCGCGGACGTCCCCTTGGAGGACGCGTGTGTGTATCTGACGATCGATGTCGACGACGAGGGTCGCCATGGCGGGGTGGAAGATGTCGCGGCGCTGGCGCCGCACGTCTCGCGGACGCGATCGCTGGGCTCGGTGGCGCTCGGGCTCGCGTACACGGCCGTGGGCCGGCTCGACGCGGTCGTCCACAGATCGGCCCACACCTGGGACTACGGCGCCGGCGTCCTCCTCGTGCGCGAAGCCGGCGGGGTTGTGACAGATCTCTCGGGGGAGCCGTACATGGCCGGCACAGTAGCTCTCATCGCCGCCGCGACCCCCGCTCTCCACGCCGAACTCGTCGCCCTCCTACGCGAGCAGGGCTCGTGAAAAGTCGACGGGACGCCCGTGATATGGCGATAACCATCCAGCGTTGGCCGTGGCCCTTCCTGCGCATCGCGCATCGCGGCGCACCCGGCCTCGCCCCCGAGAACAGCCTGCGGGGTTTCCTGCTGGCCGCCGCGCTCGGGGCCGACATGGTCGAGACAGACCTGCGCGCCACGGCCGATGGCGCGCTGGCGCTGGCGCACGACCACCTCCTGCGGGTGCCCGACCGGCGGACGGTCGACATTGCCCGCACGCCGTTGGCCGCCCTGCGGCGCCTCCCCCTGGCCGGCGGGCCGCTGCCTACCTTCTCCGAGGCGCTCGACTTGCGCCATCACGGCGCCCCGCTCGCGTTCAACGTGGATATCAAGGAGCCCGGCCTCGCCCCGGCCCTCGTCCGGGCGCTGCGCGCGACGGGCCGGCGCGCGGGTATCCTGCTGACGGGAGACGCGGCGCCGACCTTCGCCGCGGTGCGGGCCCGGGAGCCGTGGGTGCGCGCGGCCTTGACGCGGTCCGCCCACCGGCGCGAGGCGCCCCTGTACGCGCTCATGCGCGCACGGCCGCGGCCGTTTGGGCAGGCGTACGGGCTGTGGCTGGCCGCGGCCGCCCGGGCGGCGGGTGTCGGGGCGTTGACCGTGGAGCAGACGCTCGCCACGCCGGAGACCATCGCCCTGTGCCACCGCGCCGGACTACGCCTCCTGGTCTGGACCGTGGACGACGGCCCGCGGATGCGTTTCCTGCGCGACGCGGGCATCGACGGCATCACGACCAACCGCATCGATCTCCTGACCAGCCTTGATGGAGGGCGCGACCTGGCCGGCGCTGACCGGCCGGCCGGCGACTAGCCACCTCGTCAGCGAGCAGGGATATCGCGCATCAGGCGCTCCGACCACCGCGACAATGGCTGGATTGGGAGAATTTAACCCCCTTTTGGTACAGCTACAGGGAACCGTGGAACGGGCGGTGATAGCGGTGACGGGCCGCCTGTGGCAGGCTGAGGCTGTCCGCGTCTCGTCCACGCGGGCGTCAGGAGCCTATCGCATGGACCCGTCCTCCCTA
>JAABUH010002878.1_pt1 | contig 15709 bp, 9 predicted proteins | sample 5559121 | NCBI WGS metagenome assembly JAABUH01 (sample SAMN10711871, study PRJNA513364) | rock metagenome | isolation source: Antarctica rocks | place: Antarctica: Victoria Land, Battleship Promontory nord | collected 2015-12-28
GCTAGCGCGCGTGACCGAGAGGCGCGGGCTGGGCGAAACCGCGCGCAGCGCGGAAGGGACAGCACGCGACGCACGATGGATGCCTATGGGAGAGAATATTCGCGCGGGCCCTTGACACGGGAGGCTCTACGAGCCCGCGCGCGTCTCGGAGTACATCACGTTCGACCCGTCCGGCCACCTCATCGCGCCCGCGCTCCACGCCTGGCGCCTGGAGGACGGGGTGTATGCTCCCTGGGTCGCCGACGATGACGGGTGGTGGTACAGCCGCGCGCTCGCCATCACCTTCCGGCCGGCGCAACCATTTCTCGCTATCCGCGATCGCGACCAGCGCCCGCTCAGCCTACCGCGGCGCGCCTTCGAGCGCGAGGACCGGGTCGAGCAACTCGAGCAGGAATTGGCCGAGGCGCGCCGGCGTATCGCGGACATAGAAGCGCAGTTGCGCCACCCACCCGGCCAGGGCGCGTGAAAAGTCGACGACGCCCCTCTCGCCCCCTCCGCCCCTGGCTACCTGGTCTCCCGGACCCTAGCCGCGGGTCCGACGGCCTAGCGCACCTCCGGGGGAACCCCGGGAGATGGCTCCCCCCAGACCCCGCCAACGACGCGGTGTGCCGGCGGACGGGCTCGGCCCCCCGACAATGCACAGACCCGGCCCACCCGACCGGCGGCGCTTGACAGGTCCGCTTCAGTGTTTCTATAATGCATGGCGTCGAGGGTGAACCGAGGGTGATTGGCTCAGTTGGTTAGAGCGCCGCCTTGACATGGCGGAGGTCAGAGGTTCGATTCCTCTATCACCCACTACATAGCAAAAGGATCATCCGGACACGCCGGCCGTGGGATGCGGCGACAGAGAGATGGGCCACCGGCTGCAAGCCCGTCCACTAGCATCCCCGCTCGGTACCCCCGGATGCCCTGCGCCCCGACCGCTGCCCTACACATCGCAGCGCCAGGCGCGCACGCCGGCCCGCGTTATCGGCCCGCGAGTGACACCGCTCGCCGCCCTCGCACGCGCGGGGCGACGAAGGTCGTAACATGAGTGGAACCGCGGGAGCACACCTCTCGTCTCATCTGGAGACGAGGGGTTTTTTGTTGGGCTCACGAGGCGAGCGCGGAAAGAAGCGAAGAGAGGGAGATGGGGCGTATGCAAGAGGATCGGGTGCGCCACCTGCGCTGGGACGCCTGCTACAACGTCCGCGACGTCGGCGGCTACGACTTGGTAGACGGCGCCCGGACGCGCTGGGGAGATCTGCTGAGGGCGGACAACCTGTGCCGGCTGACCGGCGCGGGCCAGGCTGCGCTGGTCGCCCATGGCGTGCGCACCGTCATCGACCTGCGCTCGCCCTCCGAGCAAACCTTCCCGCATCCTTTCGCAGACCCGGCCCAGCACGACGGACTGGTCGGCTATCTGCCCCTACCCTTGCTCGACGAGCGAGACAGTGCGGGGATGGCGGCGATCAACGCCGATCCCTCGCTGCTCAACCTGTATACGGTGATCGTGGATCGCTACAGGGCGAGGATAGGGCGCGCGGTTGCGGCCGTCGCGGAGGCGCCGGAGGGCGGCGTGCTGATCCATTGCCACGCCGGCAAGGACCGCACCGGCATCGTGGTGGCGTTGCTCCTCGCGTTGGCCGGTGTCCCGGCCGCCACTATCGTCGCGGACTACGCGCTGAGCGACGACCTGCTGCGGCCGCTGTACGGCATACCAGGGGCCGTCGGTGGGCCCGCGCCCATCAGGGGGGACACCGCGGCGGGGCAGCTGTCGTCGCCCCCCGAGGTGATGCTGGCCACCCTGGCCCACATCGACGAGCGCCACGGTGGCGTCCGGGCCTATGTGTTGGGCGCCGGCGTGACGGAAAGGCAGATCGAGCTCATCCAGAGGAGACTGCGCGCATGATCCGCGCTCCCCGTGAACACGCGCCGGCGTGGCGCCGCGGCGAAGGCCGGCGCTACCGTGATAAGGTGAGTCGGTGTTAATGATACGAGAGGCGCGTCCGTCCGACGCACGCGGGATTGCGCGCGTCCACGTCGATGCCTGGCGCGCGACCTACCGGAGGATCGTGCCGGCCGCGCACCTGGAGGCGCTGTCGTACGAAGACCGGGAGGCGCTGTGGGCCAAGATACTGGCGGCGGCGCGCGGGGTAGCTGTGTTCGTGGCCGAGGACGAGAGAGGAGGGATCGCCGGCTTCGCCGACGGCGGCCCGGAACGGTCCGGCGATCCGGCCTACACCGGCGAGATCTACGCCATCTACCTCCTGGACGCGTACCACGGGCGGGGGCTGGGCCGGCGCCTCGTGGGCGCCGTGGCGGAGCGGCTGGCCGAAAACAGCATGACGTCGCTGCTGGTGTGGGTAGCCGGCCGGAACCCGGCGCGCCACTTCTACGAGAGGCTCGGCGGGCAGTCGCTGCGCACGAAAGAAGAGGATATCGGCGGCGCGACCATCGAGGAGATCGCCTATGGGTGGACGGACACAAGTATCTTGATTCAAGTATCTTGATTTGTGACAGTTAATGGGGGAGGTAGGGCCTGCGACTGAAGTCGCGGGTCCGCGGGTCCACGTTGAGGAGAGACTTATGGTGAACGAAGACTACGACAGCGGCGAGCTATATAAGATGCGGCACAGCGCCGCGCACGTGATGGCCGAGGCCGTGCTCAAGCTGTTCCCCGAGGGCAAGCTTGGCATTGGGCCGCCCATCGAGAACGGCTTCTACTACGACCTCGACCTACCGCGCCCGCTCACGCCCGACGACCTCGCGGCCATCGAGGGGCTGATGCGCGAGCGCATGGCCACGGCCAGCCCGTTCGAGTTCCACGTCGTTTCGGCCGACGAGGCCCGCGCGCTGTTCCACGACCAGCCCTACAAGCTCGAGCTCATCGAGGAACTCGCCGCGCGCGGCGAGGAGATCAGCACCTACCACCACGGCGACTTCACCGACCTCTGCCGCGGCCCCCATGTTCACGACACCAGCAGGCTCGGTGCCTTCAAGCTGATGTCTGTCGCCGGGGCTTACTGGCGCGGCGACGAGCACAACCCGCAGCTGCAGCGCGTCTACGGAGCCCTCTTTCCCACCCAGCGGGAACTGGACGAGTACGAGGAGAGGCTGGAGGAAGCCAAGAAGCGCGACCACCGCCGCCTGGGCAGAGAGCTTAGCCTGTTCGCCTTTAGCGACGACATCGGCGCGGGCATCCCGCTCTTCCTGCCCAAGGGCGCGACTCTGCGCCACACCATGGAGGAGTTCGTACGCGACGTGCAGAGGCGCCACGGCTACAAGCACGTCTGGACCGGCCACATCGCCAAAGAGGAGCTCTACCGGCGTTCCGGCCACTACGAGCTCTACCGCGACGTGATGTTCCCGCCGATGGTCGACGAGGGCGATGTCTATCGCCTCAAGCCGATGAACTGCCCTTCGCACATGACCCTGTTCAAGGCCGAGCTGCACTCGTATCGCGACCTGCCACTGCGCTACGCCGAGTTCGCCACGCTCTATCGCTACGAGAAGTCGGGCACGCTCAACGGGCTCACGCGCGTGCGCTCGCTCACGCAGGACGACTGCCACATCTTCTGCACGCCCGAGCAGGTCCAGGAGGAGTTCGGCCGCGCCCTCGACGTGATCACCGAAACGCTCGACTCCTACGGCTTCCGCGACTACCGCATCGACCTCTCGCTGCCGGACCTCTCCGACATGAGCAAATATGCCGGAGACGCCGAGACATGGGCCACGGCCGAGCGCGCCCTGCGCGAGGCCCTGGACTCCAAAGGGATCGACTACACGCCGGTCGTCGGCGAGGCCGCCTTCTACGGCCCCAAGGCCGACTTCCAGGCGCGCGACGTGCTCGGCCGCCAGTGGCAGCTCTCCACCATCCAGGTCGACCTGATCCAGCCGGCGCGCCTCGACGTGCAGTATGTCGGCGAGGACGGCGACCGGCACACGCCGGTCGTGCTGCACACGGCCGTGACGGGCACGACGGAGCGATTCATGGGCGTGATCATCGAGCACTTCGCCGGGGCTTTCCCGGTCTGGCTCGCCCCGGTGCAGGCCACCGTCATCCCCATCGCGGACCGGCACGCCGACTACGCCCACCGCGTGGCGCGCGAACTGGGCGACCACGGGCTGCGCGTGGAGGTCGACGACCGCCGCGAACGCATGCAGGCGCGCATCCGCGACGCCCAGCTGCAAAAAGTGCCCTACATGCTCGTCGTCGGCAACAACGAGGCGGCCGGCGGCACGGCCTCGGTGCGCTTGCGCACCAACGAGGACCTCGGCGCGCTCCCGCTGCACGAGGTGCGCGAGCGCATGCTCGAGGCGGTGGAAACAAAGAGCCTGACCCTTTGAGGAGGTTGCGATGCAAGGCGAGATCGTGGGCGGCGGATACCCGCCGCCCGTCGCGAAGCTGCTGACCCTGGGCGACCCGCGCGAGCTGCGCGCCGCGCCCGGCGATCCGTACGGGTGGCCCAACTACCTGCGCGACGGGCTCGGCCCCGCGCAGATCCCCGACCTGATCCGCCTGACCCGGGACGACGTGTTCAACAACGGCGACCCGGACAGCCGCGAGGTGTGGGGACCGCTGCACGCCTGGCGCGCCCTGGGCCAACTGCGCGCCGAGGAGGCCATCGCGCCGCTGCTGGACCTGCTCTCGCAGGCCGGGGAGGACGACGACTGGGTCCACGAAGAGTTGCCGGAGGTGTATAGCCTGATCGGCGCGACCGCTATCCCCGCCCTCGCGGCCTATCTCGCCGACGACACGCGGGAGCTGTCCAATCGCCTCACCCCCGCGACAGCCCTGGCCAAGCTCGGAAACCTGCACCCCGACGCCCGCGACGCGTCCGTCGCGGCCCTGGCGCGCCAACTCGATCAGTTCGCGGACAACGATCCCGAGCTCAACGGCTTCCTGATAAGCGACCTCATCGACCTCAAGGCGACGGAGGCCGCACCCTCGATCCAGAAGGCCTTCGACGCCCGCGCCGTCGATCTCATGGTCGCGGGCGATTGGGACGACGTGCGCGTCGCGCTGGGTTTGTTCCCAGAGCGCATCCAGCTGACGCAACCGGCGCCCGACGGACCAAACCGCCTCGCACGCCGCTACGGCCTGCCGTCCCTTCCACCTCTCCCACCTCTGCCGCCGGCCCTTGGTAGCAATCCATCGAGAACATCGGGGGCATTGGGGACATCGGGCAAGAAGGGGGGCAAGTCGCGCAAAGGACACAAAAAGCGCAAGTAGGCACCGTGTCGATCTTGATCCGACAGCGATTGCAACCGCCGAGAACTGGTGGTCGGTGATCATCGAGCAGATGAAGAACGGCCTACTCTACTGTAGGCCGAGGCTACGCTCCTATCGTAGTGACGGGGTCACCGACGGCCAGCGAGCCCTCGGCGAGGACGCGGGCGTAGAGGCGGCTCTCGCCGGGGTGCAGCTTGGCGGAGAGGCGCGAGTAGTCGCCGCCGGCGAAGTTATGGGCGATCTTTTTGCAGGGCGTAGTGTAGCGCTGATCTGCAACACGACCTCGGGGCCGAGGCGCAGCACATCGCCGGGCTCGAGCGCCGTCGTGTCGACCCCTTCGAGCGTCACGTTCTCGCCGAGCGAGCCGGGCGCGATGTTGTGCCCCTCGGCGTTGAGCCTGCGCATCAACTCGACCGAGTAAAGACAGACGGCGCGCTCAGGGCCGCCGTGCAGGCGCGTGTTGTTGTGCTTGTCGCCCACGAGCCCGAGGCGCGTGACAGGCACCCGCTCGATGGTCCTCTTAGGCACGCCGCCCTTCGAGATGTTGAGCGAGTGGATGCGGCCCCTGCTTGTATCGGTGTCCGTCATGGCCTCATGCTACCAGGTCGAACGTGCGCAAGGGGCGCTACCAGGCCGCGACGAGGTCTTCTTCGGGGTCGAGCGCGGCGAACGGGTCGTCGTACCGCAGCCGCGCGTCCACGCCGGGTCCCCTGTCCGGGACGAGACTCCCCTCGATGACCTCCAGCGACGCGGGCGGCGCGAGTGGAGCGGGCGGCGCGGCGGCCACGATCTCCACCGCGTCGGGCCCCAGGCCGGGCAGCGCGCGCAGCCGCTCCATCAACTCGGGGCAGCAGCAACTCGTGCCGTCCGGGAGCGGGATGGGCGCGCGCCGGCCGCCGGACCCGTCCAGCTCGCCCGGCCCATGCGCGTCGGTCAGGATCTCGACCCTGTCCTTGCCGGGGAACTCGCGCAGCAAGAGGTAGACCTGCAGCACCAGGGCCATGTCCCGCTCGTCGTCGCCCGTGCGCGGGCAGTAGACGTTGAAGCGTTCCACGCCGGCGCTGACCTTGCCCTCGAAGACCGCGACGTCGTCGATGATCAGCTGCAGACGGTCGTTGCGCGTGTCGACCGCGCCGGTAACGAGCAGGATGGCCGACTCCTGGAACAACTCCTTGAAGCGGGCGTACGTGCGCGGGAAGGCCACGGCCTCGATCGAGCCCTCCAGGTCCTCGAACGTCAGGGCCATCATGGTCTCGCTCTTCTTGGTCAGAATCGTGCGCATAGCCACGATCTGCGCGCCAACCTTTACTTTCTGCGTCGCGTGCACAGGGCCGAGCGCGGAGATCGAGACGACGCCCAGCAGGCGGCCCTGCTCCTGGAAGGCCGCGAGCGGGTGCTCGGACACATAGAGGCCGAGCATCTCTTTCTCCCAGGCCAGCAGCTGCTTGTTGGGCACGTCGGGAACGGTGGTGAGCACCAGTGACGGCAGGGCCAGGGCCTCCATGTCGGCCACCGCGGCGAAGAGTGAGACCTGCCCCGAGGCGGCGCTGCGCTCGGCGCGCTGGCCGTGCGAGCAGATGCGGTCGAGGTTGCCGAGCAACAGGGCGCGGTCGCCCAGAGAGTCCAGCGCGCCCGCCTTGATGAGGCTCTCCAGGGCGCGCTTGTTGAGCGCCTTCCAGTCGACGCGGCGCGAGAAGTCGTCGACATCCTTGAAGGGACCATCCTTCTCGCGCGCCTCCACGATGCAGCGGATGGCGCCCGCGCCGACGTTCTTGATGGCCTGCAGGGCGTAGCGCACGCTCTCGCCCTCGACCGTGAAGTCCAGGTCGCTATGGTTGATGTCGGGCGGCAGGATGCCGATGCCGAGGCGGCGGCACTCGCCGAGCACCACGGCCATGCGGTCCGGCGTGCCTGTTTCGATGGAGAGGCAGGCCGCCATGTACTCGACGCGGTACTTCGCCTTCAGGTAGGCCGTCTGGCAGGCCAGCTGCGCGTAGGCGGCGGCGTGGCTGTTGTGCGACACGACCTCGTTGGCGATGAAGTTGAGCGGGCCGTCGGGCGCCATCTCGATGTCGTAGGTCTGCCCCTCGCCGGCCGGCTCGATAGACACGATGGGGTCGCCGTTTTCGGCGTGCGCCAAGGCGAGATGGCGCTCCACGACGAACTTGTAGTCCTCAGGCGTGACCACGACGTAGGGCAAGTCGCCGTACTTGTCGGCGACGTAGGCCGGCGCGCGGTCCATGCCGTCCATCTCCCAGTAGACGCCGGCAAAGTAGAAGTCGCAGATGCGTCCATTGGGCAGCGCCCTGTGCATCTCGAAGTCCATGTCCTGGGCGATGAGCCACTCGCACATATCGCGCTCGGGCTGGCTCGCGCACCACATACCGTTGGAGGCGCTGGAGCAGCGGCCGTAGCCCGGCCCTGTGTCGTAGCAGTCGCGCACGCTGGCGAGGCTAGCCTGCACGACCCTGGCTTTCCAGGCAGGGTCGTTGGCGTAGAGCCACTTGACCCTCTCGTGCATCGCCACCGCTGCGGTCCGCATCCCCTCGGGCGCGCGTCCGTCGCGGACCCGAGGGGATGCGAACTCCCCCCCCGACGTCGCCGCGATGCGCCAGGATAGTCGCTCGCTGGTCCGCCCACGCTGCTCGGGGCTGCGATTAAGCCCTGTCATAATCTCGCGTCGCGCCCGGCGCTGTTTCCCTGTCGCCTCGTGTGGGACGGTCATGAGCTCGGTGTCGACGCCCATCTCGTCGATGCGCTTGTACCCATCGGTCGTGAGCAGACGGTGCTCGGGCGTTGCCACGATGACTTTGCCCGTGCGAGTTGTAACTTTGACCAGCGCCTTGCGCCCGGTCTTGACGATGCGCGCGACCTTGTGCGGCCTGATCCTGCCGTCCGGCCACATTGACATGATCGCGACGGGCGGGTTTCTATAAGCTGCTGAAATATGCATCCGTGACCCGTCGGATAACTCAATATATGTCTTCGACCATAGACATTTATTAAACCCATATCCCGCAAAGGTCTCCATCAGCGGCCACAACTCATGGGCCAGCTTGACAGGGTAGGCGGGCTTGGGGACCTCGACGGCGGTCGGCGCGCCCGTTTCGTCCTGCTGGTAGACCCACTTGGTCGTCTTGGCGAAGCCCTCGTCGAAGTGGGCCTGCTGCTTCTTCATCTCCTCGACGAGCTTCTTGCCCATGGCCTTGCGCAGCTTGTCGGCCTCGCCCCACGTGAAACCCGCGAACTCCAGCGCGATCCTCAAGACCTGGTCCTGGAACACGATGATGCCGTACGAGTCTTTTAGGATCGGCTCGAGGTCGGGGTGCAGGTATTTGATCGGCTCCGCGCCGTTCTTGCGCGCGATGTATTGCGGGATAAAGTTCATGGGGCCGGGCCGGTAGAGCGCCACGACGGCCACGATGTCGGTGAAGCGGTCGGGCTTCATGTCGCGCAGCACCTTGCGCATGGCTCCGCTCTCGAGCTGAAAGATGCCGGCCGTCTCGCCGCCGGAGAGCAACTCGTAGATGTAGGGGTCGTCGAGCGGGATCTCGTCGGGCTCGATCAGGATGCCCTTGTGCTGCTCGATGTTGCGGACCGTGCGCTGGATCAGGGTCAGCGTGGTCAGGCCCAGGATGTCCATCTTGAGCAGGCCAATCTTGTCCAGGACGCCCGCGTCGTACTGCGAGGCCTGGCCCTCGTCGCCCTCCTTGCCCGCCCGCACCAGCGGCGTCACCCCCACCAGCGGGTCGCGCGAGATGACCACGCCGGCCGCGTGCGTGGAGGCGTGGCGCTTGACGTGCTCCAGGGCCATGGCCTGGTCGAGGTGGCGCTTCACACCCGCGTCACCTTTGTAGAGATCGGCGAGCTCCGGGACGGCGTCGATCGAGTCCTTGATGGTGATCTTGAGCGGCATCGGCGGGATCAGCTTGCACAGCCGGTCGACGTCGCCGAAGGGGATGGCGAGGGCGCGCCCCACGTCCTTGATCGCCGCCTTGGCGGCCATCGTGCCGAAAGTGCTGATCTGCGCCACGCAGTCCGCCCCGAAGCGCTCGGTGATGTAGCGGATCACCTCGTCGCGGCGGTCGTCCGCGAAGTCGGTGTCGATATCGGGCATGCTCAACCGATCGGGGTTCAGGAAACGCTCGAAGAGCAGGTCGAACTCCAGCGGGTCGACGTTTGTTATGCCCAGGCAGTACGAGGCCAGGCTGCCGACGGCGCTCCCGCGCCCCGGCCCCACCATGATGCCCTCGGCGCGCGCGTGGCCGATGATGTCGTCGAGCAAGAGGAAATAGGCGGCGAAGCCGGTCTTTTTGATGACGGAGAGCTCGTAGTCGAGGCGCTCGCGCACCTCGTCCCCCACCGTGTCGTAGCGCTGGGCCAGGCGATCGTGGCAAACCTCGGCGAGGTAGGTGTCGACCGTGTGGCCGGCCGGGACGGGCATCTCGGGGAGCTGCACGCGACCGAACTCGAGGTCCAGGTTGCAGCGCTCGGCGATAGCCATGGTGTTCTTGAGGGCCTCGGGGAACTCGGCCCCGAAGGTGTCCCACATCTCCCCGGCGCTCTTGAGGTAGAACTCGTGCGAGTCCATCTTCATGCGCTTGGGATCGTCCATCGTCGTGCCGGTCTGCACGCACAAGAGGATCTCCTGCGCCTGCGCGTGCTCCCTGGCGATGTAGTGCACGTCGTTGGTCACGACGAGCGGGATGCCCAGGCGCTTGGCCATGGCCGCGAGATGCTTGTTGACGATGCGCTGCTCGGCGAGGCCATGGTCCTGGATCTCTAGGTAGAAGCGGTCCTCGAACACCTCGGCGTACCACCTGGCCGCCTTCTCGGCCGCCTGGTAATCCTCCCTGACGAGGTGGCGCGCCACCTCCGAGGAGAGGCAGGCCGAGAGCGCGATCAGCCCGTCGCTGTGCTTGGCGAGCAGGTCTTTGTCCACGCGCGGCTTGTAGTAGTAGCCGCGCAGTTGCGCCTCGCTGGCCAGGGTCAGCAGGTTGCGGTAGCCGGTCTCGTTCTCGGCCAGCAGCACGAAGTGGTAGCCCGAGGCGTCCTGCTTGCCTTCGCGCAAATGCATCCCGCGTGGGGCCACGTACGCCTCGAGGCCGATGATGGGCTTGATGCCGCGCTTCTTGGCCTCGTCGTAGAACTCGACCGCGCCGAACATCACGCCGTGGTCGGTCAGCGCCAGGCTGGTCATGCCCTGTTTGACGGCGGCGTCCATGAGCGGCCCCACGCGCGCCAGCCCGTCGAGCAGAGAGTATTCGGTGTGGCAGTGCAGGTGGGTGAAATCTGGAGACGGCACTCACTCATGGTAATGCAGCGGGGCGCGCGAGTCCAGAAAAGTTATCCACTATCTTATGTCAAACGTGGTCGCGCTCACATGTATACGTGGCGCGCGTTCGGTGGATCGGAGCCTCGCCGGCGGCGCACCCGTCAGAAAAACCGGATACCGTATTTGTAGCCCTGCTCGACCAGGAACAATTGGCGTTTCGTGCCGAACGTCTGCTCGTCGGTGCCCTTGGAGACCAGGGTGTAGAAGTAGGACGGAGCTTCTTTGGGGCGCAGGATGCGGCCGAGCCGCTGCGCCTCTTCCTGCCGCGACCCGAACGTGCCCGACACCTGGATCAAGACGTTCGCATCCGGCAAGTCGACCGCGAAATTGGCGACTTTCGAGACGACCAACACCGGGATCGTCCCCGCCTTGAAGGCCGCGTACAGCTTCTCGCGCTCGGCATGCCGTGTCTTACCGGTGATGAGCGGCGCGTTCAACCCCGCGGCGAGATGCTCCAGCTGCGCGATGAATTGCCCGATCACCAGGATGTTGTGCCCATCGTGGTTGACGATGAGCTCGCACGTGAGCTCCAGCTTCCGCGAGTTTTCCGCCGCGATGCGGAAGCGGTCTTTCTTCTCGGCGTGCGCGTAGAGCAGCTCCTCCTCGGGCGGGAGCTTGAGCCTGTATTCGGTGCAAAAGGCCTCCGCGATGTAGCCGCGGCTCTCCAGCGTCTTCCAGGGCACATCGTAGCGCTTGGGGCCGATCAGGGCGAACACGTCGTCCTGCCGGCCGTCTTCGCGGACGAGGGTCGCCGTCAAGCCCAGGCGGCGGCGCGCCTGGATCTCCACGGTCGCCCGGAAGACGGGCGCGGGCAGCATGTGCACCTCGTCGTAGATGATCAAGCCCCAGTTGTGCTCGGTGAAGATGCGCAGGTTTTCCAGGGGGGCGTCCCTGGACGAACGGTGAGTCAGCATCTGATACGTGGTGATCGTCACGGGCTTGAGCGTCTTCTCGATGCCGGTGAACTCGCCGATCGCGTCCGCCGCCAGGAGGGTCTTGTCGAGCAACTCGTCGCGCCACTGGCTCACCGAGATATTGTTGGTCGTGACGATCAGCGTCTGGCTCGCGACCTCCGCCATCGCGCCCAGGCCGATCATCGTCTTGCCGGAGCCGCAGGGCAGCACGATCACGCCGCTCCCGCCGGTGTCGCGCCCCGCGTGGTAGAACGCCTGGACGGCGTCCTGCTGGTAATCGCGCAGGTGGAACGCGCGCCCATCGGGCGTGCGCTCCCGCAGGCCGATGTCGAGGGCCGTCCCCGACACATATCCGCAGAGGTCCTTGACCGGGTAGCCCGCCCGCACGAGGGCCTGCTTGAGATTGCCGCGCTCGCCCGCGGGCACGATCAGCGCGCCCCCGCGCTCGTCCAGCCAGAACGGTTGCAGGGCCTGGTCGTGACACAGGCGCTCCAGGATGGTTGCCTCGGTCACCTCCAGGCGCAGCGTGCCCGGCGCATCCTGATGCAAGATGAGCGTCCCGTAGGCGCTGTACCACTCGCGCAAATCGGTCAGCACGTTGGCGGGCACGTCGTAGCGGGCGAACCGCTCCAGCCCGGCCAGGATATCCGTGAGCGGGCTGTCCAGCGCGGCGGCGTTCCACAAGGATAGGGGCGTGATCTTGTAGGTGTGGATGAACTCCGGCGACTTGACCAGCTCTGCGAACGCGCCCAGGAAGTCGCGGCAGTCCGCGTAGTCGGGGTGGTCCACTTCGAGCATCAAGCTGTGATCACTCTGGATGATCAGGGGGCCGCGCGCGCTCATGGCGAATCCTCCAGGCGGATCGCGTACTCGCCGCCCAGGCGCTTGATGGCCCCTTTGATCTCGGCCTCGTCTTTCCCCGAGAGGGTCAGGGTGCGCGCTTCTTTGTCGATCTCGAAGATGCAGCGCGCCTCGAGCAGCGCCTTGCGGAACTCCTCGAACACACCGTCGTCGGGGAAGCGCAGCGCGATTAGCGTCTCGCGTTTCACCGTCACCACCTGTTTCGCCCGCTTTTGCGGGGCCCGGGGCTCCGCCGCTTTGCGCGGGAAGACCGTGTACGCTTTCGTGGGCAAGGTCTCCAGGGCTGCGTCGCCGTGCCGGATGCGCAGGGCGATCGTGCCGGACTCCAGCAGGCGCGCGAACAGAGCGGCCGGATCGCGCACCAGCCGCAGCGAGTCGCCCACGACCTCGGCCGTGGAGGCCTCGACGGCGGCGTTCCCATCGACCGACTCGACCAGCCCGAAACCGTCGTAGAGCGTGAAGACATCGGCGTGCCCAGCCCACTCCTCCAGCTCTATCGCGACGTTCTGGGGCAAATCCTGCCCGGTCACGTTTTTCAGGAGCGCGACCACGTCCAGCCCCTCATTCTCGGCCAGTTGCGCCGCGACCTTTTGCTTCTGCAGCTTGAGGATGGTGGTCAGGTCCTCGCGGACGATGTCGGACAGCGGCGCCAGGCGGTTGACCAGGGAGGCGGGATAGAACACCGACTCGATGTAGATCTCGAAGTTGGGCTGCACGGTGACCCGCGGCTGCGGGACGTCGCCGCGCATGGCCTGCCGCAACCGCTCGTTGACCCGGAAGGCCCGGAGCAGACCCCGCGACGGCCTGGAGGACGACCCCGCGGGGTCCGCGTAGGCGACGTCTATGTACCCGAGCGTCAGGGGCGCCCCTTCGAGAAAACGCTCGACATAGCGACCCTCGACGCGCTCGAATCCGTCCGGCGCGTCGTCGGGTATGGGGTTGCGGCTATATTGATAGACATCTTCGTATTCGTGAAAATTGCCGTAGCGCTTCTCCTCGGGCTGCGGCCATTTGGCCGGCTTCTGTTTGGCCGGCGCGGGCTTCTTCTGCGGGATCAAGAAGTACGGGTAGTTTTCTCTCAGATATGCGACCAGGTCCGCGGCGCTGTACCAGACGCCCGGCTCGCAGCGTTGCAGCAGGTCGAGCAGGAAACGCCGGGGCGCGGCGAAGTCCAGCCCAGCCATCGCCCCGACGGCGCTGCCCCAGTTGGGGAAGCGGTCCAGCCGCCCGCGGATACCGACCGTGTAGAACTCGTTCTGGCCGGAGCTGTAGTCGCCCACCAGCGTGTCCAGCAGGCGGCGCTCCTGCGTGACCAGGGGCAGGGCCAGGAAGGCGCGATAGGCCTCGGCGTTGAAGCGGATAAGGTTGTCGGGAAACGACGGCTCCGCGCTGCTGTACCCGCGATACACGCCTTTCGTGTCATAGCTGATGAAGTCCATCTTTCGCGCCAGCCGGTCGAGGTAGTAGATCCAGCTGTAGGCTTCCGCCCTGTGCCCGTAGAGAGCGGCCCCGAAGCCGCCCTCCCCATCCGGCTCCGACTCCGGCCAGCCGTCGTCTATCAGCCGCGCCAGCCGCTTGTAGTCCGCCTGGGGCAAGTCATTCCCGCGATTCGAGCGCTTGATGGCGCGCCCGCTCACATATCCCACGAACGTGTGCAGGTCCCGGCGCAGGTCGTTGGGGTTGGCGTACACGGTCAGGTTATCCGGGCGGACCGGGGTCAGGGGCGCCGTATCCGGCAGCGTAGTCATGATAGATGTCATGTAGCCCGCACCGCCTTGACGACGTGTCCGGCCTTTTTCAGCACCTTCTCGACATCGCCCAGCCTGGCGCGCGGGAAGGCGATATAGTCGCCCGATAGGGGGACGAGCGTCGCGGAGGGCGCGCCGTCCGCACCGTCGAACGCTTGTTGCAGTTTCACTCGCAGGCTCAAATCGGTGACCCGCGCCACCAGCAGGTTCTCGTGAATGATTTAGTTTGCCCCACTGCGCGTCGAGCCGCTCGAGGACAGCTCGAAAATCGGCGCTGTGCGCCTTGAGATAGCGCAGCAGCGCGTGTTCGCGGAGCAGGTCCAGCGTGTCGACCATCCTGGCGACGCTCAGCATGACCCGTAACCGCCCATCCTCGGCCTTGAGGTCGGCGATGCGGTTGAGGAGATCGAGAGCCTCGTACGGGACCTTCTCCAGGTCCACGAACACCGTTCCATCGACGGCCAGCAGATACCCTTCCGGCCCTTCCGGCCCTTCCGGCCCTTCCGGCCCATCGTCCGCGGGCGCCACTGCAGCGCCGGCCACCCTGTAATAGTCCTTGCCGTCGGCGCGATAGCGGACCAGGAGGCCGTTCTCCCACCCCGTCTGGCACATCGTCGCCGAGGCGGGATGGCCGGGGCCGGCGTACAGGACATCGAGCAGCGTGTCGAGCCCGTCCGGGGCGATCCACGCATCCGGGGCGAGCTGCGAGAACGCGTACAGCACCGCCGGGAGCGGGCTCGGCGCGCGGTATTCGTTGTCGGGCAGCAGATAGCCCGTGTACATCGCGGCCGCCGGATAGCCTCCGCCCAACCCATCACCTTTGAGGCTGGCCCTGAGGATGGCCGCCTCCCACGCCGCCTGCCGCCAGTCCCGCACGGCCGCCGCGCTGAAGGGGCGCGTGCCGATGGTGAGACCGGACGCGCCGAGGTGGACGGCGCCCGGCCTCCGCGGGACCGCGCCGCCTGGTTTGTCTTGTACCAGGCGGAGGAGGTCCGCCCGCAAGCTGTCGGCCTGCGCGCTCCCCGCCTGGTCGCTCCGCACGCCGGGATGGACGAGCGGCGGCAAGAATGGCCCGAACTCGGGAGGGAAACGGTAGCGCCAGAGCTCCATCTTCGTCTTGGTCGGCGAGTTTGTCCTGGCTTCAGCGACGACCAGCACCCCTTTGCGGATCAGGTTGCGCTGCACCGCGTCGAAGATCGTCCTGTACTGCTGCGTGAACGTCCCATACGCCCGCATCCCCGCCCCTTTGCCGCCGTACAGGCGCTCGAAGAACGCCACGTCGACGACCCGATCTTCCAGCCGCAGCAGGTGCAACGCGGCGCGCTCGGCATCCGTCAGGGTCTTCATGGCGCCTTCGACGCCGACGGAGGACAGAAACACGTTCTCGAACAGCGAGCGCGACGTGGCTTCTTTGTCGGAAAACCCCCGACTTTTAGAGATTGCCTTGATGTCCGCCGGACTCAAGATGTCGTGGCACATCTCGTACAGCATCTGGGAGAGATTCATAACTCTACCGTGATTGCTAGTCGATATTCAGACAGGCGAGGGCGAGCAGGGACGCATGGACTGTGATGTCCAAGCCCGCGACGGAGCGGACGTGCAGGTGGGCGATGCCCATGGCGGTGAGTTGGCTGTT
>JAABUH010002879.1_pt1 | contig 15709 bp, 15 predicted proteins | sample 5559121 | NCBI WGS metagenome assembly JAABUH01 (sample SAMN10711871, study PRJNA513364) | rock metagenome | isolation source: Antarctica rocks | place: Antarctica: Victoria Land, Battleship Promontory nord | collected 2015-12-28
CCCAACAGCCTGGAGAAGATCAGTCGTAGGATTGCGAGCAACTTGATGATGGGCGAGATAACGACCGTTCCGCAAGTGAACAGAATCGCTCCAAGTTACGAGTACGTCGCTCGATATGGCTTTTTCTAACTGCAAAAGCTTTGCCGTATCGAAATTTCTCTTTAGCGGCTTCTTTCACGGGAAGACCCAAAGGGACATCGGTGCTGATACAGTCTAACAGACCTTTACCGAGAAGAGTCGTGCCGATAGAAAGCTCCCATTGTGCGAAGTTATCCGGGCCATGGAGGATGATTATCTTATATGAATGACGTTCTTCCTCGTTATCGGACATAATGGCTGATGTGAGCGTTTGTAGTAAATGTAATAGAAGTGACGTTCAGGACAGACTCGCCGTGCGTAAGACGAGTTTGCTTATTATCTATGAGACGCAGTGAGCAGTGACTCGTCACCAGTTTGGACTGGATTCTTTCACCGACTCTCCTCCAATCGGTACCTTCCCCTCTTGCTCAACGAGGACAGGAATTTGGCTCCCCCGTAAGCGGACGGACTGGAGACTTCTCCTTTTGGCTTAAAAAAACTCGAGTTGCTGCAAGACGACAGCGCGCGATCGTCTTGGAGCAAGGCTGAAAGTCGGACCGAGAGGGATATGGAATTGGTGAAGCTAGCAACGAGATGATCGCGTAGCTGATTGAGTGTAGCGAGCGACGAGGTGATCGCGTAGCTCGCAGATGGAAGGCGACGAAATGATTGCGTTGATTGGAGGCTGAATAGGGCGAGCGACGAAATGATTGCGTGAGCCGGCTAAGCGAGCTATAGTGAAAACAGAATGAAGGCGACGAAATATTCGCTTCAAACTGCTGAGGCGTGGCTCATAATCTGTTAAATCGAGGTATCGATATGATCATAAAGGTATAAGAGTATAGACGACCCTTAAGCGACCCTTAAGCGGCGTTAAGTAAATTAACGCCGATCGGGTCACACTACTTATCGCCAGATTACGACAGGTCGACGTAGCACCGTGACACCTAGCACAAAAAGCACATCAGTCTAGCGACCTTTACACCTTCTTCATCAGACCGATCCTTCTCAGTTGGTCCGCTTCTGTATCCCCACCTGATACGCCTTTCTGTCACGCCTCACGTTGTGGCGCGCCTATATATCTAGGATGGGAAGCATCAAGCCAGCTCAGTCATTGCTACCTTTTGCTTGAAGGGTTAGGCGCCTTGTAAGACCAGAGGAACAGACTCAATTGGCTGTTTACAATTTAAGTCGGTGACACTTTCCCAGTGTGCCAATTATTGTTCAGATTGATTGAGATACATGTCGCCACAAAGGACTTTGTCCCAAAATTTTAGACACAGGAAAATGCGATGTCATGTGTCCATCTAAATTATGTCATTTGGCTCAATCAAACGACAGAGTAGCAAGGCTTGAAAGTATTTCTTAGTAATGTAGTCATTAAATGCGGATAGAAGGTCAAAGCCAGGCAAAGGAGAAGCGACCAGGTGCCATACATGGATGCCTATTCGGAACTGCATGCTGCGACTATTGTAGCTGGCTGGAGATAGAATGACGGGGTAAGAATGAGTACAAAAACGGGATATTATTGTCTGCGAAGTGTCACGAATCTATCCATAATCAATAGGATTTTACGCAAAAACAGTGCCTAACCAGTGAGGAAAAAGGCCCGATAGCTCGGATCTTGGTTGATTCGAACTATCTTGGTTATATAGGATCTGTGGCGTGGCACGAAGTCGAGCAGTGAGGAGACAAAAGAGTCTTCTACATATTTATCTGCCTGATGCGCTTCTGTAGGGTTTCAAAGGGATCCTGTTGTCAAGGCCTGTGACAGATATTCAGCGAAGTGACTAAGGAGTCGGTTTGAGGAAGGTGCATTGATCCGATCCCGCCATCCGGGCGTTAGTATGGCGAAGAGGGCTGCGAGCGCCGATTGCCAGGCATTGGGCTCGTCATGGTGATATGCGGGGCGGATCTGGTGGATGGTCTCGGGGAAGGCGTCGATGAGCCTGCGGGCATGCCGATATAAAGGGCCGAGGTAGAGGGAAGGGAAGTATTTGCCGAGATGGAGAGTCTGAGTCTCGTTCCAGGTACCTGATCAATTTCAGTGTCATACCGTGAGGCGTACTCACCAAACAACCAAGACATCTGAGGTAACCCTGCATGTCTATCCGAGCTGAGCGATCGAGATTGTTGCCGCAGCCCGTCGCATAGGTGAGTACACGTCCTGCGGTTGATAATCCGCAGCGGAGACAGGCTTGATGCCAACGGGCATCTTCGGGTCCTTCCACTGTACCGGTCTCAATGAGAGCGACTTTGCGTGAGCAGCCAGGACAGGTTGGCATTCCTCCCAAACTGCCGGGCTTATTTATAGATACCGTAGACTTGGAAGCCGGTGGAGGAACAGGGAGTTCGACTTCGCCAGGAAGCAGTGACTGAGAAGGGAGCCATGCAAGTGGTGTTACAGACTTTGTCGCTTGTGTGTATTGTGGCTGCCGAGTCTTGCTTTGGTACGCATCTTTCTCATCATTGTTGCTGAGCAAGCCAGATCGTCGTTCGCGAAGTCGGTCGTCAATCGCCATGTCTAGTGCTGGGACTTTGTGGGACTGCCACTGAAGCTCTTTTGTTAGCGCAAGGTGCGTGGCCGGCTTGATGACGGTGGTCGAGTGGTGCATGAGCTCGTGCAGACGTTCGACAGCTAGTCGCTTAGCTTGTCGAGCCCGAGCGAGACCCGGATCATCCCCGTACGATTGATGCACTCGATGTCTGATAATCGCTTGGCTCGATTGATTCCCAACAGTCGTCGAGATATAGAGAGCTGGGTCAGACGTGCCAGCTGCTAGGTTGGGCGGGACGGCGGGGGAGGCGCTGACCTGAGCCCCGCATCCGTCTGTAGTGTATTCGGTGTGCTTGATGACATCGATCAGTTCCGATGAGACACATGATGTCGCGTCGTGTGATCTCGATCTGTTTCCGTCACCGACCGGAGAATGGCCGGGCTCTGATTTTACGTGGATCGAGCGGCTGTTATCGTTTGGTACAGATGCCGGCGGAGCGGCAGTTATCTCACAACGGCCCGCTCGTTCTTGTTCGCGGTCGCGCTGAGTATGGGCGTCTTGTGATTGGGAGGAACCCCTTGTCGAGGAGGGCGAGGGAAGCAGCTCTCCCGGACGGCCATACCTCCGCGGTGCCCGCTCGCTCGGTCCAGTACGTCGCGTTGGATAATTGGAAAGCTCGACCGAAAGTCGGATATCGTAGCAGTCCACGCATGCGGGACCACCGGAAGGCAGTAAGATGTGATCTCTATTGAATAGCGGACAGGCGCATCCTTCCAAGTTCTGGTGAGCGTCGCGTATTGGAGGCTGCCGTTCGCACTGACCGATGCATGTGAAACACCTTGCATGCCAAACCTCTCCTAGCCTTCCTTTCACATGAGCTCCGCCATATCCTTCATCACGCTCGCCAAGGATGGACGAGTGACAGCTTCCGCAGGTACCCAAAGCAAAGAGCACGGTGAAGCAGGATATGCACAAGACGTCGTCCATTCCGATCCCTAGCGTTTCTCGCCTATTCTATCAATCACCATTCTCGGACAGGGACTCACCGAGGGAAATACAGCTTCCCGTCTGCCTTGATTCTCGCTTTGCATCGCTGGCAGTGCGGGTGCTGAACCCTTGGATCGAGCAAGCATCCGTATACTAAGGGCACGTTAGGGAAGTCAGTACTTGAACGTACCTCTAGCTAATTCCGAACCTTCGGTCGAGCTGGGCGTCACATCGATCGCGACTGATCGTGAGGTGTGTGAGGGGCTCCTCAATGGGGTGGTAGCAGATACCATGATCTGGGGCTTGACTAAGCTATCTCGCCGAGAACTGACGTCCGAGGATGGGGAAGGAGTGGTATAGCTTGGAGTCAGCACTTACATCGTGGTAAACTCACCTTCTCGCCCAGCGATCAGGACTGCCACGATGCTGACTTGGAGTGAGATAACCTTTCAGCGGCGTAGGACGTTCTGTGGGAAGGATTAACTGCGGTCCTCGCCAACAACGTACGGATTCCGCGCCCACTGCATCTTTGGCAGAGCCCGTGTAGCTGCTTGACCGCTACTCCGCAGCAGTTACAAACGATCATGACGAGAAAGAAGTGTGGACTTATATGAAGGGGATCGGTAATGCATGGAGGAAGAAAGAAAGTCGCCGTAACTAGAAGTTGAACGAACTCTCCACGCGCCTGCTTTTCGAATGGCACTGAGCCACGTGACATCGATAGTCTTGGACGATCTTTTCCGGCTTATTCCCGATAGTCGCCAATCAGTCTCCGACATAATGCCTTGGCAAAAGACCTTGTGAATACCGTTCTCGCATCATCTCGCCAGTTTCTGATGGGGCCAGTACACTTCCTCCCAAATGGAAAGGTCTTCACCTGATCACCGATGTCGTTCTCAAGGAATGTCAAGAGGGTCTCAAAAATGTCGAATTCGGTGTCTTTACCCTCTCATGCTTGCACACTTCCGCTGGTCTCACCGTAAGTGTAGGGTGAGGCGTATAAACTGACACTATAGGTGAACGAGAACTGTGACCCGTGAGCAACATGCAATAGTCAAAACATTCCCGCTTAGGTCAGGTCTCGAAGTACTGTACGAAGCGGTGAGCGGTCCTCAACAACCTTTTGACCTACTGACCTAAATCGTTGTATAGATATGGATATGGCGTGTGTACTCGCATGCTTGCAATTTGCTGATGTTTAGCCTCGATATCATTGTCCCCGAGTCTCTCCCCTGGCAGCACACGGATGAAGGACCGGAGTGAGCTCTTTCATTAGGCTTCGGCTTATCCCGCCAGCGATTCTGTATCCCACATGAAGTCATCGCTCATGGGAAACTCGATCACTCTACCGATCACAAAGGGCGAATTGGCTCTTGGTACGTGGCAGGGGATAATCCTCCTCGAGGCGCGTGTTAGTGGGCATGGCTGTGGGGGAGGAGGACAAGGCAGAAAAGTGGTTGCGACCATCCTGTGAGCGATTCAGAGCTGTGAGGCCGACATGCCTGTTGACCCACAGTCAGGCCATAAGTCAACATCACCAGCCAAGCACAGGCTAGGTAAAGGACGCAGATGTAGCGTAGGATGCAGTCGATACTCCGTCTTGTTTCGCGTGGTTGCAGGGATTCACTTGAACAGTATGCACGTGAATGATATAGATTATGCTGGGTAATGTCTACCTCTGCCGAGGTTATCTCTTCCTCTTGGAACCCGTTGGGGGAGCTGCACTCGCCTCCCACTCTGTGCGTCGTTCACCTCCCCACGTCTCTTTGACCCATGAGATGCACTGCTCTTTACGCGCCTCGGGATGATCGAGCTGCCAAATGTTGATTGCGTCAAGTATGACGGCGAGCAAACGGGAAGGTTTTATGTTCAAGAGGCTCTGCAGTTCCTTTCCCTGTAGGTCAGCGGTTCGCGCTGCCTTGCAACTTACGCTGACGAGAGGCGGGATATCGATCGACGCAGGGAGATTCAACCGCGTGATCAGATCGACAAAGCTACGGTATCTGTTGAGCACCTGTTGTGCTCCGTTGTCCCATTGGCCCCTCCAGTTCGGCAGGATGTCCAAGACCGTCGCCCAGATGACAGATCGCTCCCAAGGGCGGACGCAATCGAGCTGCATGGTCGCGCCCAGCTCGGAGCGCTGAGTAATGTCTGGATGCAACAGCGGTGCGGCGGCGAAGAGATTGGTGACGGAATCCCTTAGATCGTTAGAAAGCTGCTGTTAGTCTAAGTTTTCCGATAGAACCCACTTTCAGGCTCTCACCCAAGACCACTGAAACCGCCGGAGATTCTCTCCGCCTGGTGATCGCCAGATCTCGAAAAGGAGTGGTAGCTGCCGCAAACCAGAGGCTTTCGTCACCTCGAGATTGATCAAGGACCCGGTTAAGTATATGAGCTGCCTTGAGCGCATCGCCGCGAGGCGGGTCGAGTTCACAAGTGAAGATTGATGAATGCAGCTCCAACTCGTCGATCAATATGAGCGCATGTAGTGGATTCTTATGCAACATCTTGGTGATCTCGATGCCGATGCGTTCTTTTGAGACCTTCGACCTAAGCGCCGCCTACAGTCAGCACCTCCTTCCTATGTTCGCACACCTTGATCTCGGAGTCTTGCATGGCCTCTCGTACGTTGTCGGCGATGCTCAAATCGAATCGACCAGCGAAGCGGATGCACCGCAGTACTCGTAGAGGGTCATCGTAGAAGGTTTGTTTTGGCGGAAGGGGTGTACGGGCCACCTTGTGTGCTAAGTCATCCAGGCCAAGTCCGGTGTGGTCTTCGACTTCTTTCGAGTGTATATTGTAGAAGAGTGAATTGATCGTCAGGTCGCGACGAGAAGCGTCGTCGAAGGGAGTGCCAAGTTGCTGCTGATCAGTACGGTTTAAACCACGAAAGCTCACCACTTGTGACGGTATTCGACTATCGGTGTAGGTCTCGGAACGAAGCCCTACGAAATCGCACTCTAGGCCCATGATCCTCGTAGTACCGGTCTCCAGATGCTTGCTCTGTTCGGGATTGGCAGCTACTTTGCCTACCGAGGTTGTGGGTACATCCTTTGCTTTGAGGTAGTCGACAAAGGAAACGGCGAATGAATAACCGGAAGGGATTGAGAGTGCAACGTCGAGGTCGTGAGAAGGGAGCGATAGTAGCTGTATATCAGCAAAGGCTGCAGATTAGCCTCACCTTATCTCTGACCCATCCTCCAGCAACTCGACATTCGACGGGAGGGTCGAGCTGCCGGGAGAAATCATCCAGATAGTTGACGAAGGTGGTCTCGGTAGAATTCAAATCGATCCTAGTAGCTCTTGTAGACATGGCACGGCACACTCGTCGAAGGAGTGGGATCCACACCATACAATTGGCTAGGAAGCTATTCGCTGATGCATGGAGAGGAGGGACAGACGTTTTGCGGACTTCACCGACGACCAAAAAACCGACCCACTCGGCTACGGGGGGGGCAGACAATAGGAGAAAGGCTTTGGATGATCGCGGCTCGGAGGGGGCCCAAAATTCATTCTCGCTGTAAGGGGGTTTTCACCTCACTACCTACTGTATCCTCGATGTTCACCAGTCTCGAGCGATAGGAAAAGCATGAACAGCGACGCCGTAGCCCTCGCTCTTGACCGTGTCAAATTCTACGCCCGAGATGCGGTATTGACATTCACCCAGGTATGCTACCCAAATGTAGAGCTACTGCTGATTGATGGCAGTGCATTTGCAAACCGTACGCTGTGAAACCCCTACCGACTGCTCATTGATGTCGCAGAGATGCCACTCTCAAGATCAACGGTCGATCATATAAGATAGAGAAGCTCCTAGGCGAAGGAGGATTCTCCTTCGTTTACCTTATCCGGGATACCTCGTCGGGGAGGCTGTACGCGCTCAAGAAGATTCTGGTCACCTCTGGGCAGGAAGGCGTCAAGGATGCCATGAGGGAGGTCGAGGCTTATCGCCGTTTCCGACATCCCAATATCATCAAGATTTTGGATTTAGCGGTTGTACAGGACGAGGGCGGAGAGGGAAAGATCATTTACCTGTAAGGCTTTTTTCTTGACGCGTATGATTGATTACCAAGGAGCCCTCAGTTTCCTACCTTTCTACTCTCGAGGAAACCTTCAAGACTCGATGAACTCTGCCTCAGTCACGGGGAATAGAATGTCTGAGCGGAAATTACTGGAAGCATTTCACGGAACATGTCTGGCGTATGTGTCTTATCAGCATCTGCGCTGATCATACGTAGCGTTCGGGCAATGCATCGATATCGTTTACCGGCAGTAAATGCCAGCTATCCACCAATACGAGAAGAGGATCCTCTCATCAACCAACCTGAAGCAGTCTTCGACGGCGACGAGGAATTAGCTGGAGCGAGTGAGGGGGAGTTGATCCCGTACGCTCACCGGGATATCAAGCCAGCGTAAGGCATCTTCACCATCATCTGCAACTAACAATGGCAGGAACGTCATGATCGCCGATGACGGGTCCCCCATTCTCATGGATTTTGGTTCCACTATCAAGTGAGTCAAGTGCGATTACATTCGCTGACCCCAGAGCACGGATAGATGTCCAGACCAGGCAACAAGCATTGTTATAACAAGTAAGACCGACAACCTTTACAATCGCTTAAAGACAGGACATTGCTGGAGAGCATTCTAGCATGCCTTATCGGGCACCGGAGCTATTCGATGTGAAGACGGGCAAGATGCTTAATGAGAAAGTGGATATCTGGGTACGCCGTTCAAGCTGTGCTTGCTGACAGCAGTCACTCGGCTGCACCCTCTTCGCGGTGGCATATGGCCACTCCCCTTTCGAGGTCGATGGGGCGTCGATCGCCATGGCTGTGGGGAGCGGACGTTTTCGTCATCCTCCAGGTTACTCGCCTAGACTAGTATCCCTAATAGATGCTCTGCTGGTTGTTGATCCCGAGAAGCGCCCCGACATCCAAAAGGTGAGCCCTCATCGTCTACCCAGACTGACGGTAGGTTATTGACATGATCGAGTCGGCGATACATTCGCAATGATATACAAAAACATACTTCTCCGCTTCTTCCCTACCTCTCTTGACTCATTTCGGAGAATGTGGTATCAAACCAGGTACCCTCACTTCGCTACGGATGAACCAAACTTCTTGGGACGATGGGCAGTATGCCCTCCAGATGAAGCGTGATCCTCATAGATGATGTCATGTTGGTGGCGGTCGCGACGATAATTGGACAGGATGTCTTGCTGTTCATCATTAGAGTGTGATCATCGCGAATAATTCGCGGAAGGCATCGAGTCCACAACCGCTTCTGCCCAACGATTCCCCTGAACGCTTCCTTTCTCACTCGCCAAGCAGGCGCTTCTGCAGTGATAGGTCTTACGAATTCCTCCAAGATTTCACCGCAATCGCTGGACTCCTCTCCGTCAGTCCCACCTAGCCTGCACGGTCCATCGCTGAGTATGGGTCTGACAGATACACTGGTGCTACAGATGGCGTGAATGCTACTGAAGGGATAGGAACTGGAGCTGGAGGTGAGATTTCGCATTATGGCCGACAAGTCATCCTTGTCGTTGGATACCAGTCGCTAGCCTCAGTGGCCGGGGCGATCCCAGGCGGCATGGTGTAGTTTTCCTGACTGGCATTTATTGCAGCGGACGTGCGGGACGATTTCTTATCCGAGGCTGACATTGGTTTGGTCCGGAACTTAAGATACAGACGGCGAGGAAACGTGCGCTTTGGGAGCAGTAGACGATGCTGCATGCGACCAGGCTTTTGGGCGAGAGTCGGCTGTCCAAGAGGATCGTCGTGATCGGCCCCTTGACTTTGTCGTATTCGTCTCTGGACCCCGCTTCGCTAAGCTTCCTGTGCGCTTCTGTCATAAACCTGCTGACTGCAGATGACGCATCATTTATCGCCTGGAATCTCTTCGTTGCCTTCACGGAGTTCTGAGGGTTCTTATCGGGACGCCATTGTGCTGCTTTGCGCAGACGCTTTGCGCACTTCAAATAATGAGCGAGACTGAGATCCTCGGACTTGCCTTTTACCGCATTAGCGTTCTCTTCGGTCCCCAGGATCTCGTAATACGTCTTCGTGGAATGCTGGCTCATAGTGGGCGTCGGAATAGAACGCAGATACTTTGAATGCAGAGTGAGACTGCGGAGAACAGGAAAATGGGAAAGGAAGACGAATTTGTGGAGGTGAAGAAGCTCAATCTCTTCCTCCATATAGGTTCTGCGGGCCTCGTGGGTCTCGTGGGTCTCCTATCAAGTGGTACATTGACGGGACCGAAATGAAGCGCGGCGCAATCGTCGATGAGTGCCGATCCTTCTGTGTGCGGTGACTCAATGGCACTTGAATTTTCAGCTCAAGAACAGCTCTGAGCGGCGAGATTTTGCCTCGTAGCGAGAACAGGCTGCATAAGATCATTGGTCCCAAACGAAAGAGCGATTGCTCGATACTTCCGAGGCTTGCGGCAGACTCCCAAGCCGCTCGATCTCTACGTGAAGCTGGCATCGGTGAGTGTACTAAGAGAGGGACTTACATTTAGATTTTGGCGCTCCAATACCTCTGCACGTCTCGTTGCATTATCTGCGATGCTGAGGTAGGGTTGCGTATCGGGTGGAATTGTGTGGCTTTTCCGTTCCGACGGCACAATTAGCTGTCGATCTCGTTCTTGTGCGAGCTTGGTCTCCAGTTGACTGTAGGATGTCAGAGAAGGACAACAAGAGAATCCTCACAGTATGATCTGAGTCTGCCCTTGTCTCTGTTGGTCGTTGACTCGAAGCATTTGATCCAGCTATCTTCAGCGATGAGTTACAGATGATATGCGCACCTGATAACATCTACCTCGCCATGTTTCCACCTCTGTCTGGGCTTGGGCGTAACGTTTGATGTCATCATCCCTGTTATTAGCTCGGCCTGCAACAACTTCACCTCACCATAATCTTTGCGAGTCGATGAGCTGCTTCATCCGAGTTTCATAGTCCTCGATATGACGGATCTTGGGATGCATTTCAGTGACTTGATTCTGCAACTTGAAACGCCTGGAATTGTCTTCGTCAATTCCACCAAGGCGAAGGTAAGAACGAACTCGTTCTTAACAATGGCCAATTCATCTTGTTGCCTTTGAATCGTCGCTTGCGCCTCAGTAAGCTCGCCGCGAATACGAGCAGTGTCAGTCTGCCACTCCTTCTTCTCCTCTCTCAAAGCGGCAACTCTTTCGCGGAGTTGTTGCTGCCAGTTGGTGTGCTTTGTCTGTGCCTGCAACGCATCGGTCCTACGTTGAGAGAGATCCGCCGTCAAGCTAGCGATGGTCTTGCTTTGCTCCTTGAGCCGATTCACCTGATGTCAGCAGGATTTCGTCACAACTGCTCACGAAGTTGTGGATCTCAGCCTCATCGTTGTTGACTCTCAGAGAATGCCTGTGGAGTCGTCCGATATCTTTAGTCAGCTTGACATGTCTGGTGTCACGCACGATAGAGGTACTGTTTACGGATACGATCTTCGGATTGCGCTTCTAATCTGAGCGTCTCAACTTCCCGCCTGACTATTGCAAGTTCTTCCTGTATTTGACGATCGGAGAACACGCTACTGATTCCCAGCCGGGGTGGTGGAGGAATATCCGCTTCGACTCGGGACAAATCATCCGGAGGCCACTTTGGGGAGGTTTGGCCCGTCATCAGATCGAAGCGGTTGCCGGAAAGAAGCTCGGAATGTGCGAGCATGTGTGACCGGGAAACAAACTCGGATGGATCGATCTTGTCCCATCTCTTCGAATCCGCTAGCTCAGTCGCTGAGGTGAAGTAGATAAGGCTTGGATGTAGGTGGAAAGTACGAAGGAGGGGACCTGATCGCGCTGCAAGCAAACCAGGCTCCCAAACGTCTTCCCATTCGACATCGTAGACGGACGCGAACCCTTTCCCCTTGAGATATAGGACCGGATCCCTGAGGAATGCGATGAGATTCGATGGCCAGGCGTTGTAGACGGCAACGAAGAGAGAGCGGACAATTTCCTCAGTTCCCAGCTGGAGGGCAGGGATCATTGTCTCTTCCATCTCTGAAGTTGCCACGGACCAATCAAGAGAAGGAATAGGAGGTCGAGTATGGTTTAGGGCATCTCTAGAAGGACTATCCGCATCTACGAAAGGACGCAGACGCCAACATGCGGCTCGGCCGGTGATGGTCATCACCAAGGGTACCTGATTGGTCATACTCTTGGGTGCGTAGGGCAAAATCGCGAGGAAGCAACGCAGGCCGATAGGGAAAATCTTATTACCCGTGTCGAGGAGAAGGGAGCGTAAGATCGAGGATAGAATCGGATGATTAGCCAATTGAGCCATCAATGTCGTGTTTGCCGGCGTTCCCGGAAGGTAAGGGGTTGAGAGCAAAACAGCGAGGAGCAGTGTGAGGATTCCGATGCGGAAGTTGGGGATGGCGAATTGCCTGTCGCACACGGCAAGGAAGATCTGTAATCAGCGACTACTCAAGACGTTACCTCACCTCGAAGTCTGCGCAGCCCCACTTTATCAAGACATTCTTCAACCTCGGCGATGCCTCCGTCTCTCCAGCTAAAGCCTCGATCCATCGATCTGAACGGAAGACATTCGTAGATAAGGCTGTTACAACATAGTGGATGATGCTTTCGGAGCCGGAAATGTCGATCTCATGCTGGCTTGCCCAACGTAAGGCATCATCCTCCCAAGCCTTATCAGGGGGAAGAGTTGAGACCTGCTTGAGCTTCTCATTGAAGTTACCGGTATCGCCACGCTGCTCGGAATCATCGCCAGGTCGGGCAGTAGCTGGTTGAATAGCAAGTGAGCTGCTTGCGAACGGAAGTGAGTAATTGCCGATACGCTGAGCGATCTCGGCAGATTCTCCCAGCTTGTTGGACAATGAACCGTGCTTCTCGACTGGTTCCATCCCAGACATAGCTGACCAACTCTTTCCTTGCCGAGACTGTCAACTGCTAAGCGCATGGAACCTTGTGGTGAAGGGAAGTGGAGGCTTTGTTTTCGGTTTCTTGCTGATGATGTCATTATCCACCGGCCCTTTCCATTGCGTGATACCCTTTGTTTGGTCCGAGTGAGAGTCTTTGCATTTGATATCAATACTTCGATCCGTTTTGTTTTTTACATCTCATCATGAGTATTCTCGTCGATGACGAGGCATCGAAACTGGAAGACCCTGAACAGATCGGTTCGGACACGGATGCTCAGACGTTATCCATCACTGCTGTCTCGACACTGCTCCGAACCATAGGATCCTTATCACTCGTTTATCCTCACCTTATACCCTGGCCAATCAGCACGATCTCAGTGCCAATCTCTTATTTATGTTATCTTTGGCTATGGCTTGGCTTCGATCAGCGAAGGTATGGGCGAGACGTCATCGAGGTGCGTGAGGTGGTCAAGGTGGTCGAAAGTGGGGGTAGCAAGATGAGACGTCTGAATGGGTTGGATAAGGAGGTTCACGTACGTCGCGAAGGCGAGGTAAGTGGAGCGCAAAATGGATGAGAGCTGAGAGGTAGCTCTTGCTGCACCGAGACGAGCAGCTAGAATCACCTGGACCTTTTGCACTCCTCCTTGGAACCCCTACATCGAATCGATGGGTCAACGTACTATCTCTCGTAATCAATACATCGATCACATTGGCGACCTTGGATAGCCTATGGACCTCGCGTCTAGCGTTTGGGAGTGAGGATGTGCATTTCGCCAGGTAAGTTACCTCATGGACATCGCTGACAACCTAGGACAACATCCCTCTCTCCACATTCTTCCTCGCTCTCCTTCCGCGCACCGAGCGCCAATCTGCAGCCGTATACCGCCCGTGTCGCCTACAGGCCCTTGATGGCTCCCGAACCACTTTCCGTATCATCCCCTTCGGCGTGGGACCTTTCAGAGAGAATGGATCTTTCCGATAAAGATGACTGGAGACGACAATTCAAGCTCGAAGGTCTAGCTGCGGATACTCAATACGAGTGTGAGCGCTTTAGGGATGCTTGGCTCATGTATAGACCGCCTACAGTCTGATGCAGGGGAAGTATATCCTCCCAACGAGGTCATCTCGTTCAACTTCACCACTTTCCCCGATTCTCGTTTAGCAAGGGCAAGCGGTTCTCACTTCCGTTTCATCCACGCAAGGTGGGTCGCAATATACTGCTCCGCTAATAATAGTACTCCTCACTATTATCCACTGCGATACGAGCCCTTGAAGTCTCTTCCCTCGATCATTCCCTTGAAGACGCCCTTCACTACCTTCTCTCCTTCCCATGTTCTGCATTCGATCCGGAGTCATCGACTCAGACAGCCTGCATGGCGGTTGCTGTCCATCTGGCTGGCCGACATGAGGGAACGAAGTGGTTGGGCTCAAGTTCAATTTGCAATTTTTGGCGACGATCTCGAGATGTTTGGGCGGAAAAATAGGCCAATGGGCGTAGCTTCTTCCAGCCAATGGAGAGAAACTAGGTGGGCCGCGACGACGGACCCTGACTGATGACAGACAATTGATGACATCACAAGAAGTTCGCGATGTATACGAGAACCTCCGTGAGTACCTGCATCGCGAGCTGACTAAGCTGACGCCATGCAAGCTGTCCTCGCATCGTCCTTACACTCGTAAGTCTGCTTGACGATCTGCGCTGACATTGAGGAGGCCCAGCGAGGGCTCGAAGCTGGAACCGGGCGCGCTCAGCATTCCCGAGAGCACCTTCTCGTGAGTCATAGCAAGAGCTCTACTAACGGAAGATACGGCAACGCATATTTCTTTCGCCTCCGTCCACCCTTCATCGAACATGGCGAGAGGGATTCTCAGGATTGGCACCTAGCGGTCGACGAGATGGTGGCTTGGCTAGCGACCGTCAACGACACCACCTCGCTCAAGGTAAGGTACGAAAAGGCGGACAGGCTGATGTCCAGTTTGTCTTATCCCCTACAACTCTCTCGCCGTTCTTTGGCGGGAACCATTTGCAGGACATGTGGCGGCAAACAGTCCTGGACGCCCTGACCTTTGTTCCGAACATTGTGGTGCTTGCCGAATCGACATGTGAGCACCTAGTTTTAGATCACGAGCTGAAGGCAGATGGTTTCTCGGCGGCGATCCTGCGTCGTACTGTTGTGGAGTTCGCTAGTCCGCCTTTTGATCAGCCGCCACCGTCACCGATACCTTTTATCCCCCGAACGGTTGTCCTGCCGAAAATCGACTTTGCCAGGAAGGAATCGACCTCTCACTGGGCTAAGAGTGCCGGCGAGATCACGGAAGTTTCAACTACTGAGCAAGTTGACCGCTTGATCAACTTTGTGCCACATTCTTCGGGTGCCAAATGGTAAGCAGTCTGCACATATGTTTCCTGATCACTAGGACATCGATCGAAGTAGATACTACCGGCTCCCAACCGCGAGCGATCGCAGTGCTGTTCGATAAAGGGCAGCCTTTCTGGAGACTGGAGTTTGTGGGTAGCTCGAAGGGTCGGGCAAGCACAGCGGTGGGAGGGATCGCAGAGAGTTTCCAAGATGTAAGCTCTACTATGAGTTGAGCTGAGTTCTGTGTGCAGCTCTTGCGAAAATTGGGTTTATTGTCTATCAAATGGTGACCGAATGGGGATGTGTGAAATATTAATGTGATGAAATACAAAATTTTAGCGGCTTCGCGGTCAGGCAGGACAAAAGGTGCTCAGAAATCCTTGATCCCAGCTTGTCGGCACGTGATCCTGCGAAACGTCCGGGATTGTAACGTCATTCACCTACTTTATTGACACACCCCCTTTATTGACGCATCTTCTCTTTCAATCTTGAAAATCCATGTACTCGGCCCAATATGCATAGATTCAAGGGCTGGTCATGAAGGGATTAGGTTCTAGAGCCATGAGAGCGTCCCTGACCAAGTCCTCACCAGGTCCCCGTTGCCCCCTAGGCCGCCTAATGTCCTCCGCAGCTCTGACCTTTGCTAGCACTTCCTCTGTACTAAACACATGTGTTTCAAGGTTGCTCACGGTCACGCCGGCTTTCTTCCTCTTCCCACCGGTCTGAGCATCCCTGAAGTCCCTATTCTCCTTCTCCAAGATCGTATTTCGGGCGTGAACCGCTTCAAAAGCAGAGGACAGCTCCTGCAATCGGTTTTTGACTGGGGTACGGATGATATCGCCATATTGAGTCAGGAACTCGTGGTTTTCGC
>JAABUH010002880.1_pt1 | contig 15708 bp, 13 predicted proteins | sample 5559121 | NCBI WGS metagenome assembly JAABUH01 (sample SAMN10711871, study PRJNA513364) | rock metagenome | isolation source: Antarctica rocks | place: Antarctica: Victoria Land, Battleship Promontory nord | collected 2015-12-28
TATTACAACCGGACCACAGCCAAGCCCTTCAAATGGACCTATCAGGGCAAGGCACTGGCCGCCTAACCGCCAACCTATTTGAGCCAACGTGTACTAGCCTGTCGCGCCGTCTGATGCTGCATAACACGATGGCCCTGCTCACGTTAACGATCAACCAGACCGTTTTTATCATCGCCTCGCTGGCGATCCATTATCTGCTCGCGAGCGCCCTCGGTATCATCGCCGCGTCGTGCGTCAACTATCGTCTCAGTGGCCGCTTCACTTTTGCGGGGGCGATCACTGATGATCTCGACGGGCTGCGATAAGGTGCCGCGCGTTGCCTTCATACGGCGCGGCGGTCTGCTCCTCTCGATCCTGCTGCTGATCGCCTTCCTGACAACACGCTGCGTCCCGGCCTTATCGACCGCCCCGACAGGGTCGCGAGAAAGCACGGTCCCGTTCATCACGTCCGTCGACACGATGAAGGAGTCGAAGGACACCGCGCGCGCGCAATTAACGGATGCACAAATCCAGGCCACCATCGCGCGTGCCGCCGCACTCAACGCCGAATATATCGCGGTATCGACCGACTGGGATTTCACGCTCGATTATCTGCGGCGTTGGGTGACCGCGACCCGTGCGGCGAAGAAGCATGTGTGGTTCCGCGTGCATCCCGCCCAATGGGAAAACGACTACGATGTCGGCGGCGTGATGACGCCGGATGCCTATCTGACTTCCCTGAGTACCTTCATCGCGAGCGCGCCCGAGCTCTTCCGGGCGGGCGATATCCTCGATCCGTGCCCCGAACCGGAGAATGGGAAGTATTGGCTCGCAACCTACGGTGGGGGCTGGGATCTCACGGCCCAGCGCACCGCCGCGACCGATGACTACAATCGCTTCATCCTGGATGGGACACACGTCGCCGATACGGCACTCGCCCGCGCCGGCGTCAGCGGCGTGACGACGACGATCCGCTCGACCAACGGTCGCATCGCCGCGAGCCCTGCGGTCCTCTACCCACAGACAACCGCCCGGTTGGGGCGGGTCACCATCGATAGTTTCCCTGTGATCACGTCGACCGAGCCGGCAACCGTTGCCGGGGCGCTAACCGCTGAGATCGCGCGCGTTCATGCGGTGCATGACCTTCCCGTGATCCTGGGAGAGTTTGGGTACAGCACGTACGCAGCGGTTGACGACGCCACGCAGCAGGCGGTCCTCCGCGCGATGCTCCTGAGCATCGACGACATTCCTTACCTGCGTGGCAGCAACTACTGGGTCATTACCGGCGATGCCGGTGTCGGTTCGCGCCTCTTCGCCTCGCCGGATGGGGCCGCCGGGCGCCCGGCGGCCCAAGAACTCGCCAACTTCTATCGCGTGCGCGCTATCCGCAGCGAAGACGTGGCCCGCTGATCGCGATCCGCAGCAGATCCGCGTCGCTGCACCCGGCCCCAATTCACCGTCGGACTTGCCGCGCCTGCACCGTTCGGGCGTGCGCCGCCGCATGGACTGGGACCTTCCGACCGCACCGATTGGCCGTCACAGGGGATACGGGCCGGGGTGATCCCTCGCTACACTCGGGGAGAGACGCGTGAACAGCACGTGCCGGGTAAAGAGCGAGCGGAAGGTGCGCCCACATGGTTGTCCTGAGATATCGATCGGTCGATACGATGAAGGGGAGCAAGGATTCGTGCGATAACGCCTGGAGCGACGCGCACATCGCCCAGGTTGTCGCCCTCTGCGCCGATCTCGGTGTCACGCATCTCGCCGTCTCCACGCCGTGGGATTATTCCGGGCAGGGCCAGCACACCCCGGCCTATCTCGGACGCTGGGTCGCGGCGATCCGCGCGGCGGGGAAAGCGGTCTGGTTCCGGTGTCACCCGATCCGGTGGGAGCGCGACTATGGTGCGACTGGGCTGATGACCCCGTCCGCCTACCTCGCGAGCATGGAGCAATTCATCCGCTCCTCGGCGGGTATGTTCCGCGCGGGCGACATCTGGGATGGCTGCCCCGAGCCCGAGAACGGGAAGTACTGGAACGAAGTCCATTCGCCCGCACAATTCAACGGCTGGATGTACAACGACGCGCCGAATGCGGCAACGGCGGAATACTCCCAATTCTTCATCGACGTCACCGATCGGAGCGACGCGGCGTTCGCGTCCGTCGGCGTGACCGGCGTCACCACCACCCTCCGTTCTACCAATGGCACCGTCGCACAGCGTCGCCAGACCCTCCATCCCGAGGCGGTCGCCCGTATGGGCTGCATCACGACGGATAGCTACACCGGGCAGGCATCCGCCGATCCCACGGTGGTCGCGCAATCCCTGATCGACGAGCTGTATGCGATCCGGGCCGCACGCGACGAGGTTCCAGCTACGGCACATCTCCCGATCGTCCTTGGGGAGCGTGGGTACTCCACCACGATCCGCCCTTCCGACGAGGAGCAACGCGCGGTCATCGTCGAGGTTAATCGTCGCCTCGCCGCCATACCCTTTGTACAGGGTGATAATTATTGGGTCGCGTTCGGGGAGGACGATACGGAGAACTCCCGCCTTCTCGGCGGCTCGCGCGGTCAGTACACGCCGCGCCCTGCCTTCGCCGCCATCCGTTCGTATTACCTCGCCGCGCACGCGCCGCGCGAACTGCCGCTGGGGATCGACGTGGTGAGCCCCACGAATGTGGCAACCGGAGGGGCTGCCTTCTCGCTCAGTATTCGCGGCACCGGATTCACCGAGACGAGCGTCGGTTACTGGGATGGCGCGGTACGTCCCACACGCTTCGTGCCCCCCGATCAGCTGACGCTACAGATTTCGGCCACGGATATTGCGCGCCCGGTTACGATCCCGATCACCATTGTCGATACCAACCCCGAGCGAGCGAGCGCCCCGCTCCTGTTCCCCCTGAGCGGCCTGCTTCTGTCGCCGTCGACGGCACCTGCCTTGACCGAATCATTGCGCCTGACGGTAACGGCGGTGAACATGACGTTCGAGGCGACCGCGACGGTGCGGTGGAATGGCTCCCCGCGCGCGACGCAATGGATTTCGCCGACCGAATTGCGCGCGACGATCCTCGCGCGCGATCTGGGACAGCCCGGTGCCGTACAGGTGACCGTCGCATGAGGTGCCATAATCCCCGTGTGACGCGCCGCACCATGTTCAAGATCGCCCTGGTCGGTACTTTGGCGCTCGCCACCCCCCTTCCTCTCGTTGCGGCAGCGGAGGCGCAGATGACCTTGCCGAGCGCGACATTCATCGTCACGCCACCGCTGGCACCGACGATACGGATCGTGAGCCCGATCGCCGCACAAATGTATAGCGGGCGTGTCGAGATCGTGGCAGCCGCAGCAAATGTCACCTCCGTCGAGTACCGCATCGATGGCGGCCCGGCGCTCGCGCTCGGTTATGACGCCGCCAGCGCCCGCTGGCGGACTACCCTCGACACCAGCACCTTGTCATCGGCGGCGCATCGACTCGCGGTGATCGCGCACGGTCGCGACGGGAGCGTGATCGAGATGCCCGTCGATCCGCTACTGGTGCGCGACGATTCGCCGACAAGTGCGCCGATCACCTACTCGTTGGGTTTGCGGCAACAAGGTCCTGGAACGGTCGTCGCCACCCCGGCTCAGCAGCGCTACACAGCTGGCGATGTCGTCGCCATCACCCCACAACCCATCGGCCCGAGTACCCTGACCGGCTGGCTCGTCGACGGTGCATCGCGGGGCTGGGCGATACCGCTGCAATCGACAATGGATCGCGATCACACTATTACCGGCATCTTCGCTGACCGCCCAACGTATCGGGATGTCGGCGAGACGACGCCGTATGCCGAAGCTATCGCGCAACTTGCCGCCCGCGGGATCGTTCGCGGCTATGCCGATGGCACATTCGGCCCGCGCGATACGCTCGTGCGGTGTCAACTGGCCGCTTTGCTGGTACGCGCGATGGGTTGGTCGGACGAAACGGCGAGTACCCCGTTCACGGATCGAGCGGGTGTCGACGACGAGCTATGGCGTGCGGTCGGGATCCTCGCGGGGCATGACGTCGCGCGCGGCTACGGCGATGGCACCTACGGCACTGTCGGGGCGGTCCTTGAAGTACAAGTGGTCGCCTTTGTCGCTCGGGCGATGGTCGCCAGGGGGTACTGGACCTGGCAACTCGACACGCCTGCCCGCTATCCCGATATCCCGCAATCGTCCGGGCATCGGCGCGATCTGGCGACATATGTTCGGTTTGCCGGTGCGGTGACCGGTGCGGCAGAACCCTCGGGCCACTTCGCCGGATGGGCGCAGCCAGCTAGTCGGGGCTGGTTTGCCAGCATCCTCTGGCAGGCGCTGGACAGCTACTTCGGTGTCGGATCCTCCTGACAATCCTGCCACGCGGTTTGTTGAAGGACGGGGGTTGTGTGAGAAACCTGGACGGGTGGTGGTCCTGACAGCGGTGGCCGCCGCCTAACGGCAGGGAGAGGAACCTCCGCAGCGCCCTCAGCACCGCCCGAGCATGCCCGGTGCCCCGGTTCTGACACATCCAAGCGGAAGGACAGCCAGACAGCATGGCCAATAATCTCCGGCGGATAGCGGTGACGGTGGTAGTCGAGGGCTGCGGGTCCGGCGTGCCGCGTCGGCTACGGTGAACAGCGCGGATGCGTACACCAGTCAGGACCGGCCGGTCAGCGCTCCCGTGTGCGCGGATCGAGGAGGTCGCGCAGGCTATCGCCGAGGAAGTTGAACGCGAGGACGGTCAGGAGGATGGCGACGCCGGGACCGACGCTCATCCACCAGAAGCCGTTGGAGAGGTAGGCACGGGCGTGATTGATGTCCGAGCCCCAGGTTGGGGCGGGTGGCTGCACGCCGAGACCCAGGAAGCTCAGGCTCGCCTCGGCCAGGATGGCGAACGCGACGCTCAGCGACGCCTGCACGATCAATGGGTTGAGGATGTTCGGCAGGATGTGGCGGAAGGCCACGCGCGCCTCGCCCGCCCCGCTCGCCCGTGCCGCTTCGACGAACTCGCGCGCGCGCACCTGTAGCACCTGCCCGCGGGTCAGGCGGGTGTAGACCGGGATGGCGACGATCCCGATCGCGATCATCGCGTTCCGCAGGTTCGGGCCGAGCGCCGAGGTGATCGCGATGGCGAGCAGGAGGCCGGGGAACGCCAACAGCGCGTCGATGCCGCGCATGATCAGCAGATCGGTGGCCCCGCCGCGCGTCCCGGCCAGGAGCCCGAGCGACACCCCCGCAGTCAGCCCGATCCCGACCGCGATGATGCCGACCGTGAGCGAGACGCGGGCTCCGGCAACGACGCGCGCCAGCACGTCGCGGCCCAGGTCGTCGGTCCCGAGCGGGTGGGCCACGCTCGGCGGCTGGATCCCGTCGGCGGGGTGCGAAACCTTGGGATCGTCGCGCGTCAGCAGCGGCCCGCCGATCGCGATCAGGAGCAGGATGAGGATGAACCCGCCGCTCACCAGGGCGCGCGGGTGGCGGCGGAGATTGCGCCAGCTGAAGGTGCCAGGCCGGCCCCGCACGAGCGCGGGGACCGACGCGGCGACACCGGTGATACCTCCGACCGTCATGGCACACCCTCAGGAATACTGGATCCGCGGATCGAGATAGGCATACAGCAGATCGACGAGCAGATTGGCTAAGAGGAAGCTGAGCGCACTGAGCAGGACGATCCCTTGCACGACCGGGTAATCCCGGGCTCCGATGCTGTCCACCGCCAGGCGACCGACGCCGGGCCAGATGAAGAGCGTCTCGGTGATGAAGGCCCCTTCCAGGATCGAGCCCACCTGTAAGCCGATCACCGTGATGACCGGGATGAAGGCGTTCTTGAGGGCGTGGCCCACGATCACGCGGCGCTCACTCAGCCCCTTCGCACGCGCCACCCGAATGTATTCCTGCGAGAGCGTGTCGAGCAGGCTCGAGCGCATCAGCCGCATGTTGACCGCCAGGCTCGCCGTGCCGAGCGTGATCGCCGGCAGGAAGATACGCCGCAGGTTCTCGCCGAGCCCCTGGGCCGGCGCGACGTAGCCCCCCGGCGGGAAGATGCGGAAGACGAGCGTGAAGAGCAGGATCAAGATGATGCCGAGGAAGAAGTTGGGGATGGAAACGCCCAGCAGCGTGAAGCCGCTGGCCAGGACATCCCAGGCCGTGCCGCGCTTGATCGCCGCCAGGACACCGACCGGGATGGCGATCACGAGGCTGTAGCAGAGCGCTACCAGGCCGAGCTCGAGCGTCGCCGGCAGCCGCTCGACGATCGCCTCGCGCACCGGCTGGCGCGTCCGCAGCGACCGCCCGAGGTCGCCGTGGAGCGCGCGGCCCAGCCAGGACACATACTGGAGCGGCAGCGGCTGGTCGAGCCCATACTCGTGGCGGAGTGCCGCGATCGTCGCCCGGTCGGGTTCCTCGCCCAGCATCGTCCGCACCGGGTCACCCGGCGTCAGCCGCAACAGGGCGAAGATGATGACGCTGACCAGGAGGGCCACCGGGATCATCAGCAGGAATCGCCGGAGGATATACGCACCCATCGCACCTTCTCGTCGTGAGCCGTGAGCTATGCCACCGCTACTTCAGCCAGGCGCGCTCGAAGCGCATGATGTAGTCGGCGTAGAGCTGCATCCCCTGCACCTTCGGTTGGCTGACCTGGAAGGCCTGCGGGAAGCCGTAGAAGACGAACGGTGCCTCGTCCACGATGATCTTCTGCACCTGCTGGTACAGCGCCTTCCGCTGATTCTGGTCGGTGATCGCGCGGGTCTGGTCGAGCAGCGCATCCACCTGCGGATTGGCGTACTTCGTGTCGCTGAGACTGCCGCCGGTGTGGAACTGGTTGTAGATATTGCCGTCCGGGTCGATCCGACCGCTCCAGCCATAATACACCGCCTGGAAGTTCCCCGTCTGCTGGTCGGAGGCGGCTTTGCTCGCCTCCAGCTGGGTGATGTTCATGGTGATGCCAGCTTGCGCCAACTGGTCCTTGAGCAACTGCGTCAGTTGCGATGTGACCGGCGAGCCGGACGCGATTTTCATCTCGAATGTGAAGCCATCCGGCTTGCCACCGGCCTTGAGGAACTCCTTCGCCCGCGCGACATCGGCCGCCGGGGCCTTGAGTTCCGGGTCATAGGCCCAACTCGACGGTGGGATCGGGCCGTACGCGATCTGCTGGGCACCGAAGAAGACCGTTTTATTGATCTGCTCCCGATCGATCGCCGCCCCGACCGCCTGCCGCAACTCCCGCCGATTGAAAGGCTCGGTCTGCGTGTTGAACGCGAGGCTGCTGTAGCTGAGGCCCGGAGCCTCCCGGAGGACCAGCTCGCCGGACCCCTTGACCGTGGCGTAATCCTTCGGCGGGACGCCATAGTCGATGTCGATATCCCCCGTCTTGAGGTTCGTCAGGAGCACCGTCTCGTCGGTGATCGGTCGGTAGATGATCTTGTCGAGATAGGGCAACGGCTGACCGTCCTGGTCCTTCTTCCAATAGGTCGGATTCCGTTCCACGGTGAGGTGGTCGTCCTTGACCCACTCAACGAACTTGAAGGGGCCGGTGCCGGCACCGACCGGCTTGCGCGTGAAATCCTCACCCCCGGCCTTGATGGCCGCGGGTGATACCATCATCCCGGCGCGGTCGACCAGGTTAGCCAGCAGCGGGGCGAACGGTGCCTTGAGGTTGAACTTGACCGTGTAGGGATCGACGACCTCGACGGCCTGGATGCTGTCGAGTTCGCTCTTGCGCCGACTCGTCTTGTCGTTCAGGTAGCGCTCGATGTTGAATTTCACCGCATCGGCGTTGAAGTCGGTCCCGTCGTGGAATTTGACATCGCGGTGCAGATGGAACACGTACGTCTGCGGGTTGGGGATATCCCACGTCTCGGCGAGCGCCGGGATGATCTGCAGCTTGGTGTCCATCGCGACGAGCGAGTCGTAGAGATTGTAGTAGAGTTGACGATCGACGACCGCGCCCGACAGCAGCGGGTCGAGGTTGTAGAGGTCGGAGGCGAGCCCCGCCTTGAGCGTACCACCGCGCTTCGGTGTCGCGGTGGTCGTGTCCGCGACCGTGCCGCCGCCGACCCCGGGCGTCGTCACCCCACCCGACGCCCCGCTCGGTGGCGACGGCGCGGTTGTCCCGCCGCATGCCGCCAGCAAGGCACCCACCACCAGCCCGGCCACCCCACCGAGGAAGGCACGGCGATGCAATCGCGACGCGCCACCACTGCCCTGCGCCATGCCTACCCCCTCGATAGACCATTCACCCAACTCCGTAGACCGCCAGCATGCCGCGTATCGCGCCCCCCCGGGCACCGCCGCAGATACCCCTCAGCCCGACAGCTTAACTGGCCCTTCGGGCAAAACCGTCGGTTCGCAGAGAAATCGAACTGTCTCGGAGTCTATCAAGCACTATCGTGGCATGTCAAACCGCACGATGGGCAGCTGTGCTGGCTCCTTTGCAGGAAATCGCGCCTCCCTCCGCAGAGCGTCAATCGCGCAACGCTACCAGACAGCGGGGAGCACCGCGCCACTACTACCGACCACGGATCACGGACCACGGACTATCGACCGCTTACTTCAGCGAGCCGGTGGCGAAGCGCATGATCTGATCGGGATAGAGCTGCATTCCCTGCACATTCGGTCGCGCGAGCATGAAGGCGGGATTGAAGCGATAGAAGACGAAGGGGGCGTCCTCGACGATCTGCTGCTGCAGCTGCTGGTACAGCGCCTTGCGCTTCCCCTGATCCCCCTCGCTGCGGGCCTGATCGAGCAGGTCATCGACCGCCTTGCTGGAATACTTCGGGTCGTTGAGGCTACCGCCGGTGTGGAACTGGTTGTAGCTGTTGCCATCGGGATCGATGCGACCGCTCCAGCCGACGAGGGTCGCCTGGAAGTTCCCCTTCTGCTGGTCATCGACGATCTTCGTGAATTCCAGCTGCGTGATATTCATGGTGATGTTCGCCTTCGCCAGCTGATCCTTCACCAGCTGCGCGAGCTGGGTGGTGGTAGGCGAGCCCGCCGAGACCTTCATCTCGAAGGTGAAGCCATCCGCCTTGCCCCCGGCTTTCAGGTATTCTTTCGCCTTATCGGCGCTCGCGCCGTAGGGCTTGAACGCCGCATCGAAGGCCCAACTCGGCGGTGGCACCGGGCCGTAGGCGGGCTGCCCGATCCCGAAGAAGACCGTCTTGAGGAGCTGATCGCGATCGACCGCCTCGGCGACGGCCTGACGTAACTCTTTCTTGCTGAATGGCTCCGACTGCGTATTCAGCTCGAACGACGCGAAGCCCAACCCCGGCATCTCGGAGAGGATCAACTCGCCGCCACTCTTGATGCCCGCGTAATCTTTCGCCGGGACGATGAAGCCGATGTCGAGATCGTCGGTCTTCAGGTTGGTGAGGGCGACCGTCTCATCGGTGATCGGGCGATAGGTGATCTTGTCCAGGTAGGGGAGGGCGACACCAGCGGCATCTTTCCGCCAGTAGTTCTCGTTGCGGGTCAGGGTGATGTGGTCGCTGGTGACCCACTCGACGAACTTGAACGGCCCGGTGCCTGCATCGATCGGCTTGCGCGTGAAGTCTTCGCCGCCCGCCTGCGCCGCTTTCGGCGAGACCATCATCCCCGCGCGATCGACGAGATTGGCGAGGAGCGGGGCGAACGGTGCCTTGAGGTTGAACTTGACCGTGTAGGGATCGACGACCTCGACGCTCGTGATCGTATCGAGCTCGCTCTTCCGCTTGGTGTTCTTGTCGGTGAGGTTGCGCTCGATGTTGAACTTGACGGCCTCGGCGTTGAAATCGGTGCCGTCGTGGAACTTCACCCCCTGGCGCAGGTGGAAGATGTAGGTCTTCGGGTCGGGGAGTTCCCATTTTTCCGCCAGACCCGGCTGGATCGTCAGCTTGTCGTCGTAGGTGACGAGCGAGTCGTAGATGTTGTAGAGCACCTGGCGATCGACGAGCAGGCTGGAGCGCAGCGGGTCGAGGTTGGCGATGTCGGAGTCCAGCCCCGCCTTGATCGTCCCGCCCTTCTTCGGCGTGCCCGCCACCGCAGCACCGCCGCTGCTCTGCGTCGGCGTCGCGGCGGTGCCGCACGCCGCGAGGACGAGCGCGACGAGCGGGATGCCGAGGCCGAGCGCCAGTGCGCGTTTCAGCGCCTGACGGCGCGTGAGTTGACCCTTCAGTGCCTGACACATGAGAACATCAAGCTGGTCCAACGTCCCGTCCATCCGCGCTGCCATCGTCTTCTCCACTATCATACCCGGCCCTCACCACCACAAGCGACGCGCCTCGCTACGGTATCACGGGCCGAGGGGATTGTCACCCCTCTGTATTACATCGTCACAGCCAATCCACACGGACGGACCTGCATGCTGAACGTCTGGAAGACGCTCAGCATACCATATTCTCAGCTCGACTTTAGCGATTCAGGTGACGTAGTAGCGTACAGCGGTCAGGCGTTCCACGAAGGCGCGCGGGAGTTTGACGATGTCATCGCCATAGTCGGTCGCCTGAAAACCCTCGTGTCGCCATAGCTGGACTTGATCCGGCCCTGCGGACAGATCAGCATCAGGCAGCGGCGCCTCGGTGGTACACCTCTGCGGGTACGGTCAGGTTCAGCCTTTCAGGCGGCAACGATGGCGGTATAGTGGGGCATGGTCGGCCCCGCGAGGCCGGATTTGGCATTTGCCTGCACCATCGATGACCAGAAGTGGACCGCGGTACAGATCCATGAACCGCGACTCGCCCGTCTCGATGGTCCCCGTCTCGTCGACGATCGCATCGAACTCGGCGTTCTTCCAGCGGTGGGGATAGAGGGCCGGTTGACCGGCGGCCAGGGCATAGCGGCTGTGGTATTGCAGCAGGTTCACATAGGGGCCGCGCACGGCGCCCGATATGCCGGCGAGGAAGATGTCGACGTCGCCGGTGGCCAGCAGCGTGGCCGTGTTCGTCGGGGCCTTGAACGAGGCCTCGAAGCCGGCCTGCCGGAACTGCCGGACGATCATCGGGATGTGGTTCTCGAAGAAGCCCGCCGTGCTGAGCATCACGAAGGAGAAACGCGTGCCGGTCGCCCACGTCGGCGCGCCGGTCACGGTGCGGGTCCACCGCGACCGGGTGCGCATCTGGCGCGACGCCGCCTGCCTGGCGGACCATCCCCGCGCGCTGGGGGATGCGCGCCGCCGCGTCATCGACCCGGCGCACTTCGCCCCGCTCTTCCCCCAGAAGCGCCGGACCCAGGCGATGCTCTACCGCGAGCTCCTCCTCGACCTCGACGGGCGCGCCCTCGCCTTCATCGGCGAACTCTCCCGGTGGCAGCGGGACCGCCTGCGCGAGGAACTGCTCGCCGTCTATGCCCTCCACGAGCGGCACGGCCCGGCCGCGCTGCTGGCGGCGATGGCCCGCGCCGACGCCGGCACCTACAACGCCGCCGCCCTCGCCCTCCTCCTGTCCGCCCCCGCCCAGGCACCGGCCACCCCGCCGCCGGTGCCGTTCGTCGGCCTGCCGTCCCAGGCCGAGGTCGACCGCCTCCTGAGCAGCTACGAGACCTGGGTCCACGTCGACGTCGCCCTCCCGACGGAGTCGACCGCCGCGGCCGGAGCGACAACTGCGGCGATACGGGCGGAACGGAGGCACCGCGAGTGGCGGGTCACCGGGCACACGTACCACAGAGGAGGGCGAGGACCATGAGCGCAGGCTATCGCGGTCCGTCGGACCAACCAGGACGCTCGCGGCGGCTGAAACGGCGCGCGTTCATGCGGCTGCTCACGGCGAGTGCGGGCACACCGGCCCTTATCGGGCTCCTGGCTGCATGCGGCGGTACGGCGACCACGTTAACCACCGCGCCGAGCACGTCGGCGACGACATCCACCAGCGGCATGATCGCCGCGACCGGCGTGATCACGCCTACGGCGGGGACTGGGGCCACCCGCGCTGTCAGTGGCACGACTACCCCAGGCGCGGGGACCGGAACCGCCGCCCCGACCACCGGTGGCGCACCTGGCGGCCAGGTGAGCTTCCATTGGAGCAAGCCGGTCACCTTCAACCCGCTCTTCTCCACCGCCGGGGTGGAACAGGGCATCGAGCAGTTAATCCTCGGTGCGCTGGTCAAGGTCACCGACGGACTCGAGGCGCTCCCCGATATCGCGGAGAAGATCGATGTCTCCCCGGACGTCACGACCTACACCTTCACGCTGCACAAGGACCTGAAGTTCACCGACGGTAAGCCGCTCACCGCCAAGGATGTCATCTTCACCTACGAGCGGGCGATCGACAAGCGCGTCGGCAACTACTGGGGCGGGCGCCTCCTCGACATCGCCGGGGCCGCCGATTACAGCCAGCAGAAGGCGGACCACGTCACCGGCCTCGAGATGCCGGATGACTACACCGTGAAGATGACCCTGACGCACCCAGACGCGACCTGGTTGTTGACCCTCGGTGATTTCGCCGGGCTGGGCATCCTCCCCGCGCATGTCTTCGCGGGTGTGGCACCCGACCAGCTCCGGCAGCATCCGTTCTCGCTGAAGCCCGACACGAGCGCGGGCGTGTTCCAGTTTGTGCAGTACCAGACGGACCAGTTCCTCGAACTCAAGCGGAACGAGGGATACGGCGGCACCAAAGCGAAGCTCGACCGGCTCTTCGGGAAAATCCTCACCACGGACGCGGCATTGGCGCAGTTGGATCAGGGCGAACTGGACCTGATGATCCTGCCGATCGGCGAGGTCGAACGGGTGAAGAGGAACCCGAACCTGACCGTGGCGAGCGTCCCGAGCCCCAGCATCGACTTCCTGTCGATCAACCTCGAGAAGGCCTATCTCCAGGACAAGCGAGTGCGCCAGGCGATGATGTATGCCCTCGACCGCGAGGCCATCGTCACGGAGATCTACCAGGGCCAGGCGCAGCTCGTCAACCAGACCATCGTTGGCCCCGACTGGATGGGGATGCCCCAAGTGAACCCCTATCCGTTCGACCCGAACAAGGCGAAGCAACTCCTCAAAGACGCGAACTGGGACAGCGGACGCCAACTGGACGCGCTGTATTATCCGGGCAGCCGGGAGCGCGATGCCTACGCCCCGATTCTCCAGCAACTCTTGAAGGATGTCGGCATCAGCATCACCTTACGATCCCTCGAACTCGCCGAGTATACGCGCCTCCGCAACGCCAGCACGTTCGATCTCGCGTTCGTGGGCGGCGGCATCTTCCGACAGGACCCGAATGTCTCCGGCAAGTATTTCGAGACGGTGAATTTCGTGCCGACCGGTGCCAACTACTCCCACTACTCGAATAAGCGGGTGGATGAGTTGTTTGCCACGGGGCGTGCCACCAGCGACCGCGCCCAGCGCAAGCAGATCTACACCGAGGTCGCGACCATCCTCAATGACGAGGTGCCCTGGCTCTTCCTCTGGTCGCCGAACTCGATCTTCGGCCACAACAAGCGGCTCGTCGGGTTCAAGCCGCCGAGCTACGCCACCCATGACATGTGGAACGCCGAGCAGTGGACCGTGACCCAATAGTTGCGGGAATCGGCGACGCTTGCACCGCGCGATGTGCGCGCGGAGCCGGTGTACCGCGACCGTAGACCCACGCGGTGCCGATTCCCGATAGCCCGCGTTATCGCCGGGCGCGAGACGGGAGGGAGAACATGGCGGATATCGAACGACCGGTCGAGCAACAACGCGGCATGGGCAAGGAGCACGGTGCCCTGACCCACGCCGCGACCGCCAAGCTGAGTCGGCCGAAGAGTGGCGTCTGGCAGCGTTTCCGCCGCCACCGGGTGGCGGTCATCGGCGCGATCATCCTCCTCGTGCTCACTATCGGCGCGGTCGGTGCGCCGCTCTTCGCGGGCAATGATCCCTATCGTGTGAACATCAGCGCCTACCGGAAAGGGCCACAGGCCGGCCATCCCTTGGGGACCGACTCCTCCGGTCGGGATGTGTTCAGCCGCCTCCTCTACGCCGGGCGCGTCTCGCTCTCGGTCGGCCTGGTTGCGGTCACGATCTACACGGCGATCGGTGTCGTCCTCGGCGCGCTATCCGGGTTCTATGGCGGGTGGGTCGATTCGACCATCATGCGCCTCGCCGACATCGTGCTCTCCTTCCCCTCGCTGATCCTGATCATCACCATCGTTTCGCTCCTGGGGCCGAGTATCTACAACATCATGCTGGTGATCGGCCTGCTCGGCTGGCCGCCGATCGCCCGCATCGTGCGTGCCCTCTTCCTGAGCCTGCGCGAGCGCGAATTCATCCTGGCGGGGCGGACGATCGGGGCGTCGAATAGCCGCCTGATTTTCCGGCACATGCTCCCCAACGCCATCGCCCCGGTGATCGTCGCCGCGACGCTCGGCATGGCCAGCGCGATCCTGCTCGAGGCGGGGCTCTCTTTCCTCGGCCTCGGCGTGCAGCCGCCGACGCCAAGCTGGGGCAACATGCTGACCGACGCCCAGTCGCTCACGGTGCTGGAGTCGATGCCCTGGCTCTGGATCCCCCCCGGGGTCATGATCGCGCTCGCGGTCCTGTCGATCAACTTCATCGGCGACGGATTGCGCGACGCGCTCGATCCGTATCTCCTGCGGTAACGCTCCGGTATGGCCGCACGATCCCGCGTCGCGGGCGCACGATCGGTGTCGAGAATGGGTCGGCAGGGATGTGCGTCGTCGCATGAGCAGAAGTGGTGCGTGGTAGAGAGCGCACGCACCTGAGGGGAAAGGGGCAAGGGTATGGCGGGGATCTACGAACGTCTCGGGATCAGGCCGATCATCAACGCCCGGGGGACGCACACGCGCCTCGGGGGCTCGCTCATGGCACCGGAGGTCCTCGAGGCGATGCGCGAGGCCGCCGGCGCGTACATCGTCCTCGATGAGTTGCAGGAGCGGGCAAGCGCGCTCATCGCCCGCGCCACCGGTGCCGCGGCTGGGATGGTCACGGGGGGCGCGGCGGCCGGGCTGCTGCTTGGCACGGCCGCGTGCATCGCCGGGGACGATCGGGCCAAGATCGACCGGTTACCGTCGACGGCGGGCATGAAGGACGAGATCGTCATGCATCGCGCGCACCGCAACGGCTACGATCACAGCGTCCGCGCCACGGGTGCCCGGATCGTCGAGATCGGCTACCCGAGCGGGACCCTCCCGTTCCAGCTCGAGGCGGCGCTCAACGACCGAACGGCGGCCGTGGTCTATCTGCTCGCCCCCTGGGCGAGCCCGGGGGCGCTGCCGCTGGCCCAGACGTGCGCGATCGCGCATGAGCATGGCGTGCCGGTCCTGGTGGACGCCGCAGCGGTCTTGCCGCCGGCGGAGAACCTCACGCGCGTCATCGCCGCAGGTGCCGACCTCGTCGTCTTCAGCGGTGGCAAGGGGATCAACGGGCCGCAGTCGTCCGGCATCCTCGCGGGGCGGGCCGACCTCATCCGCGCCGCGCTACTGAACGGGAGTCCCAGCCACAGCATCGGCCGGGCTGCCAAGGCGGCGAAGGAAGATATTGTCGGCCTCATGGTGGCGCTCGAACGCTACTTGGCGCGCGATCACGCCGCCGAGATCGTCGCCTGGCGCGGGCAGGCCGAGTGGCTGATGCGCGACCTGCGCGACCTGCCCGGCGTCACCGCCACCTATCACCACGACGAGCGCGAGCACCACACGCCCCGCGTCGAACTCACCTTCGACCCGGCGACCGGCATCGACGCGGGCGAAGTGATCGCGGCGCTGGAGGGACACGACCCGCGGATCTTCCTCTTCGCGCCGACCGGGCCGAGCGCCAGGCCGAACAGCGTGGTGATCAA
>JAABUH010002882.1_pt1 | contig 15705 bp, 21 predicted proteins | sample 5559121 | NCBI WGS metagenome assembly JAABUH01 (sample SAMN10711871, study PRJNA513364) | rock metagenome | isolation source: Antarctica rocks | place: Antarctica: Victoria Land, Battleship Promontory nord | collected 2015-12-28
CCTGTTCAGGGGCCGCGCCAAGGTGTACGTGCAGGGCGCGGACAAGGCGCGCCTGCCGCCCCAGCGGCCCAGCTAACGCCGGAACCCTGCCCTCATGACCGCGGCGTCAGCACAAGCCCGTTCCTGTGTCATGCCGTGGCGCAGCCCGCTCGGGGCGGGCGGCAGGACGACGTGGATGTGCATGCGAGCGCATGGACCTGCGTCCGCACCCGGCCGCAACTCCTCGCGCCTGCGTGAGGCTGGGCCATCCAGGCAGAGCATGCGGCCGGCTGCCGCATGCGCAGGCATGGAAGGAGAAGGGCCAGGGCTTGCTGACGGTGCGGCAGCCGGCCGGCGGCGGGCCCTCCGCGGTCGTCTTCACGACCGAGGCCGGGCGCGTGCTGGTCAACGCGGCGCTGTACAAGGGCGTCAAGGTCGTGCTGCAGGTGGGTACCCGGACCCCAGCCCTGCATGTCAACCTGTGGTGCGTCAGACGCGCTCGCGCTGGCTGCCAGGCGGCATGTGAGCTTCTGCTTGTATTGGAGGCCCGCCTGCATGTCGACCCGTGGTGCGGCGTACGCACTCGCGCTGGCCGCCAGGCCGCGTCTGAGCTCCGCTTCGAAGTTGAGGCGCCTCTGCTTGCGAGGCCGATGTCAGGGGCATGCGGCCCTGTATGGCCCGCTCTGCGCTTCAAGACAGGTCAGCATAGGTTACTGTCTCCAAAGGCCAACGCGTTGCTCACTGCCATGGTGCCCCTTCCTGCGGCGGCTGCAGAGGCAAATACTCTGTCCCGGCAGCTGAGAAAGCAAGCGTGGTAGAGCGTTGGTGTCTGCAGGCCTCTACACATTCCACAGCCCCAGCAATGCGATCACGTCCCAGGCACAGCTCGGACTCACCGGCCTGCGCGCACGCAGGCGAAAAAGCCGCACATGGCCACGCTGTCGCTGCTCGTGGCGGCCGCGGAGACCGAGGAGGCAAGCATGCGACCGCTGCTGGCCAACCTGTACGCCGCCGACAGCGCCAGCGAGTTCGCCGCCGCCGTGTCGAAGGCCGCGCCGCAGTGACGCGCTCGCGCGCGCGCCAGTCTTGGCGCCTGCTGTGACTGTCGCACCCGGGCAGAGGCGCGAGCGCCGCGCTGAGCGTTTGCATGAGGAGTCCCAAATGTGAATTGCTAGAATTCTACGGTACAGTTTTTGGGCGCACTAAGCATGCGCTCTGAGCACTTGCGCACGCCGAGCGGGGTTGCATAGGATGGTGTCGTGATGAAGGCACATGCAGAGGCGCCTGCAGAGGTGTCAGACAGGCCGGCCTCAAAAGTATTATAGTGTTATGCACGCAGCGCACAGGGCATGCTGCAGCACGGGCGTGTGGTAGCATGCGCCTGCTTGCGCCTGCATATGTTCACGCGCCCATGGCCCAAGGCGGCCTCCCAGCAAACACTGGCGGCGCCCTCCCACCATGTAAGTCTGCGCGGCACAGATGCAGTGCCACCCCCGCCGCACAAGACAGATGCTGGCAGCGCGGAGGCGGCGCGCACAGCACGCGCATCACTGCTTGTCCTCTTTCTGGAGCAGGACGCGCGCCACGCTCTGCGGCCCGCTCTGGTTGGTGGCAAAGACGACGATGTCGCCAATCTGCACGTGCAGCGGCCTGCGCACGCGAGCCACGTGCCCACTTCAATGGAATGGTAGATGTTTGAATATGAGACTTTCTATGCTGCATAATCAGCAGCCGCCCCTGCTCATATGCAAAGTGTGGTTAGTTAAGGCAGCAGTGCGACTTCAGCACAACTGCAGCTTGCCTGCATGTGTGGCCGTGCAAAAAAGTCTGGACGCCCCCGCATGGGGTAGATTCATGCAGATCATGGCCTCACATGCCGCACATGCAGATCATTACCTCCGCAGGGCCTGTGGCATGGGCAGAGGCAGGGCCACCCAGCAGCACATGCGCCTCGGTGAAGCGGAGCGGCACCTGGTGGCAGCATACAGGACATTGTCGGCAATGTCATCCGCGTTGAGCGGCACGATGCCAGCGTAGACGGCGTCCGCCTTGCCCTTGTCGCCCTGCGATGCGCAACGGCGGCCTGCGTCAAACATCGCCGGACTGCCCGCTGAACAGGCTCCGATTTTGTGGCACTAGAGGAGAGAGATGATGTCTCAAGGTTGCAGAGCGAGTGGGCCGCAAAGGCTGCAATTGCCTGCGAGCGCGCGTACGCACGCGGCAAAGGCAGCTGCAGAGAACCATGGCAGCTTGTGCGCATGTCATACAGAAGTCCACATGTATCAACGTTCACATAGCGACACCGCAGCCCGGACAGCCAGGGAGTGCGCTGACCAGTCACGCAGGGCTGCGGAGCGCGGCGTAGGCTATGGGAACTCCGGCGCATGCTCTGCAGCGTGCGCCGCAGGCGGGCCCGCGCCTTGAAGCGCACGGTGCTGAACTCGGTGTTGACGGCGCCAGGACTGATCGCGGAGACGCGCACGGCGGTGCCGACCAGGTCGTGCCGCGCGCAGTCGGTGAAGCCCGCCACAAAGTGCTTGGTGCCGCAGTAGACCGAGCCTGCGCGCGCATGGACACGCACTACACCGAGCCTGTGCGCGCATGGACAGCCCAATGCGCAGGGTCTACACAGTGCTGTCCACCGTCTGATCTCACCTTGAGCTATCGCACTTAGTTGTGCAGTCACGCTGCCGCCTGCCGCCAACAAGCAGTGCCGCGCAACCAAGCACCCGCATGCCAGCCAGTGTTCACGCTAGATCTAGCGGCTAGATTCAGTATGATCTGGGCTTGGCACCAACGGTATCAACCATGGCAGCCTTGGGCTGCAGGCGCTGCAGCAGGGCCTCCACGGGCACTGCGGCCGAGGCCGTGTGCTGACATGAGTGCTACAGATCCCACATGCGGCAAGCAGCTCAGCACACCCAATGCCAGACACGCAGGCTTCGAGCCGTCGGCTTTGCCAGGCAGCGCGGCTCCACGCAGGCGCACCGCCCGGATACGGCGTGTGCCCAGCGATGCTGGACATGTTTATAATGTGGCCGCGGTTGCGCGCGACCATGCCCTTGGCCAGCTCGCGTGTCAGGATGACCTGCACGCAAAGCCTTGGTTCGCCGCAGCAAGCTTGCCTTCAAGTGGGTACCTGGTTGTGCAAATGACATGTTTGCACGGTTTTTTCAAGAGAGTCAAAGGATCTATTTCCTGAGCCAAAGGATGAGTTGCATGCGGACACTTGCAGTGCCTTTGGTCTGATGCGCCTCACGCTGACAGGCACATGTCTGCGCTCCTCCTGTGTGCCAGCATGCATGGTAAAGCCAAAAAAACTGAGCACACCAGAGCGGGCCAGGCTGCCATGCGTGTGCAGCTGCAAGGCGCATGCCTTGGTGCAAGGTAGGGGTGCTTGCACTTGCCGACAATGCAGGGCTGCCTGCGGGGGTGGCGCGCACCACAGCAGACACATTCGTGGTGATCATGCCCAGCGCATCGCCGGTGGTGGTGCCCTGCACGGGCGCGGTGCCGAGCGCCAGGCCCGCATTGTTCAGCAGGATGTCGACCTGCGCAGCGCAGGCGCCTGCTCGCTGCCGTGTCCCACCAGCAGGGCACCAGCGCATGACCGGGGCCACGCGCACTGCCCGTGATGCATGGGTCGAGATGTGCAGTCGAGTTGATATGCATTGCATAGCCCTGTTTCAGGGGTGCGCCCGTAGGCAGCCAACCTTGTCTGATGCACGGTTGCAAGTCATTCTGTGATGCATGCGCTACCACGGCTCTCGCAGCGCCGCGCTGTGCCTGCCACCGCCCGCCTGCTCAGGCAGGGCAGGAAGCGGGCTCCGCCGTGGGGCCCCGCGCCTCGCGGAAGCCCTGCGGCAGCTCGGCCGCGAGCGACTCCACCTGCGCCAGGACCGAGAGGTCCGCGGCCACGTTGTGCACCTCCACCTGCCGCCGCGCACCTGTCAAGGCAGGCGCGCACCCTCCAGGTGCTCACACACGTGCAGGGGCATGCCCTACACTCGTGAAAAGAAGGGCGAGCTACTCACTGCTGCCGCTGCAACGAGCTCCCGACATGCTGGGCCAGCACTGTGGGAGCAGCTGGCAGGGACGCTGAGGCCACTTGAGCGCACGTTGTACTGCGTCTGCAGCTCCTCCTTGAGCGCCTCCAGGCGCTCCAGTCGCCGCGCGACAAGCACCAGCTTGGTGCCGGCCTCTGCAAACCTGCGGGCTGCCGCTAAACCTATTCCAGCTGATGCACCTGCAACGCAAAAAGCGTACGGACTTGTGTGGTGTAGCCAGACATTGGTGTACGCATGGACGGCAGCACTACAGTCTAAAACTTTTGCGGTAAACACACCGCCACTCAACTTGCACGGCACACCTGTTACAAGCACAGTCCAGCCCTTGATTGACAGGGGCTGGTACAGCTTTGACGCCATGGCGTTTCAACAGCCGGTATGGTAGCGCTCTGCGCCTCGACTGTGCGGGGCAATGCTGGCTTGAAGAGCCTGTTGATGGTCGTACTAAGCTAAGAAAGCACGTGCACACCCCACCCTAATAGTTTATGAATGCGTTGCCCAGCTGCGAGGACATGTCAGCCCGTCCGAGCTCAAGACCAGTCTCTGTGGTTGACATAGTGTGCGTTGGGAACACATAGGCCAGCAGTCAGTCACGCGAGTGCATTATTTTGTTCCCCAGCACAGAGCGCAAGGTATAGGTTAGTTGGGCACATGGTGCACTTGCAAGCTGCAGTCTGCGCAGGATACATGCTGTGTTGCATTGCTGACACCTTGAGAGGCCATGGCTTGCAGGCTTGAGGCTGGTGTGCGCATCACGCCGCTGGGTGACTAGACCATCACTGGACCAGTGGTGGTCCAGTGGAGACTTCCAGACCACTTGGCACAGGACCATGTAAGCAGAGAATTGTCATTGTGTCTGGGGTGGCGGACCTGGTCAGGAGGTTCTGCTGTGGCGCGCGCACTAGATACGGACTGACTGTTACAGCACGGCGCTTTGCCGGCGCGCATGCCCTCCGGGCTCTGCCGCGCATCCGAGGACCTCCTGCCGGAAATGCCTGGATCCCCGAGCGGTCCGCCTGACTGATCCGCTGCCTCCTCCGCATACGGCGGCGGCCGAAACGCTGCAGCCACACATCCTGTCAGAGGGTCCAAAAGTACACGCTGTTCCAGCGTGTATGGACACTCTTCTCCTGACTGATCATGAAAGCAAAGCAATGTCATGCCTTGTGACCTGCTGCGTCAAGGCCGCTCGAGTATGCTGTTCTAGGCAGACCGAAACAACTCCGCATGCATGCCGGGCAGGAGAGCAAGCTTCAGCGCGTGCCCTGCAACCCGCCGCCGCCGAGCAGACCAGCTCCCAGGCAGCGCCTCGCGGCTCATGCAAGCGCAGCCCGTGCGGCCGGACGCGCGAGCGCGCACCCAGGAACATGAGCGCGCTCGCGAGGTCCATGGCGCCCAGCACCAGCATAGCTACGTGGTAGTCCCCGCCGGCCGTCGACAGCTTGCCCAGCAGCGTTGGCCCGATGAACCCGCCCGCCTGCGGCCGGCCGCATGCGTGCTGCTATCAGGGCTGGCTTGCTCTGAACGAACCAAGGAGGAAGGTGCACAGACGCGCTGCAGAACAGCATGGAACTTGAACGAATGTATCACTGAGAGAGGGCGTATGCCACGCAGATACCCTGGCAGCAGTATTGACAGGGCTGGCTCGCCTGGCCGTGTGCGTCTGCAAGCAGACCCACGCACCGCTCCAAAGATGTTAATTATCGCGATGGTGGTCGCGCGGGCGGTCCCGTGCGGCGGCACAAACATGGCCGGCCAGCTCCACACGGGCCCTGCCGGCCGCACACCAAGGGGCTGAGCTGGCCTAGCATGTGGTGCACTCCAGAAACGATGCATGAATGCAGTCTCTGGCAGCTCCCACACCCAGCGCACCTGCCAACTTGTTTCTCCGTGGAGTTTGCTTATTGCTCACACTCACAGTCACGCTCATGACAGAAAAGGCCCGCAAAAGTCCCCCACCCTCCATCTCACTCATGGTCGCAAGCCTGCGCACGCAGCGCTTTCGGTCAGACATGGGCACAGGCGGCGCGCCCGAGACCGCCCACGCGCCCATGGCGGCCACAACAATGAGCGCGATGCCGGTGAACGGCCCGCCGCGCCGCACGCCGAGCGGCACGAGCATGAACGCAGCGCCCGTGAGCGCGGTCGGCGCGGCCGCGTGCCAGTTGCGCTCGCCGAAGCGCCGCGCGGAAAGCGCGTTGAGTGCCATGGCGGCCGCCGCGGGCACGTACACCACGCTCGCCAGCGCCGCGATCACGGCCGCGTGCACCGCCTGCGCTGCAGGGCGCCGGGCCGCTCAAGCTAGTCCCGGATAGCAAGCACACGGGCAGCGCCATGGCGGCCGCCGCGGGCACATACACCACGCTCGCCAGCGCCACGACCACGGCCGCATGCACTGCCTGCGCAGCAGGGCGCTGGGCTGCTCAAGCCAGTCCATGACAGCGGGCATGCGGGCTCTCAAAAACATGTGATTATGTCTGCGTGCGATTCCCAAGAGGACCAACTGGTATTCAGCCGAAGACAGCTTGCAGGCCCGGCTGATGCGCTTGCAAAGGTATACCACCAGGGCCCCCTCGCAGACCTTCTCAAGATCATGGCCATCAATAGCGCTCCAAACAGGCCGCATTGTTCCTTGTGGACCATTTTTTCTTTAGACTGCAAAAGATGCGTTCCTGAAGCGCGGCGGATGGGAGGGTGAGGTTGGACCCCAGCGGGCCGGAGGCATGTGGCGCTCGGTGCGTCGCGCCTGCTCGCGCTCGGAGCGCGGCGGCGGCGGCGGCGGCGCGGCGCCGCCGCCAAAGCGCCCGCTCAGTATGGCGTCCAGCAGCAGCGGCGTCCAGAACAGGATTGCGAAGCTGGTCGCCTGCATGAGCAGCCACGCCACGCCCAGGTACCAGACGGACCACAGCCGCAGCGGCGCTGCGCGCGCGGGACACGGCCGTTTGTGGAAATGTGGTGCCTGCGCGTGCCTGCAGGCTCGCTGCTCACCTGCGGGGGCCCTGCCGGTTGCAGTCTCTCCGCTGCATGTCGGAAGGCGGGGGCGGGAGCTTCAGGCAACCCACGCCGTCGAGCAGTGGCGCAGTGACACACCCTGATTCAGCCGGCCTGCGTGTCTGCATGGCAGGGCAGCCCAGCCCCCCCACTGCACAGGGGCCGCACCGTGCCACCGCCCGCTGGCGGCGCAGGCCCGGCGCGAGGCGCGCTGCGCCGCGTCCTGCTGCGCGCGCAGGTGCGCGCTCTCCGCGGGCGCCAGGAAGGACGCGCTGGCCGGCGTGCGCGCCAGGCCCGCCTGCGGCAGCCGAGGCAGTCTCTAGTCACCGATGCGACGGGTGCCGGCGCCCCGCGGGCCACAGCGCCCGCCGCGCCGCCAGCATTGCGCGTCCATGCTCAGAGCAGGCTTTGAAGAAAACACGTCATGCCTTGTAACGGCTGAACGGCCATGCCGCAGCGGCCGCGCTCGGGCCGCGCGCGTGGGGACCCGCACCGCGACCACCAGGGCGTACGCCGCAGTGACGAGGCCGAGGACGAGGAACAGGTACTGCCAGCCACGCAGCCCGCCGCGGCCGTCGAGCAGCAGCAGGCCCGCCGCCACGGGCGCGCCCAGCACCTGCGTGTCTGAGCCTCAGGGGCCAGGGGCATGGAAGGGCATCCTTCTGTTGCGGCCGCACACCCCCGCATGGCGGCAAGGCAGGAGAGCCTTTGACAGGAAACCCAGAGCTTCATGCAGCCGCCAACATCATGCTGCAGTCACAATGCCTCAGACAGTGCCGGCCTGTGGCCCGGCGCACGTTAGTCAGGAGATGAAAGACGTGCGGCCAAGCAGGGTCTCTGCCGACGGTGCTGACTCGCGGCCGCCTAGCAGCTCACGGGCCAATCGAGACAGTGTGGCGCGTCAACGCGCGGCGCCTAGTGAGCGGCCGCGCCTGCGAGATGGCGGTGGCGGTGCTCGCCGCAGCCCATGGGACGCCGACCTCGCCCGGCGCGTAGAAGAGCGCCATGTGGCACCAGATGGCTGGCGCGCGCGGCGCCCTGCTCAGCATGCGGGCCGCTTGTGCAGGCACGGGCGTCAGTCCTGCACGGCCTGAGCTGCCCTACCCTGCATGGCATGCAAGCCCCAGGCGTCTTGGGAAAACCCCCTCATGTGCCCCACTTGCAGCCTCGAACAGCTGCTGGTAAGAGTGCCAGCTGACACACTTCTGACATGAGCTCCTGTGCGTTCTGGAAGTGAGGGCGGCAGCGCACTTCCAAAGGTACCCGACTCAAAGACGCCCAGTAGCGTGCGTACAACATAAAACGATGCCACGCTGTGGATGGCCGCTGTGGCGGCAGACACTGCGCCCCTGCGGCACATCACCAAATGCGTCAAGCCTCTGAGTGAGGGTCAACAGCTGCCTGTTGCACCAGAGAGGGCGCGGCACTACCATGCCACCAGCAGAAACGTCAGCCACTGCGGCGGGCCGACGTATGCTCCCGCAAGCACTGACGGCACCTGCACCACCGCCGACCCCGCAAAGAACAGCCCTGCGCGGGTAACAGTCAGCGTGAAGGCGGGGTTGTGCATGCCAACGTAAAGTGAACCAGCAGGAAAACCCGCAGCTGGCTGGACACACCTGCGCCAAGCCCGTACTCATAGTTTGTGAGCCCCAGGTCCGGTATCAGCGCGATGGCTGCGAAGCTGAGCGAGCTTCTGTCAAAGTATGTCCACAAGATGGTGCCCCAGTGTATCGGAACCAGGTGCCAAAAGGTCTTGCGGAGCACGTCAGCGTGGCACACGGGCGCGTGCGCGGCTGCGCCGTTCAGGGGCTCCGACGCCTGGCAAGGGTGCGGGCCAGAGGTGGAGCAATCGGAGCTGCCCTCCAGCTTGTCGCCCGCGGGCACAGCCGGTGCCAGATTCATAAGGAGAGGTCTGCCTCCCCAGGTGTGCGCTTGCAATTCAGCTTTCGTTCCGGAACTTGGCCTGCAGCGCCTAAATAAGCACAGCACACATGTCTTGCATTGTAAGCAAACGCAAAAGCAAAAGCAAGCCAGGCTTCTGTCCTGATTCCTCAATGGGGGCTAGGCTAGTTGCAATGCACAGAGCAACACCATGCCAGCAAGCATGAACGCATCAAACCAGCGTATCAGCCAACAGTGGGTGGTATTGGGACTTGCGGGGCTTCTTCTTACATGAGCTTGCTGAGGTAGCTAATGCACTTCGTGGATCCTGGATATGGTACCAAAATTTGGTGCAAGCCTGCAGCCAACCTGCTTGGTGCGCCCACCGGTGCATGTCCTGTTGGCAAACCCATGGAAGTAAGCACACATTGGATTCGCTAGGTCCAGCACTCTTTCGCCACACCCAAGTGCTGCTCACAGCTGGCCTTGAAATGCGCAGGTCAGCCAGGTCAGCCCTTGAACCCCAACACCGAGTCCCAGCTGCCGCCCTTTTGCCTGTTCAGGCTGTCATCTGGCTGACTTGTGCACCCTAGGCGACCAGCGCATACGCAGGCCGGGTCAAAGCCGCTCGGCGTGCAGCATGCGGCGAAGGGCACATCCGCGCCATCGCGCGTGGCCCGCCACTGCCACACATCGCTCTGCGATCGGAACTTGCCCCCAGGGTCCAGCTCCTGCGCGTGGTAGGGCTGCCTTAGGTGTGCCATGTGCTGGAGGCCGATACCCCATTCATGCAGCGTGCGCCACTGCAGACATTATTCACGGTCATATTTGCCACGCATGCAATTTTTCAGCCGCGCATGTGGTGGCTGTACTCACATGCTGGCAGGTCCCAGGAATCAAGCGTGGCGGCCAAGCGGAGCCAAGCCATGTGCTGCATGCGAGCATTCGCGCATGCAAGCTGACAGACAATGACCAGTCATGGCAGAGTGGAGTCATCGGCAGACCGGCAGACCCGCACGCCGTCCGCCCGCCAGGCTGGGCTGCCGGCCAGGGCCGCGCGCCTGCACAGCGCAGCCGAAGTCGCACCACTGCGGGTACTGCGCCGCGCCGTCGAAGCAGGGCTCCGCCCAGGGCTGGCCGGCCTTGCCCCAGTGCACGCGCCCGCTGCAGGGCGGCGCCAGCATCATCCTGTAAAATGCCTGCATGCGCGGTCGCGGCGCACGTCGCTTGACCAGTGGCAACACATGGCAACGACTCTTTACCACAAGGCAGGTCCTCCAGTGGCATGTCTTTGCGTCAGGGGACTGCCCAAAGCACGAGTTCAGTCCCTGGCCTGCAAGACCTTACAGGGGCGCCATGGCAGGAATGCTGACTGGATGCAAAGAGGCTGGTGGCGCATGCTCAGAGGTCAAGCCGTGGGCGCTTTCGGGTGAGATGCCGGCCCAGCTGGCCCACCTCGAATGCCCTGTTGCGCTCGCCGGTGCTGTGCGACAGGTGGTCCTCGATGTTGACATACATGCGCGGCCCGCCGTTGGTGTTGCCGATGTAGGCGTCCGTGGCCGCGCCGAAGCGGACCAGGCCCGGCACGCGGAAGCCCGCGCGCAGGTCCTGCGTGTCCAGAGCCGCCAGCAGCTGCGGCGCGGGTGCGCGCCCTATCACACTGAGCGTGCAGGCGTGCATGCAGCGGCGCCCAGGGGGCAGGAAGGTTGTGCACAGGTGCTTGAGGGGCTGCATGCACAGCCGCCACTGCGCGGCCAGTGGGCACAGACAGGGTCGCCGCCGCCAGGCGCGCAGAAGGCAGAAGCGTGCGTGGACGCCGGCAGGAGCTGGCGGGCTGCTCCAAGCGCGCCTGCTGCAGGCACGTGCCGGCGGCCTCCATGGGGAAGGACGCCTCGTACTGGTCGTACGGGTCCAGATCAGCCATGGCCTTGCTGGCCACGTCGATCTGCGTCACGTACGCCCTGCGCGGCCAGAAGCTAGCGGGCTTGGGGCGCTGCCGCGCCGTGGCCAGAGTCCTCTCGCGCGCGCATCAACGGACCCGCCGCTCTAGGGCACCACCGGCTGCCAGGGGCTAATGAGCTTGGCAGGGCGCCGCCTGAGGAGGGCCTCGGGCGGGCGCCCACCTGCGCGCGCTGAAGAGGCCCGACGCGACCATCGGGTAGAAAAAGGGCTGCAGGGCCGCGTCCCACAGGCTGCCGTTGAGCCCGACGAGCGTGTCCGCCGGCTGGGGCAGCGCGCCGGTCTGGTTGTACGCGCCTGCATGCGCGCCACCTGTGAGAGGCATGGTGCAGGCGTGCGCAGGCGCGGCGCGAGCGCGGCGGCGTCCGCACCTGCACGCTCCACGAGCAAACAGGCCTCTTGTGAACAAGTGAACGAAGACACCGTTGCACAAGGGTAGCCTGGTGCAGAAGAGCTGCTTCCGGTCATGCAGGCTCATGCGGACTGTGCAACAGCACAAACGCTGACCGCAGCCTGGAGCGGGCTCATGTCACACGCTGTCACACGCTGTCACATGCGGAGCCTGCGGCAGGCTGCACGAGGCGCGCCTTCCAGGTCCGTCGCGCTCGCCATGGACTCAAACGTCAGGCCGTCCGCGTCGGCGACCCGCTCATAGTCCGTGCGCCACACCACGCCGCTGTTGTACCACACAAACGCCTGCACGCATGCGGACGGGTGCGCCGCGCATGGTGCTGCCCACGCCGCCTCGAGCGCGCGCCGAGCGCCGGGTGCGTCGTCGGCGCCTGGCCTCACTCACGCGGAGGCATGCGGGTGCTTTTGAGGAAGGCGCGCACCTGGGTCAGCCGAAGGGGCTCCAGGGCTGCCGCGCGCGCGCCGGGCGCGGCCGCAGCGTATGCGGCCTGCACGGCCAGCACCTGCGCGGCGAACTCCGCAAAGGACACCTTCATGAGCGTGCGCCGCACGGGCGCGTTGGGCGCCAGGCGCAGCGCCACGCGCGTGATGATGCCCAGCCGGCCGGCGCTGACCTGCGCTCGACACGGAGCTTGATGTCATGGGGCAGCTATTTTGCGGGTCACTTGAGGCAGCTGCCGTGCAGGCTGAGCAAGCAGTGCAAGTCCCAGCGCTGAGCGCCGTCCGGAGCGCCACCAGCCATGCGCAAACCGCCTCTCTGAGCCCTCACAGGCTATCGTGTGCCGACCTGCATTTCGTGGGGTCTGAGACCAGGCAGATGCATGCCGTCATAAACACTTTGCCCGCCCTGCACAGCGCGTCAAAGCAGACATGCCCCTAATCGCCCTGCACATCTGTGGCGGAGCCATGCGCAAGCAGGTCCAGGCGGGGCGGCTGCACAGGGGAGCAGAGGCAGGCTCACCATGAGCGCCTTAAAGAGGTGCGGGTTGGACTGCGGAGTTACCACGATGACCGTCCCGTTTGCGATAACCACCTGCAGCTCTGTCACCTGCACATGTACAGCATGACTCAGCAATGCTTACAAGTGACAACACAAGCTTTGCACTGAGTGAGCCTGTGCTGGAGCCTCCTCTCGCAGGAGCCGAACAGGGACGCCCAACAGGCAGCTGGCACACGGCATGCCAGGACGCGCCGCAGCGCCCGCGCGGCCGGGCGGCAGGGGAGCACGGGCGCTGGCGCGTGCGGCTGCACAGGCCGCCCGGCCCTGGCCAGGTCAGGTTTAGGGTTAGGGCCAGGGTCAGGCGGGGCGGCCCGCGTGCGCGCGCGCCTGGTCGGACAGGCTGCCCAGGCGCAGGTCGCTGCCGTGGCTGCCGGTCGCGACGGCGCCGGCCACGGTCTGGTCGACGTACCAGGGGAATGCGGGCAGCGTGTACCCGGCCGGCGCCCGCTTTGTCCTGCGCGCCGGCGCCGCGCGCGGCGCGCGTCAGGCGGCCGGGCGCCCGGGCGTCTGTGCCGTCGCCGCGGCAGCCCTGTGCTGAGCCTGCGGCCCGCGCCTGGCCCCGGGCACATGTCTATGGCGCTCCTGGTTGTGGATGTCAGCAGGGTACGGAAAGTCAATGGGTGGCGCACGTGCAAGTGCGTCCCATAAGCGCCTGATCCGCATTGCTCGCTATATCAATGGCTACCAGGTCCCTGCCGATGTGTACATGCACTGCGCTGCTGGCTCTGGCTCTGCACAGGGCCGAGCGCGCCGACCGGTAGTTGGCCAGGAAGTCCAGCAGCACGCGCGTCGACACGCCGCCCTCCGCCGCGACCACCTGCGCCGCCTCGTCCACGCGGATGGGGAAGTCCGCGGGCAGCGACGCGTTCGCCTTGTTCCAGAACGCGGCCGCCGCAGCGTTCCTGCGCACGGCCGTGGCCCCAGCCTTATACGGGCAGGAGAGCGCCGCGGTGCCCGCAGGCTGTGAGCCAGGCGCGCTGGACCTGCTGGCTGTGCTTATGATGGGGGGAGGGGCGAAGGTGCCTGGCAGGGAGCGCCGGCGTGCAAATGCATATGCACAGGATGTGCCTGGTGCAGCCGTGCAGCAACAGTCACCCAAACTCAATCACAGCACGAAGCAAGAAGACAGGGCTGGGCTCACGTGAGCCGCGTGGCGGGCATCTCGGTGAGCACGATGTTGATGGCGTCGCTGGTGTTGCCCGCGCAGAACTGCTGCTGCCACCAGCTGTGCCCGACGCCGACGCCCTTGACGCGCGGGAAGGCTGCCACCAGGCTCAGCAGCGCCTCCATGCTCTCCGGCCTTCCAACTCTCACCGCCGCGTCGCACGCAAAGAAGCCTGCGCGGGCCGCCGCCGCACAGGTATGCTTGCAAGCTGACCTCGCCGCAGCGGTGAGTCCTGAGCTCGCCTTCTTAAACCATACAGGCAGCTCAGCATCTGTATGTGGAGCCTCAGGCTGGCAGTGCCTGGAATCAGCATGCAGTGCACCAGCACCGATAGTACCACCTCGCTTGCAAGCACCTGCTCTACCACGCTTGCCCAGGACCAGCACCTTGGAAGTTGGATGCGGTGTATGGTAGGCCTGCGCGCACAGCTCGTCAGCGCATGCAGCCAGCGTTGCGCCCTCATGAAGCCTGCAGCAGACCAGCGCCGCACCGCAGAAGTCTGACCGTGCCCGCGGGTCCTGCCTGCAAGTGCTGTTGACGCCCCATGCGGCCGCAGCCGCGCACTTCAGCAGTGTATATACCAAGATTGCGGCCGGGACGCGCGCCGCGCTTCGAGCACGCGCAAGTCCCATGCCTGCAACAAGGCTCCGGCCCCACTTGCGCTCTTCGCAGCCTACCTGCCTTTGCCGAGGTCTAGTTACGAGACTCGCCTGTCGGACAGCAGCCTAGGGTCCAGAGCACCCTTGTGATCAACAGCAACCGCAGTTACGCGCACTGGATAACGGCGCATCATACATGCTCCTCTGGTAGCTAAGGCCCTTGAGAGCCTACACGTAATTATACTGCGCAGTGATGCAGGGACTGTCATAGGCTCTGTCTTGCCGCACGCCTGCGCTGGCAGTGGGACTGCGGCAGGTCTGAGCGGCACTATGCACAAGGAGGGGTTGGACTACCAAGACTGTGAGGCGCCCTTGCTGCAGCCAGATCGCTCGGCAGCTCTGCCCTCGGCCTCTGGCCCACATGCGCCGGCGTTCGGCCGCAGCAGGCTGCACAGCGTGCAGCCGTCGCCTGCGCTGCACAGCCCGAGCGGCCCCGCGCCCAGCTTCGCTGAGGCGCCTGCAGTGCCCACAGCCGGCGTCGGCCCAGGCCCGCGCAATAGCCAGCTTCCTGGGGACGGCGCGCGCCTTGGCCCAGGTCAGGCCTCGCACAGCCAGGGCACCGACGAAGGCAGCCAGCGGGCGTCCCCGGATGGTCACAGCAGCCAGGCGCTGCCGTCTGGCGGCCGGCACGGAGATGCAGGGCTGCCCCCGCTGCCGCCTGAGCCGCCGCCTGCAGCAGTCGCGGCCGCCGCCCCGGCTGTGTCTGGCAGCTGGGGAGTGCACGGCGACAGCCCGGGGCTGCCGCACGCTGGGGGACGCGCCTACGCGCCCGACGAACCGGGCGCCGGCAGCGCTGCGCTGCACTCCAGCCCGTCGCCGGCGGGCGCGCTGGCGGCCACGGGCCGGGCGTCAGAGCCGCCGACGCCGCCCGAAAGCCGCTTGCCGCCGCTGACGAGCCGCGGCAGTGCAGAGGGCAGCCACGGCGTGGCCACGGGCAGCCAGGCGCTGGCTCGAGGCAGCAGGCGCGGTTCCGGTGATGGCGGCCACGGCGACAGGCTGGGCAGCCTGCTCGCCTGGCTGCGGCCTGACAGGGCCGCGGGCGGTGGCGCGGCCGCGCTCGGCGCGCCTGCTGCAGAGGGCGAGGCGGGGAGGGGGCCGAGCGCCGGCGCAGGCGCCGCAGGCGCGGCAGACGCGCTAATGGAGGACCCCGGCGCGCCCCTGCTGATGCAGCTCGCGCCCGCACGGATGCCGCCTCGCGCCGCGGACCCGCCCCCGCCGCCCGCCTTTGGCCGCGCGAGGCTGGCCAGCATGCAGGCGGGGCTGCCGGCCGCCGGCGGGGGCGCTGCGACGGGCACGCCCTCGACCAGCAGCACACGGAGCTCCTCCCTGCTGTCCGCGGGCGCGGGCGCGGCCGCCGGCGGGTCGCTGGAGGTGCCGGCGCAGGCCAGCAGCGCGCTGCGGCAGTGGATCGCAAGCGGCGCTGCGCGGAGCCGGGGCGGGGCGCCGGGCGGCCAGGCGCTGAGCAACGAGAGCCGGCCCGGGTCCCTGGAATCGGTGGAGAGCCAGGCGCTGGCGGCGGGGAGCCGGCTCCGGTCGCTCGGGGAGTACGCGGCCCTGGCGCGCAGCTCGGGCGCGCCGAGCGCGCGCGGC
>JAABUH010002888.1_pt1 | contig 15679 bp, 11 predicted proteins | sample 5559121 | NCBI WGS metagenome assembly JAABUH01 (sample SAMN10711871, study PRJNA513364) | rock metagenome | isolation source: Antarctica rocks | place: Antarctica: Victoria Land, Battleship Promontory nord | collected 2015-12-28
TCATATAATAGATGACGTTTCATCTTTACTCTTTGACAAATGTCACAAGTATCTATATACTCTTTGACATTCTTGATCATACTTTTTCAGTAATATTTGCAATCTAATAGCTCGCTGATCTTGTCAGCATCAAAATGCTTCGTTAACGAGTCATTATGATGACGTTTCAACAGCTCTTCTTTGACAGAAAAATCTTCTGAAACATACAACGATTCATTGTATGCTATCATTTCTTAACTATTCAATGTTCAAGCTTTGACATCACTCTTTCATATACTCGTCGTTTCATCTGCTTTTAACTTCACAGCAAATTTATCTTCTTGCTGTAAGATCTTGATAAGCTCAACTATGAATTTACTACTGAAGTTGTATATTATTTCATGAATTGTCAGTACTCTGAGAATTGCACGTGAAATGAGTTGTTTGCAATCAACAGTTTCAGCAACAGAATTAAGCTGTTTCTTAGCTACGTTGCAATCTCTATGAGTCAACATTTTAACATCTGTGTTTCTTGAAGTTATTGATTCAAATTGAGAGATTCTACTTCTTGAGAAATGTACTTCGTCTAGATGCGTTTCTTGCACTGCTAAAATCATGATTCTCAGCAGTATACTTCTGACATGCATTGCTGAACACATACTCGTGTTTTTATTGACATTGTGAACAGACATCTTCTCGACTTCGTTAATCACTCATGTACAGTAGATTTTATCTTGCGATCTGCTTTCAACATGTTTCACTCAATATCTTCGTTCACTGACACTGTGAATGAACGTCTTCTCGACATCATTAATCACTCATGTTCATCAATGAGTTTCATCTTGCAGTCTGCTTTTGACATGTTCTGCTGAATATCTCTTCATACTTATACTGTGAACGAACGTCTTCTCAACATTGTTAATCACTCGTATACAGTATAGTTCTCTGATCGCTATGAATATAAAGCTATTTAAGCTTTCTATTCTAGTCAGCTTTCGCTGTAGAGTGAGCAGCAAATGATTTGCAAAGATGTTCTCATTCTTATAGTCAGATCATCTCGATGATGCATTGATTGAGTTTGTTTTTTCTGATCTATGTGCTATTTCAAAGTTGCAGATCAATAATCTCATGATTCATCTGACTTGTCTTTCGTTTAGCTTTCAAACGTTCATAAAACTCTTCAGATTATTATGATCAGTCAGAACTTTGACAGTATGATAACTGTCTTTCACATAGTGTCGTCAGTGTTTAAACATCGCTACTATGACTAGAAGTTTCTGATCATGTGTCTCATAGTTTCTTTCAACATTTATCATCATTCTGAATCAGAATGCAATTGAATGTCATTGATCTTCGTCATCTGATTGAGACAAAATACTCGCGACTGCATAATTGAATGTGTCGATCTCGATGTGTATATGTTGCTCTGAGTCAAAGTGTCTTAGTATAGATGCTCTCATAAAAACGTCGCGAAGCTGATTAAAAGCTTGTTTCGCTTCGCTTGATCATATGAATGAACTCATTTTTACATCTTTTACACTATCTCTCAGCAATTTTGTTAAAGACTCTGCTTTCTGAGAGTAGTGATGTATAAAACGTCGATAGAAATTGATGAATCTCAGAAAAACTTGTATTTCTCAATACATCTTCGATCTGAATCACGTTTTGATGATGTCTATTCTACTTGAATTTATCGAAACACTCTCGATGAATATGATAAATTCTATAAAGTTTACTTTAATGATAAAGAATTCACACTTCTTCAAGCTAGCATATAGCTTGAACTTTCTTAATCTTTCAAGAATCTGCTTCACGTGATCTACGTGATCAATCTTCTCTATGAAGAAAATTAGAATGTCATTCAGATAAACAACACAAAAGTCATCTAAAAGCTTTGTCAAGATCTTATTAATATAAGTCTGAAAGATGACAGACGTGTTGATTAAATTAAACGACATGATCATATACTCAAAGTGATCGTAATGAGTACAAAATGTCGTCTTTCACTCGTCTTCATGTTGAATTCTGAGATGATGATAGACATTCTTCAGATTTAACTTAGTGAACTGCTTGATTTTATTAAGTCTGTCTAGAGTTTCACTAATTAAAGACAGCAAATGATAATTTTTGACAGTGATCTTATTCAGATCTTGATAGTTCATGCATAGATGAAGACTATCATTCTTTTTGAGAATGAATAGAATAGACGCGTCAGTCAAACTGATGAAGTGCTTAATTCATTCTTTCGCTAAAACATTATTTAGATACTGTCTCAGAGTCGCTAACTCTGTGTTCAACAGATTATACAATGATTCATACGACGACTCTGCAGTGATTTCGATTGCATGATCGTAATCTTCATGCAAAGACAGTTTGTTTGCACTTTTTGTCAAGAATACGTCTTTGTACTCTTTCAATTCAATGAGTAAAGTCTGCGTTTCAAGCGCGTTTGTGATACAACTTATCACATTATTCATTGCTTTCACTTGATGTTCAATGATCGACTCTTTGATGACGTTGATCATGACAAGAGCATACATGATAAACTCATCTTGTAGAGCTTTTGCAAATACTTGTGCAAAGAACAACTCAAATGCGTGCTCATTCACGTTGAAATGTCATGTTCTTGCAATCATGTCTATTCGAATACGCTTGAATTGCATATTCCACATACTCAGAATCAGGGAAGATTCTTTCTTGTCAATAGCATAGAAGATACTTATATCTTTTTTCTTTATGTTTCAGCTGTCTCTCAGTCGATAACACATCTTATAAACGTCATAAAAATAAACATTCAGATTGTTCATTCAGATAGATCTTGAGAGATCAACGTTCAGCAATGACATATCTTGCTCGACAATGAAACGTTGACTAATCACGTTCATCTTGATGTCGATATTCATATGAATCTTCATTTCTGTCTTCTGATCTCTCTGAATTACATGCTCTTTATATATAAGAATCTTTACGAAGAGAATTTCTTGTTTTTTCCTTGATGATTTGAAGCGTTTGTTGAAAGCTTATCTTTTCTTGAAATCTTGAGACAACTCATATGTGACATCAAATCGATGAATACTTGATTTGCATCAGATTTTTTTGATCTATTCTTGATCTTTTCATCTTTACAATCAGTAAAGTAATGATTCTTTCAATTGCATATGTAGCACATTATGTTGAACAAATTCTTGCTATAACATGATAAAGCATGTGAACTCATCTTTAATGAAGAGTTGAGTTTAGTCAATCAATGAAATTTCTTTCGCTTTGAATGAATCTTCTTGTTGATTTTATCTCAATCATGCAAGTTCTTGTCTTAAGATCATTTCAACGACAAGATGTATTCTTTTCGCAAATTTGTTTTCAATTGAGTGACAAGATTGATTAACACATCTCATGTGATAAAAATCGATTGCACATTAGTAATGATCACATGCAGCTCAAATCTCAACTTGATGAATAAATGAGTTCATTTATGCTTATCACTATACAACGAAAGTTGATGTTTCAGAGTGCTCAAATGAGCTGCAAACGTTCATATCATCTGATCTGAACGTTGCGATGCATTTTCATATTGCTGAGTCACGTTTATGTCTCGATTCATCAAATTCTCAATTAAATTCAGAAGAAAGTCAATAAAATTGAATCACATCTGCTAAGCTGCAGATATAGTCTCTTCGTGATCAAATCAAAGTTTCTTTGATTCACTCTTCAGATAAATCATGCAGTACAAAATCTTTTTCTCATCACTTTCAAAATATCAAGAGATATTTTGAAATGAGATTTTGATGTCACGAATTCACTCTCTATGTTCTTTTATGATTTTGTCATGATACTTCTTCAAAAACATTGAGAGTCTTTGCTTCTGTAAGATGATCTCGTGATGACTTTGTTTCGCTCTCGTCAACATTATAAAGACGATGCGTAGATTATTTGAATTCTTCGTGAGAGCTTAAGTGAAGACTTGATGACTTCTCTTCGTTGTTTCAACAGCTTGCAGAGTCTCAATCTTTGATTGAATAGCTGTTAACTTCTGTTTTTTTGCAGTTCATTGCATTAAAGCATTACTTGTGTCAGCTGTTCATTAATATCAAGAGAGAGTTCATCTTCTGCTTCTTTACTTTCTGATTTTATTATGCAACGTTCGTTTTCTGATATAATGTCTTGCAAGATCAAGATATCATCATCTTTAAGAAGAGTTTGAAATAATTAGAACTGTGATGATTGAGTTTATTAAATGAATAAATGAAATCTATAAGAATGATACGACAATGTGATATTTTAAGCAGACACAGAATGAATATATATTATGATAAAGTTAATTATTAAGAAGTTCTCAATAACTTAAGAGAATTGATCGACTATAGAGAGTTTGTCAAGCATTGTCAAGTTGAGCACGACATATTTCATGACATATTAAGTCGAAGATATGATGTAGTTTAAACAATGTCTTGACAAAGTCATAGAGTTTCAGAGCTAACTCAGATCTGATCTTCAACTCAATCTTTGACTTTAACTTCTGATTTAATCTCTATGAGTCAGTTCATCATGACAATCATAATGATTTTGACTTTGATCATCTTGTCTTCTAGATTCGCTGATCAGCTGATCAAATTTGAGACTGAAGTCAAATATTTGACTCTGATGATCAAGAAGCAGAACATGAAGTAGCTTTTTTTAACTGTATCGTAGATACTTCTGATGAACGTTGCTAAATCTCATCAAAGATATCTGACTGCTGAGCGATCAAGAGAAACCTCGCTGTATCAGAAGTTTGACGACTCGCGCTGATTGACTAAAGTGTAGCTAGCTGAGAAAACTCATCAGCAATAGTACTGAACTTCGCTCAAGAAAGCAAATCAGCTAGACGATTTTCATAAATTGAAATTCACAGAGCATGTATGCAGATATCATGCGCAGCCATAAGCAAAACTATTCATTGCAGATACAGCATTGCTTCTTCACGCATGAAGATCTTGTTAATGTCGATGACAACAGCTACGTTGTCATCATATATAGTAAGATTGCATCTTGTGAAAATGAGAAGTCATACTGTCAAAGCTTGAAGCATTGTTGTCATTTCTTTAACATTGATATGCTTGTCACTCAAGCGCGTGTTAAATCAATTAGAAAATGTTTGACTAACAGCTGATGATAGATCAAGATGATGCAGATAGTAATTTCTCATGTCATGCAAATCTGAAGCGTTGATTCAGAGATATAAAGAATGTCTGAATTTGCGCTTGCAAAGTAAATGTACATCATTTCACTTTGAAAGAAACGTCTTTCATCATAGTAAATCTTGTTGCATTGAGTAATTGATGCGCTGCTTACGTAATTTGATGATGATTAGATCATTGAACAATCATCTGAGAAAGACTCTTTCAGAAACTACAATCTTTGCAGCAAATGACAGAAAGTTTAATAGCGTCTGTAGCTTCTTGTATGATAAAAAGCTTTTTGTAAGTGTGCTGTTAATGAGCTGAATTGTCTTCTGATGCTTGTCAGATGATAAATGAGTCATTATATTGATTAAGTCAAGTTCAATGCTCAAAAAAATGCATGTGATGTTGATAAGATTCTTTTTAAGATTAACGCTAAACTCTAACTGAGTGCACAGATCATTGAAATCACTTTCGTATTTATGAGCTTCGATTATGTTCGCTTGTATGACTAGAAAGTCATTCAGATAATGTATTATTGAGTCTCATTGTAGAATGACTATGAGCATTCAGCAAAGATCTTTAGCGAAAAGATTGAACAGATATGATGACGTGCGTAGATCAAAGAAAAGAAAGCGATCTATTCAATACTTATCTTCTCAGAAGAAATTGAGCAGTCAGTGATCTGATGTTGCTATCAACACATGACAAAAAATGTTGATCAAATCTTTTTTAATAAGAACTGCATTTTAATCAACGTCACATAAAGTGATGATCGCTTGATCAAAGATGAAGTATTCAATTGATCTTCAATTCTCAAGAATGAAGCAGTTGACTGACTTTTCTTTCAAATACGATAGATGATGTATTCAACGTCAGCGTTCGTTTCTCTTTGATACTAGCCTCAATGATGAGAATATAAAGCGATGAGAAACATGTTGAATCTCAATTAGTTGATCACAGCGAACTTGCTGCATCAAATTGATCTGAAGAGTATCTGAAGCTTCATTTGTTAAGAAAAGATTCTTGCTTAAAATCAGTTGATCAAGACTTTGATATTCAATTTTAACTTTATGTTCAATGATAAACAGCAATGTTTGAACATATCTATGATCAGAATGTTCGACTAGCTGTGTTTATTATGCGCTCGCATCTAAAGAGTCTCTGCGCGCTAGAGAAACCTCGTCGATCTTCATAAGCTGATATGAAAAGAATTTCAATATTGATATCAGCAAGGTTGAAATTCAACGTCACTTTCTTTCAATGATTGATTGACTGTTTGAATTCGATGTTTTGCAATTGATAGTAGCGTGAGTCTCATCACATTCGCTGCAAATATGTTAATATGTGCAACTAGAATAGATGCAGCTGTCATCATTGAACTTGTTGCATACTGAAGACTCTGTGCTTGCTTCTTCAAGTCTGAGATCATAGAACTGTTTTCTGACTCTCTGACTCTGATATCTTGTCTGAGAAGCGATAGCAGATGTTTTCTTTATCAGTGCTCAATCAACAAGTTCATCTTCAGCATTGTATCACTCGTTTGAGTCATTGACTTCTTTTATCATGCGAATCTCATGAAAGTGAAAGTGAAAGATTCGCAAAGATTTGAAAATGTAATGCAGATGAAGCTTTTGCAGATAGTCAACGTATCAAGCTAAGCTTGCTTGCAAAGAATGTCTCAATTGATCATTGATTATCTTGATGAGACATTGATTATATACTTCTAGACAGTGTAGAAAGAGAATCATGCTCTTGAGATTCTGCTGAGTAACATCATCATCATGAGCTTGAAGCTTGTCGATTCATGACAATCGCAGATCTTACTTGTTGATCGAATTTAATATATAATTGTTGATTAGCTTGAAGATATTAACAGCTCAAAATTCGTTTTTGAAGATGAGAGTTAATTGAATAATATCAATAAAGAGATAGCGAGATATCATTGTTTGAATGCAAGAATCACTTGAGAAAATAGTATCTGACGTTTGACTGATAGTGTTTTCTATCATTGAGTTGTTTCTCGACTGATTCAGCGCTGTACTCTGAGCTTCTAGTCGTCAAAGCTTTTGTTTCAACTCGCGTTTCATATTCGCTTGATGAACGTTTTTAATTCTCTGTGACATGACGAAAGTAATCAATGTTTCAATGATTTGTTTCAAATTGATTCTCTTCAAGAGAACACTTGAAGAAAAAGAACTTAAAGAAGCAAATGAACTCAGCGAAAGTGATGATGATAATGTAGACGAGCGAAAGTAGAACACATGAGAAAAGAAAGAGCAATGATAACTTTGTCTTCTGTTAACAACGACGTTGACGTTGACGTGACTCTGATAATGAGTAGAAGCAATCATCAACAGTAATGATAGTGATGAAGCAAATGAGATAGCAGTGACAGCAGTGAGTAGCAATGACAGCAGTGAGTAGCAATGACAGCAGTGAGTAGCAGTAACAGCAGTGAGTAAGCAGTGTGAATGACAAAGTGAGTAGCAAAGTGAGTAGCAAAGTGAGTAGTCGATGCAAAAGTGTGTTTCTGACTGAATTCTAAGAAATGAAGAAACAGAAAGAGATGATAAGAAAAACAGAAGAAAAAACAATCTATTTATTTTCTTTTTCCTGCTTAATCTTCTTGTTCTCTAGCGATCAACATTGATCAAGTCAAGTCGACTAGTCATCTTCGCTTGTCAATAATCTTCAGTCAAGCTGAATCTTATGCTCAAACAAAGTACTATAATCAAAAACATAAGTTTAAGTTCTTTAATGTTAATAATTTAATCATGCTATCAGCAAAAAAATTGAAGCAGAAAAAGTTAAGCAAGAAGTTATTAAATAAAATGTTAAAGCTCTTTTATATACAAGAATTTATAAATAAGCAAATGTATCATTTGAATCTTTCAATCATTTATAAAATGATTGATAACAAGATTCATCTGTATGTGATGTTGATTATGAATCTTTTGATTCTATTCTGTGTTCAAATAGAAGTCAGAAGAGTCAAGAGATTTCAATTCAACGCAGTTCAAATAATGTTAGAACGTTGCATAATCAGAAAAGTCATTGTGTAAAATTTTCACTCACACGACAACATTTCTTTCTAACAGTCACAATTAATCTATGAAGAAGATTAATGACATGTTGATGTCAGTAAGAGATGAAAAGATACTACTAGTGAAAAAAACAACTCAAATGAAAAGTTTGCAAGTTGTGACTACAAGTGATTGAAGAATTTGCGATTCATTGACTGCATCAATATCAAAACATCTTCATCACATCAATAATATCATCAAGTAATTGATGAAAAGATATCAGATAAAATAGTCATTTCAGATGATGAGTCTGAAAGTCGTGATTACAATGCTTAAAGAAGTAGTAACTCGTTGATCACGCTGATATATTAAGAAAGCTTGAACTCATCTTCTTTACTTGACATCAAATCATACATCTATCTACGTGAAAAATCAAGAGTGCATGAGAATGATCAGAATGCATCTCTACTATTGATTAGCTAAGCATTAAACGATTGCAATCACACATTTATACTAACAATCTATTCAACGTCTACGTGATATAAGTTAAATCAAGAGAAGAAAAGAATTATTCAATACAATCACACTCTATCTTCTCATTATGCACATCTCTCTTTCATCACACATTTCTCTGCTCAATGAATGATAATCATTAAGCAAGAGAACACAGTTTCTGCGTTACAATCATGAGCATCATGAGTGCAAAGAAACGTCTTTCGTCTTCAAATTAAAAATCAAATCAAAACATCATTGTATAGAATATCATCAATGAAGAGCAGAGCAAAGATGATGCATCATAATTAAACAGTACAGACACTTTTATCAAGAGTTTACTTGAGCATCACACGCTGAATAGAAGCTATAGATTTATTACTGATAATATAGTGTCAATCTTACTGTTTCAACGACGTAAAATCATCATGTAGTTGATGAGCGATTTTCTTTCTCAGAGAGTTTTGTTCATTTGATACACATAGCATAAAGTCTTTCATGAGTTGAGTCTAAATCAATGTCACAAGAGTGTATGAATTACAATCACAATCACAATCATTTATAAAATTCATTTTATCTTTCACGTATTTCTTTTAAAGTCGTATAATCATAAATTAAATGATGATTCTATTCTTAAGTATTTTATTCTCAAGCTTATTAATGATGAGTAAGAATAAAAAGTAGAAAAGATTTTATAGAAGTGAAAAAGAAAGAAAATCTTATATTATAAGATATAATGAAAAGAATATCTCATAAAATATAATCAATGAATATCAAGTGAAAATATGAAAGAAGTTTCGAAGTTTAAAGAAGCTTTCAAAATAAGATTAAAACATAAGTGAAAAGCATAATTACTTACTTTCAAGTATAAACTTATGATTAGAAAAGAAGAGAATTAATGTATTATGATAGTTTTCACTTCTTTAATGAAAGTAATCACATATTGTTATAAAACATCAAAAGAAAAAGAAAAAATATAAAGATTCAAAAATGCTTAATATGAAAGTATAATTATTATGAAATCATCATGAAATCATCACTTCATTAATTATCTCTCATTGAAAATAAGATAATAATAATAATAATAATAATAAATTCATACATCTTTGTGACATCGATTAGATCGATTCATGAGAAACTCTATGCTATGTGTGTCAAGTGAACAAAACTCTCTGAGATAGAAAATCACTCGCTATTTATACAACTGTTTCACGCAGTTGAAACAACAAGATTAAAACTATGTATCAAATTTGTTCGCGTTGATTGCATGTTAAAGAATGAGTGTTCTAGTCACTTTAAATTGCTTCAGAAGCTTTGTTTTCATCATCATTCTCACTGCTGCTCTGAGATCTTTCGTGATCACGACGATTATTCAATAGTTTAAGAAGTTAACATCACGTAGCATTCTTGATTGCAAATGTGTTCAGTTCAAGCAGTGCATGAGTACATGCTTCGCTGTCTGATGACTTTGTTCCCAGTTGCATCACGAGCTATTCATGCTCGAAACGTTTCTTGAATGTAGATAAACATTAAGATTTATGCGTTCAATTCTGATGTAAGTTGTGAGAATGCTTTTCATCTTCTGAAAATCATCACGCATCTTTATCATCTTGTTGAATAAATGAAATCTTTGTGCTGAGATTGTATTAACGTCCGCAATGCGTTTCTTGTATTTTTTTTATCGTTGCTTTCATTGATCTTTGTGATATAATGTTATTGCGATGCTATTGCTTGTTGAGATCGTCATAGAAAGATTGAATCATCTGTGTCTAGACTGCATTCTTACGTCTTCTTGAATAGATGTATTCAGAAGCACTATTTTCTTGATGACAGAAAAGTGAAAGATGAGATGATTAATTCTCATCAGTTGAACGCGTATAAGTTTGCATGCTCATTTAGTCTCTTGCGTTCTGTCGTTGACTCAACTGCGTAATGTAACTTTATTCTGCAGCATGTTCAAATGAATATGCAGCGAAATTGTGTACATTTCAATTTCTAGCGTTTCAATGCTTACTCTTTTGAACGCTTTCACAACGTGATGTAAAATCTGATTCTGCAGAGTTTCTAGTCTGCATTTCTTGTTTGACAGTTCTTTCTTTTTGTCACGCTGATGTCAGATTGATGCTTTGAATGCAATTTCTGATCTCACTACAGTTGAGTACACTTGTCTCGCTTTTGTGAAGATTGTCTCTCATGTGAAGATTTCTAGATGACTAAGCGCAAGCATTCTTGTGACGTGACTCACTTTTATTTGTCGAAGATGCGCGTCTCATTGCAGTTTCATGTTCAGTTAAATCTTTAGAACTCGCATGTCTGACTTCAACTTGATCACTGAGCTTTTTATTGATATGCTAGTCATCATGTTAAATTTTCTCGATTTTCTAGTGAAATGTGTAAGCTCGTATTTTTCTGATGCGAACATTGTGTCATGAGTTCAAGCTCACTTCGCGCAGATGTCATGTGTCTTGCTCAATGTTTTGCAGATTTCTTCAATGAATCTGTCATATGTTAGAATGTTGATGTCATTTACGAAGTTGAGCACTTTGATTTTAATTCTCAGTGCTTTGCATTTTTCAATTAAACTTGCGTTGAAAAATAGAAAGAGAATCGATAAAATGAGAAATTCTTGAGATATGTCTGCGTTTATCTCGCGCATAGTGCTCATTTGCTCGTTGAATATCAACGATATCTCTTTGTTCTTTAGAAAGCTGCGTGCTCATTTGATTATGTAGCTTGACGTTCTTCTCATTTTCGATGTATGCAGCAGTTTGATGTGCAAGACTTGATCAAACGCTTCGACAATGTTTAAACTTAACATGAAGATCACGTACTTGATTTTGCAGTTTCATACAATGTGAACTTGATCTACTAGTAAATCTAACGTTAAGATCACAAATCGCTTGCATCTCACTCTCATTTAAGCATTTGAAAGCATGTGATAAATCTCAACTATGTCACTTAATCTTTTGATCATAATTGATTCTAGAGCTTTGCTCATGATATCAAGCAGAGCAATGAGTCAATATGTCTTCAAGTCAATGTAGTCGCTTTTCTTTGATTTGCATAACACTATTGTTTAAGTCTTTTTAAACTGCTTTGAATGATATTTGTGTGTCATGCATGTGTTGAATAAACTCATCAGCACTGAGATCAGTTCTGTGAGATCTGCTTGAAGTGCTTTGTTTGAAATTTCAGAAACATCTGATGCTTTGTTCACTTTTACTCGTCTGATTGCTCACTTCATCTCGTTCTCTGAGATGCGTGAATTTGATGATAATGTCAAAGATATGAATGAATCTGAAATGTCACTGACGTCTGCTTGTGAGAATGAAGAGAAGAATTTCTCTTGCAGCATCTTGATTTTTTCTTCAAACGTTGTTATCATGTGATCAGTATCATCCCATTTCAACGACGAAAACTGAGAAAGCTTTTTAGATAGCTGACTTTCGATTCTAGCTCATTTTGCAAAGCATCATATTGATTTCAATGCATCACTTAGCTCATGCATCTGTGATCTGAAGTGTGCGCATTTTGTTTGTTTAATGATCTTGTTTTTGTGATCATTGTGTTTCAGATATTCATTTCATGTCTCTAATGTGTCTTACGTTTTTCATATAATTCGCAGTCATCTTGATTTTATTACTACTTTAAAGCAGTTCTGATTTCAGAAGTTTCTTACTTGATTTGATGATTTTGCTCAAAGAGTAGACTTCTTAATGATCTCTTGTAGTACTTTGATGATTTCTGTCGTTCTGTCATTCATTTCAGCTTTGCTGTTCAAAGAGTGATTTGATGAAAGATGTATTTGCAAATAAGCACTCAGTGCTTCTGTGTTCATTTTTTTTCAGAGTCGACGAATTGAAAACTGCACTGAGATTGTTTATAGATTTAACTCTGTGATAATCAAAAGATGATCTGATTTCTGATGTAAATCAATTCATACTTCGCACTTACGTGTCATAGACTGTATTTTCTCGCTGCTAAAGACTAAGTTTATCATCATAAACTGATTGTAAGTTTCACGAGTGATTATGTCTGATTTCAACAGTAGTCTCAATCTTGCATTTGTAATGTCGTTTAGTAGAGTATCAGTTATCATATGTCGAGCGAAGCATCTTCACTCTTCTCAGTATGAATGATGTAGATTGAAGTTTTCTACAACTATTTGTTCACAGTCATTCTTGAGTAGTTCATTCAAGCGAGAAATAGTTAAGAGTCTTTCTGTAAATGTGATGAATAGTGAGCTTGAGTTGTAGACATTTAAAAGTTTTAGCGTCTGCGTTTCATCATCTGTGTTGTGAGTTAATATTCTGATTAAGCAGATGTCTGACTCAGCTGTCTCTACTGTTCACTGATTAAGTCTTAAGTATTTGTTAACATATATGCATGTTCTTGACTGAAATGACGAGTTTTTCACTAGATGAAAGAAGTTGTGAGCTGAGTTAAATGATTGCAAATCATTGATGTTGCATTCTTGCTTCTGTATGATTATTATGTCGAATTTGCAAACTTCTCTGTCAATCAAGAATGATTCTTGAATCTTTAATGATTTTCTGATGTTGTACTGTAGAATTTGTAGAAAGAGTTGTTTTGTCATAAAGTTATTTGTAGCTGTTGTTGACTCTGCGTTGAGAAGACTCTTTGTATGCTTTCAATCACTGAAAGTCTTTCGCACTTTCTGATTGAGTGTTTCTGAGTCTGTTCAGATGTTGTCTCATCTGAGTCATTAATCACGCATGAGAAGAGATCAACTCGTCTCTTCTTGACTTCTATCATCTGTTATGTCGATTCAACGTCTCGATTACGTGTTTTCAACATGATGCTTGTTGAGCTCAAAGAGTTTGTTGAATCTACAAAGTCTGTTGAGCTCAATGAATTCATTAAGCTTAGAGAGTTCAGAAACAGCGAGAAGAATGTATGATTGTATTTCGATGCTTTTGAATATTTGATCGATCTGTTTCTGTAGATTTCTGACACATGTTTCATCTGTTGTTGTTATTTGAAACAGATGCGTCTTCAGAATTCGTGATCTTCATTGCAATTGACGCAACATCTTTTATTTGAAGACATCATGCACTCTTTGATGTGATGTTTGTCTGCGCATTTAGCGCAGCGTTGTTTCTTCTTGCAGAATCTGATCATATGATTGAATTTAAAGCATCTGTAGCACTGAGTGATGCAACAGTTCTTTTCAAACAGCTTGCATAAGCATTCTTGATACAAGTTTAGCATGCTCTCGTTTATTAATCAATTCATCATTGCTTTGATTGCGATCTTTACAATGAGCGACGAGTGAATCTTCTCACTTTCAACTACTTTCTTGAGTCAGACTATTCTTAGAATCTTTAGATTTTCATGAAGTTTTGCGTTGTCTTTTATCAATCTTTTAATGATCACTTCTTGATTGCTTGTGTCTATTGTGATGCATATCTCATGTGCTAGCACAGCGAAGATTCAATGCACTATACGCGTCAAGTTCGCGATTTCTTTTGCTCATGTTTGAGATCTTTTCGGATTTACTTGAGTCTCTGAGCTCACTGCATAAAGTATGATGTCTTCACTTTCAAGCTTGCGAAGAGACATGATTAAATCTCTTTGAGCTGTCGACACGTTTGTGATTTCTTGAAGAATTTGTTCAATAGATTTCTTTTGTATCTTCTTTATTTCTTTTCTTTCTGCTATCTTCATCATGACTTCTCATCTCTTGCAAAGTGATGACAATTCATCTCTGAGACGTTGCTCTCTCGTTGTTACTTCTTCTCTTGTCACATTCACTCATGACTTGATTCTTGATGAGAAGCGCATGCTATCTTATGTTTGCGTGCTATCTTGTGTTTGTAGCTGCTTGCTAAGCAGTTGTATGAATGTCTTTAGTTTCTGTACATTCTTCGCAATGAATGCATTCTGATTCTCATTGTTTTTTTCTTCTGAATCGTTTTGAAGATGTTGCATCAGCTTCACTGTTACTTCTTTTCATGAATGATCTTTGTTCTTCTCTTTCTCTAACGTTGATGTCTGTATTAGAAGATCAATAATGTTAGCAACATACTTCTCATCATTGCGTAAGCTTTTCGATCTTACGTTGCTGTTTCTTCGTGACGAGTCAACGTCGTTTGCAATTGTCTCTGAATCAGCATTGCTGCAGTTCATGCAATTCATCGTCGTTTATTCGTCTTCTAGATTCGTTCTGCTTTGATTGTATTGCTCTTTTCAAAAATTTGCTTTGCGCACGTTGTGAATGTTTTTTTTCTCATTGAAAATAAGATCATAAATTCATTCTTGTTCATCTTTAAATTTACATTAAAACATGAAGTGAGTGAATTAAAAGTAAGCAAATTCATTTATAAATATATAATGTTAATTATAAAACTGTGATCAAATAATATTAAAACATGATAAAATATACAGAATAGTGAAACACATCAAGCATATTGCAAGCAATGTCATTAATTGTCATTGCTTCTTTCAGCTGCAGCTTCTGTACATCAAATGACTTAAACTTGCATATGTTGTTTAAATGATCTTTCACACACATTGTGATCATAAGCTTCTTTCTCAGTTTTATCTGATTAATTGTAAAGATTGCAATAATGATCACATCATCATTTTCTGATGTAGTCTTGAATATGATTTTAAGTTGAAAAAACTCATTTAATGTTCAAACACATATGTTCAAAATTTAAGAATTCAAACATAAGCATTTAATAAATGTATCAAGTAAGTTTATTTATTGCAATGCATCATTGACAAATGTTCAAGTGTTAATTAGTTAATCACTTGCAGCTAATCATCACGTTGACATTGTTGACATTGTTGACAGCTGATTAAATCAAAGATTTAACTAAACATCACTTAATTATGCTATTAATCTCATTCTTACGTTTAATAGCTGATAAATTGAATCATTTATCTTTGTACATAGATAATTAAATGATTAACAGCATCATTAAACAATTTGACAACATCTTCATTCTTCGCATTCTACATGCTTGTTTATCTACATGCTCATCACTTTACTCATCA
>JAABUH010002890.1_pt1 | contig 15678 bp, 15 predicted proteins | sample 5559121 | NCBI WGS metagenome assembly JAABUH01 (sample SAMN10711871, study PRJNA513364) | rock metagenome | isolation source: Antarctica rocks | place: Antarctica: Victoria Land, Battleship Promontory nord | collected 2015-12-28
GGTAAAAGCCTTTTTGACCAGCCTGTCAGAGGGTAACTCGCTAAGCCTGCTGACATACTTGAGTACCGTTTTTTGCCAATGTAATTGCAATGGCACTCTTCCCAGTTCGCATAAAACAATGCCATCCTTGCAGGTCCTCGGGTGTGAAGACTGTCTGCTTAAGGGACTAGTTGTGGGAAAGCTGTGAGTAGGTGGTTCCGGAGCTATTTGAAGCTAGACCAAATTCAGAATTCGTTGCCTTGCTTAGTAACTAACTGCTTGCCTGTGACACTGAACCATCATCGTGTACGCGGCAATTTGATCTGAGAGCCCACAGCCGCCGTGGTAGCGAGTGCCTGTGCCGCGTAGCATTCATATGCTTGTCTCGGCTTCCAAGTCAAACGCCTTGTCACAGGCATAACAGTGAACCACCTGTCGCAGCTGAGGCGTGAGTAGCTGGACAGTGCTTACAGCGATAAGCGCTTGCAAGATGCCTACTTCCAGTAGGCCAGCAGAAGTCATTGCAACGGTCATCAGGCTGTAACATTTTGCTGGCGATCATGCAACTAAAAGACACTGATCAGCGTCTGGAATTGGACAGGTCAGTCGTCACCGCCTGCGAAAGAGATTCACGCTGTGACAACGAACGCGACTGATACAGAATGAGCTTGCTGCAGGCGCATTCCGTTCGAAAGGCAGCCTTTGTGGACTATGGCAGCTGTGTCAAGTCACCAAAAGCCTCACACTGTGCCTCTCTTACAGCGGGCTTGCGACAGTTGGCCGGTGTGGTGCAGCATGCCACTACAGCATTTGAGAAGCTGCATGGACAAGTGAGTTCTTTACAAACAGTGCCAACTAATTACTCATGCTCTCCATAGTAAGGTGACTGACATACAGTCACCTCTGCAGAGTACAAGGCTGATGGAACGCTGTCAGCAAGCAGAAGTTCGGTGTACAGCTATGCAGCAAACTTATGTGCTTGTTCAGTCGGGTAAGTTTGTTTGCAAATGCTTCACATCTGCCCAGCTGTCATTGTGATAACCAATTTCATGAGCTCGATCACCTTCAGGCAAGGCTGGCAACAAGTGCTTGTCACAGCTAGCGGATAACCAAGCATCTGTACCCAACATACAGGTGAGACCTTTTTGGCTGCTTGCAAACACAACAGATGTACCCATCTGCCTTCCATAAAATCAATTTGAAGACTTGTTCTGGTGCAACAGGGTGGCTACAAAGTCAGCGACATGGCTACTCACACACAGACCAGACCTGTGGAAGTACCTGAGGCTATCAAGGCCTACAGACAGTCGCCCATTGTGACAGACTTCTCTGCTACCCCATTGTTGGTAGCCTCAGCAGAAATACCAGATGCCAGTCAGACAGTTGCTGATGTTTTCAGTGCGACTGCAGCAAATGAAGCACCCCAGCCAGCTGAGACGCTTACTCCTCACGACACAGCTCAGACAGCTGCTATTCAGAGTACAGTGCCTTTGAGTGAGGTGCCAGCCAATGTGCAGCAGATGCTGCTCTCTGACGCCAACCTCACAAGTCAGGCTCAATATTTGTCTGCTGCTGCAATCAGCCAGCCTGATGATGCTGATGACATTGAGGTGCATGTCCACCAAAGCAGTGCTGCGGTGCCCTTGCTTGCTAGTCAGCAAGGCACTGTTGAGACTGTGCAGAGCAGCAGCGCAAGTCAGAGCCAGATGCGCAACATCCCTGCAAGCCCTGTGCTGCAAAGTCATCCAACCGCTCCAGACTCCTTTCACATGGATGGTACAGTCCACACCACCACCACCTCTGGTGAGTCAAGCAAGCTTCCTGCAGCAAGCTGAACCTGACAACAATTATTGCCTGGCTGAAACGCAATGCACAGCACAAGTGAAACTTCACACTTGGGTGTCATCCCGTGCTGTGGCAAACACTGTGTTTCCAGGCCCTACTGCATTGCAGGGGTAAGCTCTGTCAGTGAAGCCAGAGGGGCAGCGGCGTCACTGTATGAGGAAGTCACGCCTCAGGACAGCTTCACTTCAGCATCAGGGTTTTACTCACCCAGAAGCCAGATGGCATCCAGAAGGCAGTCGGCATCATCCTCAGATGCATGGTATGACGCTACCTCGCAGATGACCAGCAGAACTCCTTCAGTCACTGCTCCTGCCCTCAGTGCAACGCTGCTCTCTTCTGAATCCACAGGTAAAACCAAGATTCATATCATGACATGAAGAGTCATACAACGTATGCATCACAGCTCTCACATATCTGTTGCCAGGCCAGTGTCTCTGAATTCATTGAGCTTGGTCTCTTGAAGCTACATGATGTGACACTGCAACCTTCCCCTCACATTGCAAAGATATGAATTGCAAAGATATGTCAGGCCTTGAGAGATCACCATGGCATTGCTGCTGTTGTTGACAGGGTCAAGCAGTAGAGGCGTGCAAGGAAGGCTGAGCACCAAGGACCTGATAGGTGACTTGCGAAAGAGGCAAGGCCTGCCTCCAGCTGATGCTGCTCCAGACCAGCTTGCTGTCCAGCAGGTCACCACTGTGACACACCACCCAGCCGCTGTCTTCCAAGCCAGCCCCATCACGGCAATACAACAGGCCCCTGTGTCTGCAGTGATGGTGCAATCGCTCCCTCAGCAGTCAGTCGTTGCTGCAGACACTTCATATGCCCTTTCGTTGGAGGCTTCAGAGGCTCACACCACATCACAGCATACTCAGGGAGGAGAGGCAGTTTCTGTCGTGGCTGCTGGTCAGCCGGTGATGCCTCAGTCAGCCCTGCTGGAGCTGGTCAGCAACCCCCTGTATGCCAAGTCACTGGATGCCTCACGCACAACCTCCACCAGCCCCACAAGACTGGACACCAGCACGCTCGTCAAGCAGGCTGAGCTGGGTGCTGAGGACTCAGAAATCCCCATGGACAGCTCACTGCTGCAAGTCTCAGATCAGCCAATCTTGCCTGAGTCAGAAGCAAGCCAGGCGCCTATGGAGCCGATGGTGGCAGCGCAACCAGCAGAGCTGCCCCTCTCCGAGCAGCCCCTGGCATCACCCAGGGCGCTCACTCATGGGGCTGCTGATGCACCTGAACCTGCTACGGATGACACAGCAGTGCTGCAGGTCTCAGACCAACCAATACTCAGCACCGAGACAGCTGCCAGCGCTGTGACTCAAGGTGAGGCAGCTGTGGAGCAGTTCTCAGATCAGCCACTGCTGCCTACCCAAACAGCACAGCAACCGGTGCTGGTCTTTGAGCAGCGTAATGACATCTCCATCATGGGTCTTCCAGAGGAAGTTGTTGCTGTTTCTGAAGAGCCAATCTTGAGCCTGGCTGCTGGCAGCACCACTGAAGCTGTACAAGCTGAGCCAGTGCCTGTGTTGTCCAGCCAACCAATGCTGGGTCCAGTCCTCACTCATACTGAGTCCTCAGCCACACACCAGCCCCTGAGCCTGCAGCAGACGCTGATGACAGAGCCCCAGCAGCAGGTACAGCAGCTGGAAACTGTACAAACAGCTCAGCTTCAAGCCGAGCCTTTGCCTGAGATGTCCAGTCAGCCACTTCTTGGGGTTGTGAGTGATGAGCGTGAGACCAAGCAGCTGCTTGACCAGCCTGAGGCTGAGTCAGTGGCTGCAATGTCAAGCGCACCAGTGTTGGGCTCTGTCATCAGTCACACCGAGTCCTCCCTCACACAACAGGGTGTCCAAGAAACACTGATGCAGACAACAGAGCTGCAACAAGCTGCAACAAAGCCTGTTGCTGATGCTACAGTGCGTGCTGAACCGACAGACGCCAATGCAGAAGGCCTGATGCTGCGGCCGCCTATGCCCTCCCTGCCAACCATGCGCCGCTCCAGGAGCGACCTGCGCACCAGCCTGCAGAGCCAGTCCAGCTCTGTCTGGCGCAGCGTGTCTGTCCTGCCTGCTGTGCCTGAAGCCCCACAGCTGCCTCAGAGGTCATCCCCTGTACCACAGCTGCGGCGTAGTGTCACAAGCCTGCAGGCTTCGCCAGTGCCCATCTTTGACCAGAGCCTTGTTGCTCCCAAGGCAGAGCCTCAGCAGGCGCTTGCTCAGCAGATTCCAGTGATGATGCCTGCACCGTTCATGCCACAGGTGCCGGCACCACTTGGACCCCTGCAGCAAGGCATGCCTGCTCCTTCTCTGACACAGGCTCATGACAGGGGTCTACCCCTGCCGACGTCAAGCACTTCTGTGTTGACCCCTCCTGAGCCTGCTATGCCACTGGCCCCTGCACCTGCTATTAGCGCCCAGCAAGTCCAGATTGTAGTGCCTACTTCACCTTTGCAAGCACAGCAGCCTGGGCAACTTCAGGTGGAGACCTTGCAGCCGCTGCCCCCATTGCTTGTGCAGGAGTCACGCTCCTTTGAGATCTCCCCACAGCAGTCGCCAGGGGCAGTCTCCATAGACCAGGCTGCACCTGTCCTCATGTCAGCTGAGCGCTCAGCAGACTTGCCCATGCAACAGCAGACATCTTATGTGGTGCAAAGCCTTGAGACCAGCTACCCACAGATGGTGCAAACTGCATCTGTACAGCAGCAGGCTCCTGTCTTCATGTCCAGCATTGACGTTGGGTTTCCCCAGCAGGCTGCACCCCCACCCGTCCCCATGCCAGCCCCCAGAGCATATTCCCCTACCCAGTTCCTGCGCAGCAACACCTGGTCGCCCTCACCTGGCGTCCTGCAGCCAGCCAAGCCTGGTCAAGCTGTGGCAGCACCACAGGTTCATGGGCCTCTCAGCATGGGTGTTCAGCCAAGCTGGAATAGCTTGGCACCTTCACAGCCCTCTCCTGTCATGGTCCCACAGCTGGCAATTGAGCAGGAGGCCTACGCGCGTGCACAACCCATTGCCAGTGCAGCTGCTGCCCAGCAAGTCATCACCAGCAGGGAGTTTTCTCCTGTCACAGCTCCAGCCAGCAGGGCCATGTACCAGCAGCCTGGCCAGATCAGACAGCAGCAGGGTCCGGTCAGCAGGATACTGTACCAGCAGTCCTCTTTTTCCAGCCCAGAAGCCTTGCGTGCTGCTGCTGTCTCAAGTAGCAGGGAGGTGTACCCCCAACTTGGACCCCTCACAGGGGGCTTGACCCAGCCCGGCTTCCCAGTCAGGCGTGAGTTGTACCAACAGGTGTCCCTGCCCAGCTCAGCCTCCATGCATGCTGCTGCACACAGCAGGGAAATGTACCCACAGCTTGGCCCACTATCGGGTGGCCTGTCCCAGCAGACGCTGATACCTGGTCAGAGGCCAAACTATCAGGTGTCCCTGCCCATGGCTGACCCCATGCTTGGCGTCACAGCGCATGAAGGCGCAGTCATCCAGCCAGTGAAAGGCCCAGTGGTTGTAGGCGAACAGTCAGCAGCTGTGACTACTGAGCCACTGGTCATGCACTCCCAGGGCTACAGCATCCAGCCCCTTCAGTCAGTGGTTGGCCCCAGTGGCGGCATGCGGCAAATGGCCAGGGATATAAATCCCAACGCAAGCAGATCAAATGGGTTGGCACAAATGCAGTTTGGTGCACTGCAGCAGACTGGTGGAGTGCATGCTAAGCGTGCTTTGGAGGCTTTTGGGCGTGTGTCACGGTCCTCACTCAATGCAGATGCATCTGTGAACAACAGCTACCAGTCTGATAGAGACATGCAACAGGTGAGTCTGTGTTCAGTGTGTACAGTGCCATAGCCGACGTCATGCATGCACCTGGCAAGACTGGCATACTGGTACTCTATCACACATCTTGAGCCCATGTTGGCTTGCCAACAGTGATGCTCAGCCCATGCTGAGCTTGCAGCAGCGCTGACTTATCTTCTCAATGCCGTCTCATGTCCAGTGCAATATGGACAGACCATGCAAGGGCTTTGACGTTTGTAGGGGTATGCAAGTGAGCCCCAGCCAGCACAGAGGGCTGAGTCTCCTCCCACCCCTGCTGTCCCTCCTGTCTCCTACTTCTTCAACACAGAGCCGGTGGTGACCAGCTATATCACACCGCTACCTCAGCCTGTGCCCATGCCAGGCCCTCCTGCCTTCTCCATGGCGCCAGTGTATCCAGGACCAGGTAAGGACTCACATTGCTGTAGTTGCTTGAACAGCTTGCTATGCCTGTTTCCTGGACTTGACATGCTGTCACTTACATGCAGCCACCTGCAAGCCAGCAGATGTGTTCTTCCCAAACACCTGCTGGTAACACAGGCAGTCTTTCAAAGCATGGCTTGCCGTTGATGCTGGTCACAATGTGGTGACCAGTCTGCACTGCAAAGCCCTTTAACAGACAGGCTAGCAGTCAGGTCATCCAGTCTGGTTGCTGTAGGCCAGACTCAGGTTGGTGCAACACCGCCCAGGAGGAGTGGCAGGGGTCCAGCCTTCCCTGCACATCTGCGCTCAGCAGTTACATCAATGCAGGTGGACACAGAACTCCACTGCTCTCACAATGCTGAAGCGAACTCATAGCATAGCAGTTGTGTAGCATGCATGTTATGTGTGTGCTTTGCAAACTCGACGTTGAGGCTTGGATGAGCCTTGTGATGTATCAAGTGTCCAAATTTGTATGCACTGTATGACAGTGTTGACAACATCAGTTGCATGACAAGCAATTGCATACAGAGCCAAGGGATACATTTAACTGTTACATGATTACAAGCTTTGGAATGCATGGCACTCAACAGTGGCCATTCAGCAGCATCGCGCACACATGGAATACAGATGTCAAAAGTTTAATTGTGTTACGGCGTTCACCTGCAGAATCCGGCTAGCATCGTACAACCTGTCTCCAGCGCTCAGTGGGCGACAAACGCCCCTCCTGTGGTGCTGCCAAGGGTAGCAGTGGCCGGCCCCACCCCCAACTACCCCCAGACCAACTCATGGACCGCCGCAAACAGCATTGTCATGCCGTCACATCACCAGCAGGGCAGCGTCATCATTGACAGTCAGCAAGCTGTGGGCTCTCAGGACAGCTCTGGCCAGTTCCGCTTCCTGCCTGGCCAGCGCTCTTCACAGGACAGCCAGAGCACGCCAAGCCTGTCAAACAGGAGCGTGCCCAGGTTCCTGGAAGAGGCCTGGGCTAGAGGGGAGCCACAGCAGCAGGGACCCAGGCAGGCACCCCCCATGCCGCCGCCTCCTCCACCTCCTCCATCAGGTCCTGATCATCCAAATGCAGCAAGGACCCATGCCTCCCAGCAGCTTGTCACATACCCTGCAGAACAGGGGGATGGAAAGTTGATGCTGCAGAGAGCCTTGTTCGGAGCATGGAGGGATTGCACAAAGTCTTCATGCACTGAAGACAACATGTCGTAGCCTTGCTGTCACCAGCACAGCTGGTGCTGTGTTCATGGGTTCCTTCATGCTTGATTGTGCCTTTTTTCTTCTTTGGCATCAACCAGCTGCGAGGTGCATATGCAGATCCCCTTGGCAGCCTAGTCAAAAGAATCAAATTATGGCTGAAAGCTCCTTGCAAGACGTCGTGGATAGACTGCACCTGTTTAGCTGGTGAAGCACACTCATTGCTCTTGCAGGAGCGGGTATAGCTCAGATGCAGGGATTGGCAGGGCAGCGACAGTCACAGGCATCCAATGCCCTAGCTGGTTGGCATGGCAGTGGCAGCCAAGCTGCAGCACCCCAGGCAGCATCCCAACAGCAAGTAGGCCATATCTATGCACCAATGCCAATGCCGGCATGCAGCACTGCTTCTTAATACTGATGCACACTCACTCCCCATGATGTTGGCCAGCCCAGTGACTAAACTCCTTCCTCCCTGCTGATGGCTGATTTACCATACTGATGACTAAGACTGCACAGCATTGCTGCAGAGCTCAACAACAGGTGCACTGGCTTTGCGTGAGGAGCCCTCCCTGTATCAGAGCCCCTTGAGCCACCAGTCTATCTCTAGCTTTGGATCTCCCTCCCCCCGCCCTGCTGCTGCTACGCCCAGCCAGCTCACTCCTGCTACCCCACAAGCACCCCAACTGCCGGCTGGAGTTCCAAATGCTCTGCTGGCCTCCATCCAGACTGGCCAGTTCCACTTGAGGAAGATGTCACAGTCCTTCAATGGGAAAGGTAAGTGCTGCTGTCAGAAGTGACGTCATGCTGTTCTGATTTGCGTATGTGCCTTCACAAAGATTTGCTGTAACCTCGCACTTGGCTCTGAGTAGCAGCAAATCTGTTGTATCAATCAATGACAGTCAACCTGGCAGATGCATTGACAGTGACCAAGTGATGCTGTTCCTGCTGACACCATTCTTTCAGAATCATGACGTATCTTGTGTGCAGCTCGGTCTGCTGTCCTTGCTTTTCCCGAAGTGCATGCATGCTGTTGCAGGTATAGCCAGCAGCAGTAATGCTCAAGGAGCAAGCACCTCACAGGGGAGTGCGTCAGGGCAGGCAGCGACACTAGCTTCCCTACCCCCTACAGGTCCCTACTCACGCAACCGGCGCAACTCAGGCAGCACAGTTGGGATGGACACTGCTGTTGCCAGAAGAATGCAGGCCAACAGACAGTCAATGTATCCTGAAAGCACATACAGCGAGAGTGAGTGGGGTGATTAGAAATGTTGCAGCAGCAACACTCAAGCCCCTTGCACTTCTGACATAAGAGGTTCATTTTATCCGTGTAGGTCATTCTTTCAGTCAGAAGAGCAATGCTCAGCTTTAACATGTCTGTTGTGTGATCTCGATGAGGACTTGACACTGTTCAAGCAGTCTACCTGCTGCCAATTCTTCTGAATGACACCACATATAGTGTGGGTATATATTTGATGTGGTACCCGTCTCATCACAGAGCTTATCCCTGACCACGTGTGGAGATGTAACATGTCACTGAACAGAGTAAAGTCGCATCTCATGAGCCTGATTGACCACTTAGATGTGGGAGCCCAGTCCACCCATTTTCACCCTACATCAGCAATCAATGCTTGTGTCCATGCAGACTCTGGTATCGACTAAGTCGTAGAGATGCTCCATACCTGACATGTTGGGTATGCATGTCGGACTGTTCTGTCATACCTTGCCTGCATGATGATGGCCACCACTTTGAATGATGGAAGTTGAATCGGCGATAGCAGCTGCTGACAAACGGTTGTACAATTGCCTTCGAAAATTGTTCTTGCTGCGCGATTGGCCTGTACACATCAACTACTGGCATGCGCGGTCATGCGTGCAGTTGTGCCGTGCTCCATCAAGATGTTGTATCGCACCTCCAGCTGCAACTTGCACTGAGACGGCTGTGACTGTTTTGATCTGTGTGCTGTTACGCTAAACTGAGGGGAAATTTTGAAATATTGCAAACTGTGTCTATGCGTGAAGAAGAGATTGACAGTCTATCATATCCAGCTTTGCAGCGTAGATGCAAAGAGCTTGGACTTCCTGCAAGGGGGTAAGTGTACAAGCTGTTTCTCTTGACTTTGCATGTGTTGTGGGTATCTACCCGCATTGTGACTGTGTGAAGCAAGCCCAATGCCTCTTTAGGAAGGCAAGCATCTTGCGAGCTAACCTCAAGCAGCTGTTGGTTGAGCAACAAGAAGTGGAATTACCTGCAAGCCCACCCAAGCTTGCAGTTGGCGATGTTGTGCCCGGCAACAAAGCCATCAGACAGTCGCAGTCAACAGCGCAGAGCTCACACAGCAGTGTAAGTGCAACAAGGCTGTGCTATGTCACCTCTGACAGTCAATTTTAGACAAATAGTGCTGCTTCTGACAGGGTGACCATACACATGCTACTTTGTCGCATACGCATCAGCTGAGCAAGCTCAATGAAGACCAGAAGGCTCCTGCCACAGAAACAGCTGCCAACGCAGAAAAGCAGCCTGATGTCAATCAGGGCAAGTTTGTAAAGTCAAGTGCGCTTGATGCAGCCAAAGCAACACCGCTCCCTTCACTAAGGCCCACATTGTCTGAACAGCCTTTCCCTCCAGAGGATTTGGACGATGCAAGCAGCAAAATGTCACCAACAAACTTGTTTGCAGGGTCTGAGCCTGAGAACGCCCAGAAACAGGTACAGCTATCCTGATGTATGGTCACATGGTGCCTCATTGCTGTGTCTGACTTTGACAGGCAAAGATGCTTTTGATTGTGGCTGCATACAACAAGGTGTGCAATCCAGTCGTGGAACATGGACATGTTGTCAACTGCAACAGTCACAAAGTCACATGAGATATAGGATGGGGAAACAGGGACAGGGGCATGGCCCTCCCCAAACCCAATCCCCACTGCATTTGGCACAATGATATCTACTGCAGGATATGCATTCCACAACAGTTTGCATCAAGTTCTGGTGCCCATCACAGTGCTTGCCAACCAGCACAAAGTCGATGTCTGCTTGCTGCATCAGCAACTTTCTGATCCATGTGTCCTGCAGGAACAGCCTGGCACAGAAAGCAAGGCTAGCCGGCATTGGCTTCGCAAACAGTGGCCCTGGCTTCTGTGCCTACTTTTGCTGTCAGGATTGTGCTGGTGAGCCTCATCCTCATCGCACTGTCCGCGTTTTCTGTACAGCAGTCCTCTATCGTATGTCCCTTGCTTGGCTGTAACGACATCAGTTTGTGAAGTCAGTCACCACACATGTGCGTCATTTGAGGATGGGGACCTGACAATTGGCTGTGATGACTGCAACTTTGCCACAATGTTTCTGAAGCATAACACTTTGAAGGCTGACCTGCCTGTGTGTGCCTATTTGGTACGATTTGGTACAATGCTTTTTAGCAGAGGGCAATTTGCCTTGTGTTTGCAGGCATGTGATGCGGTCAAGGGGCCAGGCTCACATGTCTCACGTTGGCCCTAGGTGCAACCAGCAGATGCACCTTGAAGCACTAGAGCCCTTGCTGGTACACTCAGATGCACGGATGCACCTGGCAGAGCTCTGGAGTGGGGAGGCTGCAGATCCCCAGAAGGCAAGGTCAAAACTGGAGTTTGATACATGTTGACTTGTGCATGAATGGCGCAAAGGAAAACTTGTTGGACCTGGTCCAGACGCCATGCTGTCAAACTTTCATGGCACACTTTGTTGGCCTGCCATGGGACAGCATGCAGGCTGCTCAATGTGTCCTCAGCAGGCTTCGTCACTGTGTGTGCAAATCTCACGTTCAAGGATAAGCAAGATAAATACGGTTTTCTGTTTACCCGGTTGAGGACACATTGAGCAGCCTGCATGCTGTCCTGTGACAGGCCAACAAGGTCTGCCGTGAGAGTTTGACAGCATGACATCTGTGCCCGGTTCAACCAAGTGTCCCTTTGCGCCAGGTGTGCACAAACACTGTGATTTTCTTGTATGTCTTTGATTCACAGTATGGCCTTCTAACAAGTGTCCATTGGTAATATGCTGTGGGGCGGATAACAGATTCAGCATGTAATGAACGCTGTAAGCTGTCATGCTTTGAGTGGCCTTGTTATCAAGCTTATTGGCAGACTGCAGATTCAATTCTTCTGGGCTGTCATGTGAATTGGCAACATGACGGTTGCAGGCAGATGGAGTATTACTGGCATGTGGTGATAAGAACGCTTCTTCAGCAGCTGCAATGGTGGTGGCCACCTCCCTGGGTCCCAGCTGCGGCCACTGCCTGCAACGCTTTGACATGCCCAGTCTGGCTGCAGCCAACAGCCCTGCCCAAGAGGCAGAGCTAGCAGGGCATACCCAAAAAGCCTTGGTGATGCTGCTGCAGCAATGCAGTCATGCAGTGGTGATTGTGGAAGGCATCGAGTCTACACCTCCAGCACTGCTGCCAGTGTTCATCAATGCTCTGTCAGAGCTGGGGCACTTTGAAGACAGTGGCAAGCAAGTGCCTGCATACAAGGCGCTCATCATAGCCACAGTTGTGATGCCCACACATTCTTTGCAACAGGTGTGCACAGTCTTGACTTACTTGCTTGAGGCCAAACCTGCTGATATTGTTCCAAAGGTGCTAGCAGAGCCTCAGCTGCATCCAGCATGCAATTTAGGCAGGTTTGAGTTGCTCAAAGCACAGGCAAGTTTTGCGTTGTGAACTGCAGAGCTTCTGTGCTCAACGCATGCCTTGGGCCCAAATTCTGTGTGGAGCGCAGCACCCCTGTGGTTGCTGCGTGACACCGTCTGTCTCTGCGCATGATTATAGGCTTCTCAGGCCTTTACATGAGCTTCCCAAGCAAAACAAAGACCTGTCTCGTGTAAAGTCAAGGGGTATTTGTCATGCTTACACGCAGTTCACAAGGGTGTTTGCACCAGTACTTGTCTCGTTCAACAGCTCATGCAGTACTCTTGGTCTCAGGGGTCAGAGGAGGACGCTGCGCATGCAGTAAAGCAGCATCTTGTCAGAAGTCTTGTTACTCATGGCGCCTCAGATGCTGTGACAAACCAAGCGAGTGCCCTGCGTCGGTAAGCTCTGATAGCATCTGTGCAGCTGATGAGCATGTTGTACACTGATTCAGCGTCCTCCTTGTGCTCTGACGTATATGTGCGGCCCAACTGACAAGCACCTAACGCAGTCATTGTCTTCAAATGTCATTGTAGGCATCCAGTTTGGAGCAGCAAGACAGACTTGCTGCACGCAGAGCAAAACAGTCGTCCCATGTGCTGCTGGCAGTTCCAATGTCCATGTCCACACTCGATGCTGCATGTACAGTCAAGTAGCCGCTGAGATGTCAACAGCATTCCAAAGTTGAGTCACTGCTTTGCAGGCGATTTGAGCATGTTGCGCTTGTCCAGTAGGGAGACCATCATGTATGCACAGTTGGCTTGCTCTGGGGGACCACGTCATGCCCTGGAGACATGGGTTGCACCGTTATGCTATATGATATTGCTCGTCATGCTAGAGTTCGACAGACTTTTGAGAGGTGTTCTTGCAAGTTGATGAGTTGATGAACTGCAGTGTTGTTGTCGCTTGTTGCCATATTTGTTTGTTGTGCTAAACTAGCAACACTGAGTGTTGCATCTTGAAGGACCTGAAGTCCTTTGTGTCAAGCTGTTACAAAGCAACACCACACGAGGTGACCTAAAGTCAGCCTACGAGCAATTGTGGATCACGCTTATCATGTTTACTATCATTGATCATTTTGATATGCTATTCAGCAAGGGGAGATTATGATGCTCACAAAGCGCATCAAGCTGGACTAGACCTGCCTGCCGCATGTGATTGTTAAATGAAAATCAACACTAGTGTACTATGCTGGCAGCTGCTGGCGCTTGCCTGTTGATGTTGCAGTTGGACGACATATTCAAGCCACCAACATATCAGGAGAGGAAGGACACAGCATGTTCATGCGCTGCAATCAGGACTTAAGCCTTGTCATTTTGGCTCTTGTTCCTCTCAGGTGAAGAAGCATGTTGAGGCATTCAACAGATTTGCAGGTATCTGAGTCAGCAGCAGACACATGTATGATCGGAGCCAGCTGCAAGCTCACCATTAGCCGTCTTGAATGCTCCTGACTGCTTAAAGCAGTACGCGTGCAATGCAGCTGCGCATTGCGCTGGAGGTGCGTCCGATCACCTCTGTACTGATCAACTTAATACAGTGCTTGTCTCCGGTTTCGTAAACCTTCTGTGCGTGTATTGCCTCAGGAATGCGATGATGTTGACGATTGGGAGTCCGAGTACGCTGAGCTGACGCTTGTAAACACAGTGCTTGCGGACTTATGCCGATACCATGGCTTGTCTTTTACTGGTACGCAACTCAAGCACGAGCGTGGACCTTTACACCCCAGCCAGGTGCTACAAAAGGTGAGATTGTCCTGCCGACACGCGTGAGAGGGATATGTCCATTGTTGGCAACATGCTCACACCTGCTGCCTTGTAGGTGCACAGTGCAAGCACAGCACCTTCTGCACTGCGCCTGAGTGCAACTTTCAACATTACGGCTGCTTTTCATGTATGGTTGAGTCTTGGGCAGGGATGTGTGAAAGATCAATCAGCCTTAGGAAGAGAATGGTATCCATCTGTACTGACAGTGGCCAGGTCTAATCTAGCAAACTCAGCAGACATAGCAAAGATGCTAAGGCTGCGTGGTTCACAGCAAATGGCACCCCCATCACTGCAGTTTGCAGGGCGCTGTCCAGTCTGCAGATGTTATGGACATAACAGCGAGTGTTCTTTGCTGGAGCAAAATAGAGGAGAATGCCTATTTTTATCCACAATTGAGTGTTTGAAAGCTGACATGGCAGTGTACAGGCAATCAGCTAGCACCTCTGCAGCAGCTAGTCCGGTGCAAGATGTTGCAATAGAGTATGTGAGCACCCCACATCTGACATTTACTCATGTCCTGCGGGCTTGTGTGATAACGCTCAAGCTCATTTCATTGATGAGCAATGTCACAGGCATGCTTGATGTCAGCATGGCATTGTGGCACACGTTGGATATTATAGGCAGGCAGTTCTCCGAGAGATCTGTTCTGGTGAATGAAGATACAGAGGAATGCCAGCTGTCTCAGCAGCTGACTCAGCTGGTTGTGCCTATCATGCGCAAGAACCTCACACTGGAGGACTCAGTCTGGCAGGATGCGAGCTGCTGTCAGGCTGCATGCACCAAGTGCAACAGCCGGTCGTTTGCCAGGCTGTTGCATGCAAGCTTGCCGACACAGGCAAGACATTACAAGAAACATGTACCATAGCGCCCCTGTGTCCCTAGATGTCATTGCCACGTGCATGTCATACTTCCTATAGTTATAAGACGTGTCATTGAACAAATTTGTTAGACTGCCACCATGTGTACAATGCTTGTCCTTGACAGGAGCCTGCTTGCAATGCAGGAGGTCTGTCAGCACTGGCTGAAGGAATAGCCCAGAGCAGGCCACAAGCACGCTTTGCGTGTCATGCAATCTTCAGCATGATGAATTGCCAGCTACCTGAACATCAGATTGCCAACATAGAGGACCAACTGATTTCTGCAAAAGCTGTATGCCATCTGTCTGGCCTTCTGTGTCCAGAATTTGACTACGAGCAAGTGTTAAAGCCTCAACAGAAAGCCCTGCATGGCCAAACCTTCTTCTCTTGGGGTAAGTCAGGGGCTTTTTGTCACAGACAGCTTCGCATGTTGGGCTGAGGAAGTGTGTTTTGCTTGAGTGACACTGTGATTAGTGCTGCCAAAACGCTGCCCAAACTTCTGGCCGCAATCAGGGCATGATGATTGGTCACGCCAACCATGACGCATCTTTGCCTGGTATGATGTCAGCGCAGTTATTTGACTATAGCTGGCATAGCAATTGTGATGCTTGCAACACATGTGACAATCTGATAAGACCAAGTGTGTGGACTGCAGCAAGTTGTGCATATGAGCCTGACTTCATCACAGCTGCGCCACAGAAAAGCCAATCCAATGTCACGAACATGAGCCTTGTGATATGTGTCATGGCCAAATTGGTGGGCAGACAAGAGCGGCAGCAGGGCAGCAACTGCTGCAGGCCAAGGCAAGCAACTCCCCATGGCACACTTAGCCAGACCAGTCATGACAGCGCAGCTGCAAGCCATGTTTCCCAGATCAGAGCGGTGGATACTACAGCATCTGACCAGACGCCAGACGCTACAAGCACAGGACAGCTGTCAGATAGGGATGGGGACTCAGAGGATCAATTGTTTGGCATCTTGCCATGTTGGCCAACACCGTCTGTTACTGCATGGGATGACATCCAGACAACTGTGACCAGGGCATTCCTCACCTTAGAGTGGCTGCTTAGACAGCATTCCCTGAAGGCTGATGCCTCACATGCTCATGACTCAGATGCCCAATGCCTGATGCATGACATTGCAGC
>JAABUH010002891.1_pt1 | contig 15678 bp, 22 predicted proteins | sample 5559121 | NCBI WGS metagenome assembly JAABUH01 (sample SAMN10711871, study PRJNA513364) | rock metagenome | isolation source: Antarctica rocks | place: Antarctica: Victoria Land, Battleship Promontory nord | collected 2015-12-28
CGCCTCAGGGCCGGCGGGTGGTGGCGCTGGGGGCCAGGGGTTGCTGGGGTGCGCGGAGACTCCTGGGTGCTCGTCTGGGTGCTGGAGCGTGCCTGTGACGACAGTTGTAATACTATCGAGGGCGATTGATGAGCGAGAGTCTGAAGGACCCTGTAGGTCTGGAACTTGGAATTTGGGGCCACCGGGGGGCGACATAGCAACGACAATCTAGAGCAACACACGCGTTTTTGCGATATCTGTGCAGCATCTGTGAGCTTCACGCCCTTAAGCAGCCACAGGTGGCAAACAGGGATGCACTTCATGGCATGCATGTCCACTGCCCTGAACATCACGCGGACTCCGTGCGGGGCTGGACACCCCAAGCGGCCCTTGGTGCCTGGTACAGCCCACAACGTCACCGCCAAGGCTGCAGAGCCGCACAGGCAACGGCACCGCTCACCATCCGTTTGACCGGCTCCCGACCAGGGCAGGGTGCCCGACCCTACTCTTCCCTCTCTCGCCCAGCGTCCATCGCCTCCAGCCGGCCGACAAGCGCGCTGCACAGGCCGTGCAGCGCACGAACTTCCTGCAGACCCACAGGCCTGCTCCAGTGGTCATGCCCACACGCGGTCAAACATGCACCCTCGCCATGCAGGGTATGCTCTCGCAACTGCATAGCGAGGTAGAACGCGCTTAAAAGCGCATGCACACCACACACGCAAGCGCATGGCACAGGACACCCCACACACGAGCGCATGGCCCTAACCCTAACCTTCAGGGCCCGCACGGCGGCGGGGCGGCCAGCCGCGGGTTAGGCAACCAGGCCACAGCCACGGTTGTGCAGCAAGACGGCCTGAGCTCTGCCTCCTCTGGAGCGCGCGCGGGCCGCACGCAGCGTCCGGCTCTCAGGGCACGCATCTACCCCCGGTCACGCAGTCACGCAGTGAGTACCCAGCACACATGAGTCGGCCTACCCTGTGCAGCTTGGGCGCGCGCCTGCGTGGTGGCCTCCGCGCGCGTCAGCAGCGCGCGCAGGTGCCCCGCGGTGCGCAGCTTGCGCGCGTGCGCGCCGCCGCCGACCGACTCCGCGCCCCTGCCGGCATAGGGTCAGGGTTAGGGGACGCCGCCCCCCTGTAAGCGCCCTGCGAACCTCATGCATGCCCGGCCACTGCGCAGGCCTGCAAGAGGGATCAAGAGGGCGCTGCTTCCTGGTGTATCACCCGCTAATTGCTGCACGTTACAGCGCCTTCTTGCAGTCGTGCAGGGCGCGGCCGGCAGGCAGCACGACATCGTCGAGGAGGGCAGCCGCGCCAGGGCGCGCACTCCAGGCCTGCCAGCGCGGCCACGCTCGCAAAGCGCTGCACGAGGCGGTCGACCTCGGCCGCGGCCGCCGGCCTGAGCGCCGGCCGGCCCCGCAGCGCCGCGAGGCGCTCTGCTCGCGCGCGTGCAGCGCATGGTCAGGCGCAGGTCAGAGGGGCCGCGCGCGCAGCCGCCTCCGGATAGGGTGAGGGTAGGGCGAGGCGCCCACTGCAGTGACGCGTCTGCAAGCAGGTGTGCGCGGTGCCGGACCCACAGCGGCCTGTGGGGCTCAGGCCCAGCCTGCCCAGAGCGGTGCGCTCTCTCGACAGTCAGCATGCATGGTCCCTGCGGGGCCAGCTGGCATGCACATGCGCCGCAGCGGGCGCGCTCTCCGCACCGTCCACCTCCACGACGCCCGTCGTCGCGCCGCCACCCGCGCTCAGCCGCAGCTCGAACAGCTGCGCCAGCACGACCGCGGCCGCGTGCGACAGGTTCATGCTGGGCTGCGCGCGGCCGGTCGGGATCGCGCAGCAGTGCGCGCACAGCGCCAGCTCCGCGTCCTGCGCGCCGGCCCGGGGGCTGGGCAGGCCGGCCGTGCGAGCATGCGGGGTATGCAATGCGTGTGTGTAATGTTCACCAACCCCGCCTGCGCCAGCTCCGCATCCTGAGGGGCTGCTGGTGCTCCCCAGAGAGTCTCCCTACCCTACCGTATCCACGGACATCATGCAATGGGGCCTGGGCACACTGCCTACCTCGGTCGGCTCCTCGGCCTGCGCGCTGTCTAAGGCAGATGATGCTGCATGCCGAGCATGCAGCAGCAGCCACTTGCGTATAGGCCAGCGTGCGCGCCTGCAGCCCGGACTCCTCGCGCCCAAACACGAGCGCCAGGCGCGCCGGCGGGAGCGCGCCGCCGCCGGTCCCTCCCGTGCCGGCGCCCGCAGCGCTCGCCAGCCCAGGGCTGTGTGCCGCATCATTGCCAGCAGAGAGGCCGGCAACGACGGCCTTCGCAGGCGCTGGCTCCGCAGCACGCGCCAGGCCCGGGCTAGCGGCAGAGCTGCTGGCGGCATGCGCAGCGGCAGCACCGTCGTCATAGTCCCGCTCAAGAGCGCGCGGCAGCAGGTATGCGGGGTGCGCCTCGGCGAAGCGGCGCAGGCTGCTGTGCACGCGGCGCACGCTGCCGGCGCGGCGCGTGAAGCCGACGCTGCCGGCGCAGGCGGCGAGCGCCTCCTGCAGCGTGGCCACCTCTGTGGCGCGCTCGAGCGCGCTCGCTCCCAGGGCTATCTGCGCGACGAACCCGTCAGCAAGCAGGTGCCTGTTATGTGTTGGCTTGATATGGACGAGACATCAGTACACACACACAGTACACCTCTGTCCTGTTCTGCAAAGAGTACGCGCAGCGCTCTTGAGCGCTGATGGGAAGCGGTTACCTTTTCAGACTCTGAGCACCGCACAATGCACCGTGGAGCCACCACCCACAGGTCGTCAGTCTGCGAGCGGCCACTCCGCAGCAGTCAGTGTCGGATAGCAGTGCAAAGCACACAGACTTACAAGGCGGCAGGCTGGCGAGCGTGCCTCGAAGCAGGCCATGCCTCTTGCTACTGCGCCAACGTTGGCAGCATGCTTGGGCGAGACAACCACCACTCTGACATCTCTCAGCAGCAGCGGCGGCTGTGGGTACGCTTGGCTGCACGTTATGACACCCCAGTGTGAGCGGCGCGTGGCTCCGCCCTGCACGTGGAGAACAAGTCGCATGGACAGTGAAGGCAGTCACCACAGGAGTCTTAGTTGCAGCAAGAGGACAACTGTGCGCGCGACTGACTCTGTCTCTGTGCGCTGTAAATTGTAAAGTATGTCCAGGGCCTGGTCTTGCCCATAAATTTTCAGGCACATGGACGCAGTAGCACAGCATGCGCAGCATGCAAAGAGGCTGCTCCTTCAAACCAGGCTATGCAAAAGACATGCTCATCACTTCGCAGCACTTCAAGCTGATATGGCACGCGACAGCACCGGCACGCTTCACTGCACCATGCTAAGAGTCACAGTTCCTGCCATGTTGTCCCTGTTGGCTATGCGCGCTCGCTTCCGCGGCAGCAGCACGCCCAGTGGCACTCTCTGTCAGCGCGCTTTGCCGCGCCCCGCATCTGCCATGATGTACACAATCTGGACCTGCCTACCCGGGCTTCTTGCCAGCGTGCCGCTGCAGCAGCATGATGCCCTGCTGCCGCCATTGCTCCGCATGCCCCATAGCTACTATGCGAGATTCCGCATGCCATAGCCCAGGCCCCAAGCTCTCCGCACGCTGACAGCTGCAGCCGCGCCCTGCGCAGCTGCACTGGGGCCTGCCTCACGCTTACCACCGCGGTGTGCGCACACCAGGCTCAGGCCGCCCTGAGCTCGGCGCCCGTGGTGTGCTGCAGCAGCGTCACGCACTGCTGCTGCCACGCCTCGCCGCGCTCGGGCTGCCGCAGGAGCCGGCGCAGGGCTGCGTGCAGGGCGGCCGCTGCCAGGCCTGCGCAGCAGCGGGCTGCTCTCAGCACGTGCCGCGGGCGTAATGGGGAGGCGACGCGCACCCTCACCGCCGCAGCGCTGTCACATCAGAACAGACTCGGCACCAAGCCTGGGTGGGACAACTCGGGGGCATGCAGGAGCGGGGTGCGCAGAAAGCGCGTCTCTGGCGACGTGCACGCGCTCGGGACACGCATGCTGACAGGGGCGGCGGCAGCCCGGAGGCGCGCGGGAGCTTTGGCAGAGCGGGGCGCACAGGAGAAGCAGAGCGCGGCCAGCGCGGCGATGGCCAGGGCCCGCTGCGCGCCGATGTCGGCGCCCGCAAAGGCCGCCGCGCCGCGCGCAGGCCCGCCCGCGACGTCGCCGATCGCGATCGCCTCGCGTGCGCCCTCCTGCGGCGTGCACAGCGGACGTGAGCAGCAAAGCGGCGTGCAAGGGCTTGCACAGACGCGCGCCGTGCGGGCAGCGTGAGCACACTGGGCGGCCAATATGGCGCTAACAGGTGGTCCATGACCCACAGCGTGAGTCTGGAGATGGGGAGGCAGCCGGATGCTGAGCACCCAGCTATGCCTTTCATGGCCCACAGTGCATGCAGAGGCCCTGATCTGACCCCCAGGGCATGCAAGTCTGCGCACGCAGCGGGCGGGGGCGCGCCGGCGCCGCTCCAGCAGGCATGCGCAGCTGCGCAGCCGCGGCGGCCAGCGGGCTCCTGTTTACCACCGCGGCTGGGCGCGTGTCGGGCTCAGCCAGCGGCCCCGCTCCTGCCGCCGGCCTGCCGCCCGCCTGAGCATCCCCTGCGGCAGGCATGCTGCCGGCGGGCGCCCCCTCGCCGCCCCCAGGCGACCCTCCCCACACCAGGCGCCCGTGCTCAGCCTCCCCCGCCAGCTTCCTCTGTCGCGCGCAGGGGACGCCCGGGGCTCTTTCAGCAAAGCCCTAGCCGTGCATGGGAGTGTGGGTGTGTGTAAAGCGCTGCATATTTAGCACCTTAGAGGTCGTGCTTTTCGGCCCTGCTTTGAGATGTGCTGTTTCGCCGCGCTCTGAGCAGATGCGGTTGGGTCCTCGAGGGGCGTGGATTGATCAGGCAAGTCCAGCGCTTGTACCAGCGTGGTACATGAGTATGTTACGAGAGCCCCACACATGCATTGGCGTGCCTGGCGAGGGCATGCAGCACCTGTGGCGCGAAACGAGCTCTGGTGGCAGTGCCAGTGGGCTGCGGAGGTGCGACCGTGGGGTTAAGGCGCATGGGGGCCGGCCCACCTGCGCAACGCGACTCCTGGCGTGCGCCGCCAGCGGCGCGACCGCCGCCAGCAGGGCGTCCACCGCCCCGGACCGCGCGAGAGCGCCGGGCGCAGCCACAGCCAGCCGCGCGCTGCGCAGGCCGCCGCCGCCCTCGCCGGCGATGTCAAAGCCAAACCCCGTAGGACCCGCCGCGGCCGCCACGCCCCGCGCTCCCTGCTGGCTGTCGGCGGCGGGCCGCCATGCCTCGGCCGACACCCGCGCCGCGTCGCGCTTATGGGCGTATGCCAGCGCTGCCTCCCTGCCGCCCTCTGCCGCGGCTGGGCCGAGGCCGGTCCGCGCAGGGTCGGCGCGCTCATCCCTGCGCACCTTGACCGCGAGCTTGACCTTGGCCCCGCCTGTATGTACGCCCGGCCCCCCGCTGCCGCTCCCCGCCTGCCCTGCAGCAGCCCCGGAAGCCTCTGCGCCATGCGCCGGCACCGCCAGCAGCCGCCGCGCGCCGGGCGCCAGCTTGGTCTGGGCCTCAGGCGGCAGCGCGGGCCCGGCCCGCGCGGCCGTCTGACCTCGCCCAGGATTTGGCGACCTGGCCGCGACGGACGCCGCCAGCGCGGCCTCCCAGTCGCCCAGCGGCCGCGTCTGCGCGGGCATGCGCTCCAGGCCGAGGCCCGTGCTGGGCTTCCACCCGCTCGCGGCCTGCCGCGCGTCGGCCACCGCGGCCGCGTACGCGGCCGGCCCAGCAGGGCCGCCGCCGTATGGAACAGGCCCCTGGGTTGCCTGGGTCTGGTCCGCAGCCTCCGCGCCGCCGCCTGTGGCCAGGCTGCGCACGGGCTCTGCGCTGAAGCTGGCCACGGGCAGGGCCGGGCCCGACGCGCTCAGATCGGGGCCGGCACTGGCGCCGCCGGCGGGGGCGCTGGCAAGCGAGGCCGCGCTGTCGGGCAGGCCGCCGTCCGGCTGCCGCGCGCTGCCGGGCTGCCCGCCCTTGGCTTGCCGCTGCAGGCCTATGCCATAGGTCTGCATCGCACGCACGCCGCGCTCCTCCACGGTCGCATTGTATAATGCGCTTGCGCGCGCCGCATCCGCCGCAGACCAGCGGACTCGCACGCCAGCGCTTTCCGACGACGTGCCGCGCTCAGTCGACGTCCCGGCTGCGGGACTTGGGCCTGGTGCTGGGGCGAGGCCGCCATGGACGGCTGAAGCTGCCGCGCCTGCGCATCCGGCGCCTGTGGTGGTGCCAACTGTGCCAGGGTGCTACAGGCGTAGATGCACAGCGCATACGGCGGGGCACGCACCGCAGAGGCAGGCAGCTGCCAGGGCAACCAGGCAGCGCCGCCACAGCGACGTCATCCGGCGTGCGCTGTCAGCCCTGACAGCGCCTGCGCGCCGGGTTTGAGCTTGGGTTACCAATGCACAAGTGAAAACAGGAAGTTTTTGTGTGCACAGTACGAAGCTCGCCTTTGCCCAGCAGCAAGACTTGTTATATGATGAAGGCACAATCGAGCTTGCGCAGGCCATGGCAGCGTACCAGGTTATTGGCAGCGTCTGCCAGGCGCGACAGGGCTCAACCTCGCCCGCACTTGAGAAGCTACAGAGCACCCTGGTTAAGCGCTGTGGATTGCTGAACACGCGCGGCAGCGCCACCGCCACCACAGTTGCCGCGCAAAAGCCAGCAGCAGACCTGAAATTTGAACATTTCTCCTCTGCCAAGTTAGGCTGGACATATGACACAGCCCCAGGTGGCTCCCAGTACGTTTGTCTGTTACAGTCCCTCACAGTACGTGGAGAGGCCGCCCGCCCATGCAGGCACTGCGGCGCAGCGAGTGCAGGGGCCTGGCCAGGCTGCTGCGCGCCTTCACGAGCATACCTATCATCGACGTATCCGGTCTGCTGGTGCATGGGGTGCGCCTGCACCTGCTGCGAGTTTAGAAACTCAAAGAGCAAGACGCAGTTCACTGATGCTGCAGACATGACCACCCCCTTTATTGCTCTCCTTCAGAGCAGAGGTAGCGACAGGACAGGTTCTAGTTGCCGTGGAGGCACTGGTGCAGTGACTGGCTCTCAACACTGTTACGAACAGGCATCGGACGCCAAAGCAGCGGCCGCGGAGCAGTTGCACAGGGCGTGCCTGGAGACTGGCTTCTTCTATGTGAAGAACCATGGTGCGTTGCGGTGCTAAGAGACTCTGCAGTGTGACTGGTTTTCTATACCAGGCAGTGCGTCGCAGTCATAGCTCCCTTTCATAGACAGACTGTTTGACGCTGCCGCAGGCATCCCGGACAGCGAGTGCGCTGACGTTCTAGAGCAGGCCCGGCGCTGGTTTGCTCTGCCGGCGCGCTCTGGCTCTCTGCCTTGCAGCTGACGTGATCAGTGTGAACCGGCGTTCTGCTTTCAGATCGGAGTGCAGCTTGTTGAGCTGGTGAGCGTGGTGCAGGAGAGCGTGAAGCAGCAGATAGCGCTCTCGCCGCGCGCTCACTTCCGGGGTTACCAGCAGCTCGGCGACAATGTCACGCGGTATGATGGCGGCTTTGCACGGGTGCGCTCCTGACAGGTATGGTGCACCAATGCTGTCTCAAGCTTTGGAAGGCACAAGGTGGTAATGCTGCCTCGTTGGCAGGCATTGACGAGCCTGCTGCAGTGACACAGAAGACCAGGCGCAATATCATGTGCATGGAGATCCTAGGTTCATATGCATGCCGCCCCTGCAGGACTGGCACGAGGCCATCGACCTGTACAGGGAGGAGAGCGCGGATGCATGCGCGGTGCGGCGCCTGTCCTCACCTCCAGAGAAGGCTGACATCACCGCGTACGCAGGTTCCTTGCCAGTACTGTCACCGTTGGGCATCGTATGTCTGGCCATTTGCACACGCAAAGCTCAGCTGCAGTAGTAGTTGTAGTTCATTCAACAAGGCCATGGAGGTCTGCTTACAGGGCGTGGCAGGCATGCATGCGTCAGCAGAAACCTTCACTGTGCAGGCGCGGGGAGACCCCTACAGCCCACTGCATGGCGGCAACCAGTGGCCGTCGCAGCTGCCGGCGTTTGAGGCCGCGCTGCGGCGGCACGTGGCCAGCTGCCTGAGGCTTGGACAGGCTCTAATGCGAGGTGCGCGAGGCGTGTGACGCCACGCATGGCTTCCCTGAACTCGCCGTTGATAGCCTGCGCAAGCCTCCCTGATGCGTCAGCAGCAGCCCATGGCACAGTCACGCGGCGGCGGACACAGGCCCTGCCCGCCGGCTGCTGGAGTACGAGGGCTGCCGCGGGGCTGCAGGCATTGCGCTTGGCCTGGGACATGAGGAGGCGACCTTCGAGGCCGCAGCCGCGGGCGGCACGACGGGCGCGAGCAGCTACTGGACCGCGCGCGTCATCTTCTACCCGCCGCTCCCGCAGGTGCGGCCTGACGCTCTGCCAGGGTTAGGTAGGGCATAGGGAAGGCCTGTGCCTCGCCTCGTGGGGCGTGGTTGTAGGTCCGGGGCGGCGTTGCTGAAGCACCGTGCGACAGGGAGGCGGCGTGCCTGGTGCCACACCAGAATAACCTAGCTCTGTCGGCGGGGCTCTCATGGCCCCTGCATGTGTGGGCAGGCCGCCGCGCCGGATCTTGCGGACAGGGCGGTGCCGGCCGGCGAGGGCGCCGCGCGGGCGGCGCGCGGCCGCGAGGTGGAGCGCTCGGTGCAGCTATCGTGCGGCGAGCACACCGACTACGGCCTGCTTACGCTGGTCAACCAGGAGCCGGGGGTGTCGGCGCTGCAGGTGCGTGTAAGCAGGTGCACCAATGTGCCACCCGTGTTCTCATGGTGTGCCCGTGCTGTCTGTGCTTAATCCATCTGAGCTTGACATCTGAGCTTTGACCGCTGCTTTCGCTGCATTGATTGATCACCATCAGTGGCTAGCACCCACCCCCAGCCCCGTACAGTACAGCACAGCATGTGCTTTATAGCGAATGTGTGCATGATGGGCCTGTCACTCGCTCAGGAGGACCTGCCTTTGGTGCACAGACCAGCGGTCATAGCAGCCAGCATGCAGTGCATCTTCAGCACGTTGCTCACCTAGAGCGTGCACACCGCGCAGGTGAAAAATGCGGCCGGGCAGTGGGTGGCCGCGGACCCCATCCCCGGGACGCTGGTGTGCAACATCGGCGACATGCTGCGCGTGTGGACGCATGGGCTGTACCAGGTGCGTTCCGCGGTCAGCGAGCCCCATCAGGCTAGAGCCTCGCCAAGCTCCAGCTCATGCGTTACATTCAATGGTCTGCAAGCTCGGCATCCATGGTTCCTTGCTGGGCTACCACCACTCAAAGGACGCGGTCATCGCTGCAGGTATGACTGCAAGCGCATGCACTCAAGCATGGTGGGCCGTTGCCTGGACTCCCGCGAGCCCGTCAGCACAAACGTGTGAAAGTGCCGCCATGAGCTGGCATGCAGCCTGCATCACTGCGGCCACTCGCTGTGCTGGTCACGTAGCCCTGCAACATTCATGCTGGGTGCAAAGTCTGTCGACTTCTGTGCAGCTTCGGCTGACTGGGCATGCCCCGCGCCGCAGCCGACCGCACACCGGGTGATCAACGCGGACCCCAGCCGCTCGCGCGTGAGCCTGCCGTTCTTCTACGAGCCGGCGTTTGAGGCGGTCGTGGCGCCGCTGCCGCAGCTGGCGGGCGCGTCGCCAGGGGGTGCGGCGCGGGGCCTGAAGCCCGTTCGCTACGGACGCCACCTGGAGAGCAAGGTGCTGTCCAACTTTGAGCTGGAACCCGATGTCGCCGCAGCGGTGTAGGGCTCTGTCTGTGGTGGGACATGTATGTGTACATCGTGTAGAACAAACGTGTGTTTTCAATCTGCGAAGCCCCAGCAGTGCGGCTTGCCTGTGTCATCATGCAACTCCTGTGCGCGCGCCGTCTGTGCGCGCTGTTGTGCCTCGATGATCTATTTCACAGCGCGCTGTCTGCTCAGGCTCGCCCTTTGCTCATGCACAACAAAGCCTTAACCGTGCGCTGATCACTACGTGTTCTCTCTGCTTCGCAGTGTAGTGTAGGTCGCAAAATGGTGATCAAAGTGGGCTAGATATTGGCCAAAAACAAGCCGTGCAAGCATACAAGCACACGCATATAGAGTGCACCGCCGCCGTTGTCTTTACGCAAAACTGGCTGCAGAGGTACCATATGTTATACATGGCACGGCGGTCATTGCTTGTGCGCCTCACCATGCACCGCCATGCGCTTGCAGTAGTGCACAGCAAGCAGACTGCAACCGCCCTGCTGGCTACTTGAGGCTGCACGCGCATGCGTGACAAACCGGCGCGCTGCCTGACCCTGGGAACCTCTGACAGCGCCCGTTGCATGAGCGAGCATTGTGCGCTGCCGAGGGTCGGCCCCAAGCAATCTGCGAGCAGCGCGGCCCTATGCCACGGGTGCAGCGCGGCCCTCCTTGGCGCCTGCTCGTGCGCCGTCGCGCCGCTTTGGTCGGGGCCTGTTCCCAACCTTCCTCCGGCCTGCACGACAGCTATCGGATCAGCCGCACGTGCAGACAGCAGCTCGCGCAGGCATAAGCCACCGCATGGCAGATGTGCATGCCGATGTCAAGCAAACAACGAGGAGCGCATGCGCGCCCTGGCCACCCGCCGCAGTGCGGGCGCGGCAGTCGCTGCTGAGCCTGGCTGCCAAATTTTCCGTTAAAAGAAAATGTGTTCCCTGCTGCACTAAGCTTCCCACACAAACAGGCGCACTGGCAAGCCCGCAGCCATATCTGCACACCGGCGACCGAGCAGCGCCTGCGCACCCTTGCCGGGCTTCCCGGCCGCAGGCGCGGCGGTGGGCCGCTGGGCGCCCGGGCCGCCGCCGAGCACGGCACTGCCGCGCTCCCGCCGCTTCGCCGTTTTCGCGCCACCCGCCTGCTTGCCCGGCCGTGCCTGCCACGGCAGCGGCCAGCAGCTCAGTGGCTGCTACACGGCTGTTATTCATTCGTTCACTCTTTCAGTGCATAGGGGGCCGGCCAGTCGGCATCGCATGTGTCTGCCAATAGAGCGCGGAACGCCGAGCTGCCTTCCCAGACGCCAGAGGCGAGCGCCTGGCCCGCTCATGCAATACTGGCCAAGCAAATCACTTTCACACAAGTCTGATATACAGCAGTGTATCTGCTGCAAAGAGCAGAGCAGCGCGTGCCTTGACAGCCGCAGCGGGCGGGGCGGGCTTCTGGCCGCGCTTCTTGGCCAGCAGCTGCTGCCGCGCGCCCGCCTGGCGGTGCGCCGCGTCGCCGCGCAGCTCGAGCAGGCGCGTGAAGCGCGCGTCCAGCGTCCTCGCCTTCGGCGGCGCCGCCCTGCCTGGCGGCAGCGCGAGCACCTTGCGCTTGCCGACCTTGGAGCCCGGGCGGGAGCGGCCCGCCATTTGCTCTGATGCTGAGCTCCCTTTGCCTGGTCAACGTCCGGTCAACCAGACTGCTCAGGGCTAGCAAGCGGGACAGGTGTCGCCCTCCTGCACTAGCTGTGCATGCCCAGACGCATGCTAGCACTTATAGGTGTGGCAGGGACACGACCGTCCACGCACAGCAGGAGACTTCACTGGACGTTGTGCGTAGCAGAGTGCGCAAAAGCAATGTGTGTGAAGCCTGAGCATGGCTGTGTCCCAAACCTGCAGGGCCTGAGCTTGGCTGTCTGAGCAGAAGCTGGCCATGGCTGATGAAGGCTGTACCGTCTAACTATTTCTAACTGTAACCCACACAGAAGGTGAAGCTTTGGCTTCGAGTCCTTAGTACCTGGCCAATGTCTGCTCAACATGCTTATGTATCTACAAGTCGGTCTGCACATATGTGCTCCTCTGTGGCGCCGGGCCCAAAGGCCTCCAGCGTGCGCGTGGCCAGCCCCATCAGGTCGCAGAGCGACCCGACCGCGGCGCGCAACGTGCGCGCATCCGCGGCCGTGAAGGATCTGCACGCATGCCGCACGCACAGTCACGCGTGATGTCCAGGGCAGGCTTCCAGGCTGACTCAGCTGGGCCCGGGACAGGAACCAAGGGGCGCACATGAGCAGGTCGGCCCCGTCGGTGCCCAGCCGCCTCGTGACCTGCTCTGGCCGCAGCTGCGCCGACGCACCGGCACAGGTCAAGCCGGCAGAGTTAACTATCTGCTTTGGAAAAACAGACAACAGAATGTTAATGCGCGCACCTCGCGGTCTACGTCGAGCGACCGGCACACAATTTCAGCCTCCTCTGCTGTTGGATACGTGACGCGCGCCTCGCTGCACGACAGCAGCGACGTATGAGCGCCAGGCTTGCACGCCAGGCTTGTGCAGCGGCAGCGGGGCGCGCACAAGGTGAAGGGCTGCGGCAGGCTGCCTGGCTGCGCCGCCGCGCGCTCTGCCCGTGCCAGGCCGTCAAAGCGGGGGCAGGCAGCGTCATGTGTTGTGCCCGGCACGCCTGTGCAGCGAGACCACAGTCACTATGTATTCGAGCGTGCCTCTGCGCGCACATGCTCGCCGACCTGAGGGGAGCACAGCGAACACCAATGGCTAACACGCACCTGCTGCTGTCTGGGTCCCCATCACACTGTGAAGGTGCTGCACTCGGAGGACAATGTGCGTGTTATACGCTTGTTATAAGTCAGCCTGCCTGGGCTTCCAGGGAGCTCCCTCTCGAGCTCAGAGAGCAACCCTAGCAGTGGTTGGGAGGTAGTGCACACGCATCCGAGACACTGCCGCAGAGCAGCCCCCCTGCTGTGTATACTACCCTCAGCTCTGGTCCAGGGCGCATATCTTGGGCAGAGGTGTTGTGCGTGTGCGCCAGTGCTCGCGTGCAGTACTTGCCACTGCAGTGGGCAGTCGCATACACTGCGGCGCACCGCAATCACAGGCGCAGGGGGCGCTGCTGGCGGGTCGCGTGCTTGGCGCTCGTTGATTGGCCTAGGAGGCGGGCTCGGCCCTGCGCGGGCGGGCCGCATGGCGGCAGTCTGAGCCGTACTGGCGCACGGACCCCTCAAAACTGCCTGGCCCGCACCCAGCGAGCCTTGCGGCAATGCGGTGTGCTCCTGTGGAGAGCACGCGCGTGCAATGCGCCTGACGCGCCGCGGCTGGGCGCTGCCGGCGGGAGTGTGGCGACTTGCTGCGGCGCTGCTGCTAGCATGCTGCGCCGGGGAGCGGGCGCGGGCGCAGTTTGTGGGCATCGACTTCAATAGCCCGGCGCGGCTCGTGTTTGGCGCGACGCAGCTGGCGGAGGCGCTGCTCGACCAGTCCGTGAGCAAGGTGGTCATCCATGGTGCGCCACGACTGTGCCCGACTGCCGCGGCGTCCCCGCCGGCCTGCGCTCGGCGCGCCTGGCTACACATAGGCGCAACCCCGGTGCAGTGCCCTTGTAGAGGCGTCCGCGTTGCTGCTGCTGCTGCTGCTGCATCTGCAGCTGCATGAGTTCTGGCAGAGGGCAGAGGGCACCTCGCGGCCAAATAAGCAAACTGCGTCTCCACTTGCAAGGCCTGAGCCCGGGCTCGCTGAGCCCGCCTGGCCGGCGCCGCGCAGGCACCATCACGCTGACGCCCGCGACATGGAAGGCGCCGAGCGGGACCGTCATCTTCTCCAACCGCCGCGTGATGCTCGAGGGCGGTGCGCCGCCCGGCCGCCATGTCCTGCACTGTCGGCGCCTCTGCACCTGCCGGTGCCTGTGCACCTGACACGCGAGCTTGGTTGTGCATAGCCCATTGCCTGCGCTGTGGCCCCCGCTCGCAGTGCTTCTGGCGCGTGCGCGCCCTGCTGCAAGAGCACCAGCATGCAGAGTGCCAGGATCCGCTCAGTGTCTGCATGTGCTCGCAGCCAGCGCAGCAGAGACTAGGCCCCCCTGGTGTTCGCCAAAGCCTGGCAAGCTGAACAGGGCGCCCACAAGAAATGAATTAACATGTGCATTAATGTGAACGCACATTCGCGGCGCAGACGGCGACGTGCCGGCGGTGCTGAACTTTGGGCAGATGACGAGCGTGATGCTGGTGCGGCGCCCCGCCGTGCTGGCAGGCCTATGTAAGGGGCGTTGCTAGCGGGCGCTGGGCGCGGGCCAGTTTTCCTTCGCTGCCATGACAGAGCTTAACCCTTCTGCGCTGTTGTCTGCTGAGTGCTTGAAGAAGGAGGTACTCCTCTCCTTGCGACGCATTTGGTCGGTGGTCCTGGCTGGTTTCGCAGGCACAGTGGGCTCATGTCTCCGGGTCTGTTGTTGTCAGGACGAGCGCGCCCGCTGCGCTTGTGAGGCATGGCCGTGCGCAGGGTTTACCTTGGTGGTTGCAGCCCGCAGCTCACAGGCTCGGCCCTGCCGTGCAGGTGGGTAATGGCTCGGCGGTGGGCTTCGCCAACATGACGCTGCGCAACTCCGCCTCGCGCCACATTGCCGCGCCTGACTGGCAGACGCGCTACCAGATCGCCGGCCTGGGCCCTTGGCCCAGTATCATCGTGCAGCCCGGCGCCGCTGTGCGCCCGCGCGCCCGCGCCCACGCTGTCGTGCCCTGGCGTGAGGTGTTTTGCGTATGAGGAGTAAATCTGTCACACAGCGGCGTCCCCAGGTTGCCAGTGCTTCTGTGGGGACTGCTTGCCCGCAGCCTGGCCTCGTGCAGAGAGCAGGGGCGGGCCTCTGGGAGCGGCTGGTTCTGTTTTACATGGCCTGGGCTTGGCATGCGTCTGCATTGCCCAAGCAAAAACCACTCCCCGCCGGATGCGGTCGCCGAGCACGCGGGCCTTTAACAAAGCACACACGTTGGAGGCTGTCCGCAGGGGGAGAGGCAGGCTCTGCCGTCGGCTGCGGGCTTTGACGGGCGCTGCGTGCGCGCGCGCGCAGCTCACGTTCAACAATACGCTGACCTACTACTACTCCGAGGACGCGTGGATGGGATGCAAGTTCTTCCAAGACACGGTGCGCGCCTCCACAGCTGGCGTGCAAGATTTTCCAGACGCGCGGGTGGGGTAGGGTACATGGTTTGGTTATTCATGGAAGGCGTGCAAGTTTACCAGGACACGGCTGCCGAGGCGGCGGGGGACGTCGCTGGGAAGCGGCGGGGCCGCCACCCGGCAGCGCCCTGCAGGCCATGTACGCAGACGCGGGCCCTGCGCACGCCGGCGCTCGCGCGCGCCCGGCGCGGCGCGCTAGCCGCTGACTGCCGCGGCGCGCGCGCGCCAGGTGTCCTTCGAGCTGCAGCAGGCGGGGTACGGGCAGGACGTGCAGCGGATCGGCAGCGACACGCTGCTGCTGCAGGGCGCGCACTGGCTGCAGCAGCCCATCGCCGACCTGGAGGCGCCCGGCAACCAGCCGGTCGGCGTCGCCAACGTGACGTCCGCCAACGCGCGCATCATCTGCGTGCCGGACCCCTTCGCCGGCGCGGCCGGCGTGAAGGGCGGCGGTGCGCGCCCGCCCGCGCGCGCCAGAGGCGGGCAGCTCATGTGAGGCCTCTCATTGCGTTGTCACAGCAGCAAAGCAACACACTCGTGGAATGGCGCCGCGGGGCTGGTCAGCAGCTCGCAAGCTCAACGGCTCTGAGGCGCGGGTGGGGCCGCGCAGCCATGGACGGCGGCGGGCCGCCGCACTTGAAGCTGAAGTGGTGGGCGGCGCTGATCATCGGCGTGGGCGCCATGCTCTTCCTGCTGCTGGTCGGCCTCTTCCTGCTCTGGCTCTGGTGGCAGCGCGGCTCCGCCAAGCTGGCGCGCGAGGAGGCGCGCGCCGC
>JAABUH010002892.1_pt1 | contig 15674 bp, 18 predicted proteins | sample 5559121 | NCBI WGS metagenome assembly JAABUH01 (sample SAMN10711871, study PRJNA513364) | rock metagenome | isolation source: Antarctica rocks | place: Antarctica: Victoria Land, Battleship Promontory nord | collected 2015-12-28
CAAGCAGTTGCAAGGCCTGATGTCATGTGAGTTTTACATGCTGTCACCACATTGCCTGACTGCTCAAATTAACTCTGGTCTGCTGCTGTGCTTCCACAAGCATGTCTCGTGCAAGGCCTTGATGTGTATCCGGTCTACGAATGCAATAGACAGAGCAAGGGCTGACGCAGGGTGGGAGTGGGAGTGGGAGTGGGAACATGATGATGAGACAGAGTGGCGCCAAAGACAGCAGCCAGCATGTGCACATCTACTCAGCAGACATGCGCCGCAGCATCAGCCTGCAGTTCTACCCAGATGGCTATGACCTGGTAGAGCCACAGCCTGTGCTGGTGAGTGAGGGCTACTCCTCCCATCGGGCTGGCACCCGAGCAAGCAGAGGCTGCCTGAAAAGTTCCACGCGGCCAGGGCTGGCAGCAAGCCTCAGGAAATCTTCCTAGATAAAGATATTGACATGGAGGCCTGGCAGATGCAGGACAAGTTATAGACAGCCCAGATCTGCTGTGACAGATAGCTGAGCTAGAGAGTCAAGGTACTGCTGCAGCACTGCCAGATTATAGGTGCACAAGGTCAGAGTGTCTGCCAGCACATGCCCACACTGGAGCAGGTCCTGGGCCTTAAACGTGTGCTGCTTCACAAAGCAGCAGATGCAGTATGCTGACCTTGATAATATGTTCTACTGCAGCAACTGGATCCTGGAGCAGCAGCAGCACGAGGCTCACCACTGCTGGTGCGCATGTTCGTGCCTCTCTGGCTGGTCAATGCCACAAACCTGCCCATTGGGGCGGTGGGGGTGGCCACCCAGCCGCAGCCCCAGAAGGAGCCCAATCATGGAGACAAGGCCTAAAGCAGCGTGAGTTGTAGTCTGAATCACAGAGCTCACCGCATTTAGATCAGAGTATTGTGCGGCCTTGCTTGTACAGGTCAGCTGCACTGTGACGGGGTCAATGGGACCCACGTCAAGTCTTGTTTGCTTTTCAATGCACAGGTGGACTTTCAGTTCATTTGTGCTTGTAGACTGTGGCCTAGAGAGCTTGGTCAGCCATGCTGGCTCCTGAAGCAACATATGATGCGTGAGATGATTACACATGCGTGTGAGTCAGTGCATTGGCTTTTGTTTTGGTTTACAGGGACCCCAATCTGATGAACCCCCGGGGTTGTAGGCAGGTGGGCTCAGGGGCTGTGACCATGATGGCCTACCCCATGCAGCGCATGACGGCCTTCAATCAGCAGGGTGACCGACCCCAGTTCTTTGGACTGTGCCTCAGGGTAAGCCCATGCCTCTATCTGTTTGAGCCTGAGCTGCTTGTCATGGCTTCCCATACATGTTTCAGATGCATTGTCATGTGACAGAGATCCGCTAAATTGCATTGTGACTATGTGCTGGCTGTGGATGGCTATGAGTCTGATTTGGTATGCATGACTTGTTTGTCACTGTTGCAGATTGGGGAGTCCGGCTGGGCGCCGCCACTGCCTCTGGAGAGCAGCGACAACAGCAGCCAGGCAGATGACATGAACACCAAGCCGGTGCTGCTGCGTGCACAGATTCCTGAGTGAGTGGGGCACCGTGCATGAGGTGGTGGCCAGAGTAGAGATGGCTGGCGCTGGCTTTGAGCATACCATGGTAAGGGCAGTAGGAATGGGGTGAATCAACACACTTTACATGATTTGCTACCATCACGCGTAAAACCACCTTTCACACCTGAGGCAAGGTGCCTGGACAAGTGTCAACTTCTTGTCACATCAGTGTTGAAACAAAGATCATCAACAGACACAGGCGTCAGTTGAGTTGTGTTGGCAACCATATGAGGTGTGACTGCAGGTTCTCAGGCTTGAGCCTCACTGCGTCATCTCCGACTGCACTGGTCTTCAGATCTTGCACTTCAACACTGGCGCCAAGGTGCAGCAACTAGGCGGCAAGGCTACTGGAGTCCAACCCTTGAGGGTCAGCAGCCCCAGAGGGCCCCTCCTGGTTTGAAGGGAGTGGTTGCAAACCCCCAGCAGGACTGGACATCATGCATTGATGTACCTACAGGCATGTTATGCAGCCAATTTGATTGCACCCCTGTTGCAAAGCTTACTGCAGCTGTTTGCAAGCACAGCACCAGCTGGGACATAGGGATTACAGTGCTGACTTAACCGCCACAGCATGGTTGTTCCGAAAGGGGCAATGCGTATGTCAAAAACAACTGCCAAACCTGTTTATGTATTTTAGGCAATCATGTATTGTGACGTGAATGACCTTGCAGGAGCTCTGGGAGTGGCGGTGCATTGGAGCATGAGGTCAGACTCAAGGGCAGTGTGCCTGCGCTTTGGACCCCAGACTGCAGGCTCGGGGGTGAACGCCCCCTGGAGCCACCTCATTGAGGCCTCCTTCCCGGGGGGGGGGGGGGTGGGACCGACATGTGGCCATTCCTGTGCAGCCACCTCAGCCTTTGGAAACTGCTAGGCCAGGTGACCTGATTACCTTGCTTCAGCATGTGCAATCCACGCCTTTAGTGCTGTAGCAGGAGCCCAGTGAACCCTTGAGGTTGTGAAGTTGTCACGTTCATCAAGCTGACATGTTGTACTTTTGGCTGCTGATGAGGCAGTCTTCAGACTCGTACCAGCAGTCAATATTTCCTCCTAATATAGTCTGGAGACATTTGTGTGTCAAATCTCTGCTATGCATTGTGCTGCTGCCATTGTGTACCAGTGTGTCTAGGCTTGGCATGTCAGCGTAGGTGATGCGTCCTCAGCAGAGGAGGCAGACCAGCAGAGCTCAGAGAGGAGCGTAGCCACCCTGCTCACCGGGACCGGCCCCTCCTGGGAGCTGCATGGGCCCAGAGTGGCCCGCAGGCTGCGCCAGTGCACCAGGTGCCATCATGCAGATGGCCAGGCAGGCATGCATCATGTTTGCTGACTCTGTGCTGCACTGTCACCTGTGGGAATTCTGACAGATCTTGCGGCTGCTAGGTTCCAGCCAACATGCATGTCTTTGACAGCATTGCTGGTGCAGGCAAAGTGGCGATGGAGGTGAAGGCCCAGAGGCGATGGATAGAGGTGGTCATCCTGCGCTTCTCCCTGGCCATCTGCAACCCAGGCTGTCTGCACTTGGTGCTGGAGAGCGTGTCTCCCAAGACCCCTACCTCCTGGAGAACCGAACTGCCCATCCCTTCCAATATAGACAAGCTGGCATTGGTGAGACCAAGCCTGCCTTCCATCTGGCATACAAAGGCTGTTTCCCTTGTATTGGTGCATTCCAGGTCTCATTGGCAAGTTTTTTTGCTTCTAGTTGAATTCTGTCATTACTAGCACACCAATGCGTACAAGTTGCTGCTGGATGGCTGTAGTGAGCTTTCATATATATATATGGAAGCAATGTACTGATTGTTGCTTCCGTGACTCTTCAGGTGATCTACCATTCCAGCCGTTGCTGGCATACTCAGCGGCGGGCTTTGCCTGGCAGGTCACTGAGAAGTCCTACCCCAGGGAGATAAGACAAAGCTGCCCTCATAGCATTTCAGGCGCTACCTTGCCAAAGGTGACTGCCGTGATCAAAACTTACAATGCAGCATATGCATGATTGCCACAGGCCCCTTAATTTAGACCAAGGGTTTTGGACACAGGTGGAGGTGCAGGAAGCATATGGCAAGCAGAGCCCACAGCGGTACCCCCTGGATCCCCCTGACCCCAAGTCTGACTGGGGAGGACACCAGTACCCACAACAGGGGTATGGGAGGGCCTCTGGCCAGGCTGCCCCTCTCTGTGCAGCCTGGAGAGGTGCTGGTGCAGGTGTGCATCACCACTTGTGCTTTATTGCTCGATGAAAAGTGCATGGTCTGCGCTGAGGTGTGGTGCAAGATACACAAGGTTGACATGCTTTGCTAAAATCGTGTCCAACAACACTTGTCGATAAAGAGAACAGCCATCAGGGGAGAAATGGCTTTATGTTGATGGACTGACAATCTGGGCTGTGCTGGTGCAGATTGTTGATAGAGAGCAGGAGCGCATGCCAACAGCCGGGCTCCAGAGCCTAGGAGGGACAGGGCTGGGGCGAGGTGGCCTTGACAGGGAGCTGCGCATTGTGCCAAGTAAGCCTGGCCATGATCTTTAATTGAGTTGCATGTGTCATCAGGCGCCTGGTGGTAGGGAATGTGGTATGCATGCATCAACCTGCATTTCATCACGCTGGTGAAGCAATTCAAGTGTGTTTATTTTGTACATCTGGCTGAAGAACCTTTACTGTTGTGCCAACAAGGAAAATGGCTTGCTTTTTCAATGCGCTGCCTGATTATCATCTTCATGTCAGTAAATTCGCAAATGCAGAATCAGTACTAATTTGGAAGCAACTTTACAAGCCTTTTGTTTGGCTCTGTAGGCAGGAAGGGCCTAAATGAAGAGCTTGCAGTGCTTGGGCTGGCGGCGGCAGCCGACAAGAGCGGCAATGCCCTGTACGTGTCCCTCAGCTTTGGCAGCCTGGACATCAGCTGTGTGGACCACCTGCCAGAGGAGCTAATAGCTGTCACCATTCAGGGGCTCAGCTTCAGCATGGCCATGGGCATTGGCCCTGAAGGCACCTTCCAGCGCATGCAGCTCAGCCTGCAGAACCTGCAAATCGGTGACCAGCTATTAGCGTCCAGGTATATCGGATGCATGAATGTCCCGTGTGCTGTTGCATCCATTGCAGCTTGTGCGTCTCTTCTGACAGCACAGGAGTCCTTGCACAGTGACACATTGCTTTACCACTGCTCAGTGGTGCTCTGCAAAACAGCCTGACAGCAGGCTGGTGCCTCTGCAATAACACCTGTGAAGAATTGCTCTTCATGCAGGTCTGCAGTGACCCAACACCAATGCACTGCAGCACTGCCTTGGGCAAAATGCTGTTACCACTGCTCAGTGGTACTATGCAAAACAGCCTGACAGCAGGCTGGTGCCACTGCAATCACACCTATGGAAATTTGCTATTTATACAGGTTGTAGTGACCCAACACCAAGGTATTGCAACACAGCTCAGGGCAAAATGCTGTTACCACTGCTCATTGGTGCTCTGCAAAACAGCCTGACAGCAGGTTGGTGCCATCGCAATCACACCTATGAAAATTTGCTCTTCATGCAGGTCTGACACCAAGGCGTTGCAGCACTGCCTTGGGCAAAATGCTGTTCCCACTGCTCAGTGGTGCTCTGCAAAACAGCCTGACAGCATGTTGGTGCCACTGCAATCACACCTATGAAGATTTGCTATTCATACAGGTTTGTAGTGACCCAACACCAAGGCATTGCAACACAACTCAGGGCAAAATGCTGTTACCACTGCTCATTGGTGCTCTGCAAAACAGCCTGACAGCAGGTTGGTGCCACCGCAATCACACCTAGGAAGATTTGCTATTCATACAGGTCTGTAGTGACCCAACACCAAGCCATTGCAACACAGCTCAGGGCAAAATGCTGTTCCCACTGCTCAGTGGTGCTCTGCAAATCAGCCTGACAGCAGGCTGGTGCCACTGCAATCACACCTGTGAAGATCTGCTCTTCATGCAGGTCTGCAGTGGCCTAAGTCCATTGCACTGCAGCACTGCCTTGGGCAAAATGCTGTTCCCACTGCTCAGTGGTGCTCTGCAAAACAGCCTGACAGCATTGACCAGCTATCAGCGTTCAGGTATTTGGTTGCACGGCATGGACTCCCTGCAGCTGCTGCATCTGGTGTAGCTTGTGCTTGATTTCTGACGGCACAGGAGGGTTACAGTGATGTATCAAGCATGAATGACAGCCCATATACTGGCTGAAGCGCGAAGGGAGCTTGACGTGTGCTGTCAAATCCATCCACCACAGCTGGCTTGCACCGCACCTGTGCAAGGCCGCCAAACGGTAGAAGATTTCTGATATTCTGCACGGAATACTGCCAGTTATGCACATGAGCTTCAACCCCACAGAGCTGTACATGTGTTCTGCAGATTTTCGGTCGTGCTGTCTCCAGCTGACATTGCAGAGGAGGCGTCGGAGTGCCACCTTCTGCTGTCCCTGGCAGTCATCAGCCAGCCCGGCTTGGCGCGCTGCCAGACCTACTACCCACTCATTTCCTTCCAGATTTCCAAAACTCTGCAGGTTTGCGAGCAGTGGCATCTGCACTGCACAGCTGCTGTTTGCACATTAGGAAGCACCCGCCAAGTTTGTAACTGTTGCGTGCAAGCAGCAGCAGGCAGTGACTTCATGGCAACAGCTCAAGATCTGTTTGGCACTGCAGCTGTGAAAACAGACATGAGGTACAGTTTCTTCAACATCGGCATCTTCAATGTGCACCAGTCAGCAGTTCTGCAATGCGCTGGCAACTGCCTGGTGCGTGATTTGCAGATCTCACTGAGTGAGACGCTGGTATGGAGGGCAGCCGAGATGGTGCAGCGGCTGGACCTCCCCAGCCTGACTGCTCCAGAGGATGAGGAGCACACAGAGGCCGCCACAGACGTGCCCATGCAGATGAGCCTGGTCTCCATCAGCAACCTAGCTGGCAAAGTCAGGTATGCTGCTTCTGAGTTTTCAAACAGCAACAGCCTGTGCAAGATGCAAGCAGTCAAGAGTGTGAGCATTTCTCATTGCCTATGGTTGAAAGATTCAGGTGCCAGTACATCAGCTGCAGTTGCTGTGTTATCAAGCTAGCACCATCATGCCAGGCAGAAACAATTGTGGACTTGAATGAACGTTGTGCATGTGCAGCTTCCGTGGTGACCTGGCAGCCAGGCCCAGGTGGGCGGGCAGGACGCTGTCATGGGCCCTGGACATGGCAACTTTGAGAATGTGTCCGTCCAGCTGACTGGCTTTGAGATGGAGAACAGCACCATGCTGTGGAGCGTGTTCATCTCTGAAGTCGGCCAGAACATCAAGGTGCATGATCAGCATTTGACATTCTAGGCCTTTCCTGGTACTTCCAATGGTCTATATTTTGGGGTATAATCTGTGTCTGTCTCTATAGTCGTTTTCTGTTGCTTGTGAGGGTTTGTTTCTTGTCTTGTTTTGACTTCAATATGCTGAGCATCCTGCTGCGGTCAGAGGCACCTTCATTGTAGCTGTATGCAGCCAATTTATTGGGTGTACAGGTGGAGACCTTGTGCTGTTCAGGTGCTTCATGAGAACTTTGCAGCTTTGGAGCTACCGGGCTATACTCAAGCAAGCCTATCTAGGCACAATTCAGTGCACAGAATGCAATGCATGACTTGACTCTGCAAGTGGTCCGTGCAGGGACAAATTGGTTGGAGTGGCCCTAAGCTTCCTGCGCAACTGGTTTGGCATCCTGAGTGGGGCCAGCGGTGTGCTGGGAGCCCTCAGCGGCGGAGTCGCCTCTGCAGCCTTGGATGTTAGGTTTGCTGTGCAGCGAGCTCAGCAGAAGCAGGTCAATCCACTTTTTCTGTCAAAATTCTGTCCCAGGATGCTGTGTGCCGTGCCTTGAGATGGTACAAGCCATTTGTAATTTGTGTTTGACAGCTCCAAGAAGTGCCTCTCCTGAGTCATTCCTCCAGGCTTTCAAGCAGTACTAGGGTCACCATGACAGCATGCAGCTGCCCTGGTATTGCCAATAGCAATATGGCCTGAATCACATATGTTGTGCAAGGGGACAGGCTGTGCAGTCCTCTGGGTGCTGTTGTCGTGCGCAGTACTGGCTCAGTCTTGCATGTCTGTCTAGCCTGATATGGTGTGGTGCAGGAGCGAAGTATAGAGGGTGTGGGTGATGGCGTGGTGGAGGGCGGGGCGGCCCCGGGCATGAGCATCTACCGCAGCTTCACTGGCCTGGTCACCAAGCCTGTGGAAGGAGCCAAGAGCAAGAGCTTTGGAGGTGCTGTAGAGTGTACTGCTGCATGTCTTGCATGCTTATGACCTGCTGTTAAGTGGCTTCTATGTACAACAGCCATGGCCAAAGGATGCGTATGCATCTGTAGCAAAGAATCAGATCTACACGAATGTGCAAAAAGCACAGCATGTCTTCTGGACTCCTGCTGCATGTTTTCTGAATACTAGCTGCATTTCTGCACATTTTGCATCGTCATCAAGATCCACAAAGCACAGAAGCCAGCTGCATGCCACTTGCTGTCACAAGGGTTGTACAGACCAGCGAGAGTGCAGCATTAATAGGTAGGTGATTGTGGTGCAGGCGTCTTCAACAGTGTAGGGAAGGGGGTGGTGGGGCCCATTGCCCAGCCCATCAGCGGCGGCCTGGACTTTGCTTCCTCAGCCTTTGAGGGCATGGATGCCACCCAGGATCAGCTGATCGGGCGCCCTAGCGCGGGCACCACTAACCGGCGCCTCAGGCTGCCCAGAGCCATAGGTGGAGATGGCAAAGTGACCGCCTTCTTGGGCAGTGATGGCACTGAAAAGGAGGTAGGGCAGCCTTACAAGGACCATGCCACACCCACAGACACATGGAATAGACTGACCGCATGCTGGCGTGAGCACTTTGCCATGCACCTGTTAATACTGAGAGCCTCCCCCTCAGATTTTTGGCTGCTGTGTGTGCAGGCACGGGTGGAGAAGGTAGGGCAAGCACTGCTGAGGAGGACGCAGGATGCAGGTGGGGTGGGCACCCGCCGCAAGGGCAAGCGCAGCCGCTTCCACATGGACGCCTATGAAGAGCATATGCTGCTCCCAGAAGTGAGCCTTCTGCTGTGCTGCTTGCTGCGTTGTGTCCTACGGGCAGGCTGCCAAGCTCTCAGTGCAGCATGGCACTGTGCTGCTTGCTGAATTTTGTCTCAAAGATAGGCTGCCCAGCTGTGCGGCACCATATCATATATCTGGTCCTAAACCCAGGTTGCAAGCCATACAGTCACCTAGCAACGCTGATGTTGTCACGTAGTGCTGCTTGACGTACATTGTATCAGTGCATGCTACAGCTTCAAGTAAGCTAAGATGGATACAAGTTGTCAGCCGTGGACACACAGATAAGCCAGGTACCAGTAAGCAGTTTTGTGACTGTTGCTCAGTGTTATTGGGGTATGCAGGACCAAGTGGTCATCCTGGCCAATCAGTGCATCATGAAGCTCAGGGCTCCGGGCTTTGCCCAAGTGCACAGGATTGCCGAGAATGACGTGTCCCCCACCAGCCTCATGGAGGTGCCCCCTGCAGAAGTGCGCTGGGCCATCCCCTGGCAGTCACACCCCCATTGCTGCCTGACAAAACACACCCCTGCAGGACCCGCACTGCAACTGGCAAGCAAGTTTGTCTGGGCAGGGCCAAAACTGCAGCAGTGTCTGCATACATGTTGTAAGAGCAGGGTTTGGCTGATACAGGGTCTGTGCAAGTTGTTGCTAAACACGGTGTTGTTGCAATAGCGCTGACGCCTGTTGTTGCTGCTGTGGCAGGATCTGCTGACAGTGGAGCTGAGGTGGGGCAACAGGGAGGGCCCCTACCCCAATAGGTTGACTGTGCACCGCAAAGGCAAGCCTGGCCAGCAAGAAGAAGAGCCCCTAGCCCATGAGCTGCGCTGCTGGCCAAATGTCCCTCAGGTCTGTCCCCTTGCACTCATCCACAAGTCGCTGATGCTGTTGTCATGAGACCAACTTTGCTTTCGTTGTAAAGCTTGTATAAATGTGTAGCCTGCTGCAATTGTTCCTGTATGAGACAACATGTAGATATCTGCTGATTTGCACCTGCATGGGTTTCATCTTTGTGCTCAAATTGAGCAGATATGGGCACAGCTTCAAGAGCTAGTATCCTATATGCTCACAGGTTCTGTGCAGGCGGACCAGGTTCACCTGAGAGCCCTGAAGGTGCAGCGCAAGTACTACAGCGAGCCCTGCACGGACTCCCAGCGCTGGCCCAGCCGCCATGACCAGCTGGTGAAGGCAGACAAGGGCCTGCCCAAGCAAAAGCTGTCCGCCACCATGCTCTCCATGGACTACACCAGAGTCTGGTACATTGACAAGTCCTGCATGCCCTTTCATTGCTTTCAGCACCCGCAGTGTCTGTCCCCACTGATCACTGCTGCTCTGCAAGACAAGCTTGCAGCATACCTGAAAGATCTGTCTATCTAAGGGATGTTGCTGCTGCTGCCAGCTGCTCAGAATGAGTCAAGCAGAAGTGCCATGACAGGGGCACAAAAGACCACTCCAAGCCAGAAGGCAGGAGTGCTAAACAGGTGTGGCCCTAACTCCACCATAACAGTCAAGGTTCTCTGCAGTGGCCCTATAGAACTGAAGCCATACAGGGATGGTAGCCAGCAGCCTATGCTCAGGCCTATCATGGTCACATTGATCCATGTGAAGTAGTGCGTCCTGATAGCTACCTGCGCAGCACACAAAACAGTGTTAGCAAAGACATTTGCTGGCCATACCTGATACTCATACATCAATGAGGCAGCAACAAGCAGCAAGGTGCTGAACTGTTGCAGACAGCAGATCGCATTGCATCGAGGATGCAATCTTAGTACGGTCTCTGCAGTGCAGGCAGGTGCTTGCAATGATCCATTTCAGCACTCAATAAACTAAAGGAGTCACCTTGAGGTTAGTGATGATGATAAGGGCGGTGTACGTGGCCACTCCATCTGAGAAGATACCATCGACAGTGACGTTCCTCCTGGATTGCCCTAGCGCCAGCAGAGGCACAAAGAAGCAGACTATGCCATGCCACAGGCCCTCCAGCAGCCACCTGGTAACATCACACGCTTCACATGAAGCGAGACGCAGGCCCAGGTGACTCAGTATCAGTGAATTCATGTTGCCTGACTGGCAGTTGCGTTGTGGCGCATTTGCAGTCCTTGAGCTGTGTGCAGTTCCCATTCAGCAGCTGACAGCAGCAAGCAGGATGCTTTAGACCATCGGCAATTGGTTGAAACAGTCCAAAAATACCTACAATGTATCAGCTGTGCGCTGCTTTGCAAACCAACACCTATTACTTGCTGAATGCTCCGCAAGCCAGCTCAACCTATGCCAACCAGCAAGTATGCTTAGCAGGTTCATACATGCATGTCTCCGAGTCATATGTCACTAAGCAGAAGAGTGCACTGTGGCAATGCAGTTATGAAGGATAGTGAGAGGCAAAGAGCAGACCTGGTGAGACTGGCAACAAAGTCATGGCGCCGTACATTCATGGTCTCCCTGTACAGTTGAGGATGCCTCATCATTGTGCTGGCCTTTACATCCTGTCATAGTAATCAAACGTCCATCAGCCATTGTTTGACTCACGGAATTGCTACGACTCACAAGCAAAAGCAAAAGGACAGTGGATATGGCAAGCCTTGACATGGCCTGCAAATGTCACAATGTACAGTAGGTCATTGTCATTACTGTTGGTAATTGGGTTTTTGCAGGAAGCATCAATGAGGCATGATGCTGGTGTCCTTCTCACAGGTGATCACAGTCAGCGGCAAAAGAAGGTCTTTGCTTTACGGCAATCATGATGGGAGCCTTTTGAGGCGGCAGCCCCGACAGGTGTTGTGTGGCGTAAGCTCATGGGACATGAGGGCTACCTGTTCCAGCACTGCAAAGCCAATGGTGGGCCAGGAGGTCCACACCACATTGAATGTGGCTATGAGGGATGAGGCATATAACGGCTGAGCTGAGTACCCTGCACACACAAATGCATGAGCCTATTTTATCTGCCAGACGACATCTGCTCATGCCATTGACTGGATGTTGCAGCATGCTAGACACAATTCAATGCAAACGTTGTGGAGTATGGAATGGTTCATGGCAAGCAAGGCAGCCAAGCAGTCTTTTGTGGAGTTGGTCTGTTGTGCAATGGTGTGCTGCAACTCTGCCTGTGCTGTCAAACATACCAGCTAGTGTGTGGAGCAATGTGTGACTCACGCGTCTTGCAAAGAACAAAATTGAGCTGAGTACATGTCACACAGGCAGCTTTGTCACTCCAGGACAACTGCGTCTCACCTGACACAGCAGCAAAGAGGATGTTGGGCATGCAGTAGGCAAAGTTCTTATAGAAGGCATATGCCACCACTTCGCTGTTTCTGAGGTACGATCAGCGGCCATGCTCTAGTAACAGCTTTGCCAGGTAGTGAAACTGTGCAAAGGCATAGTCACTGGTTAGTACTGCTGCCCGCCCCTCCTTGCCACTGATTCCGACCCCGATGTGAGCTGCCTGTATCATGCCCACATCATTTGCCCCATCACCAATACCTGCACATATGCATATCCTGCATTCAATTGGCATGTTCTGCTGCAGGCAAAGACACATGCATGCACAGATACCCACAATTGATCTGGCATACGTTGCTACAAGACTTGAAGTGTTTTGGCACTTGACGCTTGGACCTGGTATTGCCAAGGCTTGACGAGCTAGTTGCTACCACTATTGATTGCTCTAGCTAGCAATTGAATCAAGTCAGAATACTGTTGCATTTCACTTGGATGAGTGCATTGCACAGCACCAGGCGTACAAGCTGGATGCTGCAGCTGTTATGCTACATCTTATCAAAGAGACGACAAATAGACGGGGAGAGGGGGATGAGCGGACGGGGGAGAAGGTGGAGAGGGGTTTGGAGGGAGATTACCAAGCGTAATGGCACTACTTCTCTTGACCAGTGACACCACTTGGGCTTTCTGCACGGGGGTCACCCGGCAGCACACTACCCCCTGGCACGCTTGACACAGCCTCAAGAACGCCTGGGCGTTGTGCCTCAGCAGGGCAGTTGCCAGCGCTGCGCCTTCTACCACCAGTCCAACATTAGGCCTGTACCACACAGCCATGTTGCTGCATCCTGAATCAGTCAGCTGGCATGGACACTTGAATTGAGCAAAAGATGCTGTATGTGCGTCTTGTCTTGTGCAGCTTGTGACACAGCTACACATGCTAATGCTGCAGTCTCTCACATGTTCAGTGACTTGCACCACTTTCCAGGTGCATGCCTGAAAGCAGTTGTACAGAAGTCAACCTGGCATGGCAAACTTTGCGCACTCAAGTTCTCTCTATTGTGTTGACCACACTCCTGACTGAAAGCCTGTTGTGCTGACATACAAGAGATCGTACTGATGGTTTTGGTCTCAGAGCCAGAAACATGCAGAGTGGCAGCATACGGTATGCAGATGTAATCCCCTGCGGCCTTGCTGCTGCTCCTCGATGTTGATCCTGTTGGCTTCTGTGGCCTTGATTTGTAAAGCTTCTGACACAGCTTCCCTGCCATCTGCTAGATCATTTTCCCGGATGATCATCTGCTTAGTGTCATGCGTGAACAGATGGCATGACAGGGAAATGCTGATGGCTGTTTCCAGCTTATCTCCTGTCAGCACCCACACCTTCAGGTTACACAAAACATCATCAGACGAAGAGCAATGCATGATCTGCAGCTGGTGATGGAGACAAATACAGATGAATGTGCATCAGCACATTCAAGCAGCCTGACATTCACAGCAGGCCTGCAAAATGCCTTTCTCACTTATGATTCTGTCAGAACTCTACAATCAAATGCAGAATCATGCAATCGTAATCTTGCACACAATCTCAAGCTACAGACAAATCCAGAACGAGCATTTTGTCTTCTGGCAAGGCATGTTCTCTACTGTCAAGGAACTAGTAATCCCACACACCAGAAGTTGCATGGTACCAATTCCTTGCCTTCCCCCATCCCTCGCCCCACATTTCCAACACCTCACCCTTCAATCAATCATCCTCCACTCCTCACATATGGCTGTCAAGATCCCAAAAGCATGCCCATGCAGAAGCATGTGAGTAGTTGCCTTGATGCCAGCAGCACACAGAGTAGAGATGGCTTGAGAGACCCCCTCCTGCAGGCGGTCCTCCACAGCTGTGGCCCCCAACAAGGTGAGGTTTGTCTCTATAGCCTCTGCCTGAGCTGCCACTGCTTCTTCCCTGCCTTGCAGCGCCACAGTTGCCTCATGATAGCTGGAGCTCCACGCCTGCATACATGGTGTGACTGTGGCGATGTGTTATTGCGGACACTTCTCTGGCTTGAAGCAGTACAGCCGCCTCATGATAGGGGGAAATTGCAGACCTAAGCATTGACAGGAACACTGGGCATGTGGCTACATTCAGCCAAGACTGATATGCTTGCAGGACATGAGGACCTTGTTGTCAGTCACGGCCACTAATGTGACTCCATACTTATAAGTATTTTCAGGCGCTGATGTTTGCGTGTCGATGTCATAACATGAGAGTGTATCTGCCTTGCCGGGAGGAGGTCATGACCTTGGCGGCATCTGACATCCTTGCTATAGTACAGGTCCAGATGAAAATTTGTGCTAGCAAAAAGCTGTGAGACAAAGCACAGCTAGATGACATTCTGAACGCTCAGCTCTGGCTGGAATGTTGAGCCCAGGCAGAAGACCTGAAACTCTCTGTTACTGATGTCCCGCTGGCCTAGGCATAGCGTCCTCAGCCCTTCCCTAGCCATTTCTGCTAGGTGTAGCTGGCAAGCCTATTCCATTTTTTGCTCAGGCGTCAATCGAGCATAGATCATGTTGTCTGCCCCCTTGCAGTACAACCGCACCCTGTGTACCAACACACCAGCAAATCAGTCAAACCCCGGATCATGTGGCGTTTCTGAGTCCCAAGAGTTTGAGGTGATAAAAGGATGCAGTTGCAAATTCAGCTGACCTCCTACAGCCAAGTACAATTCAAGAAATTTTGTCAAGAGCAAGCTGACAGAGCATGAGTACAGACTTCATGTCTTTGGTTGGGGTCTAGTCTAGTCCTGTACCGCAGTTTACACCCAGAGTACAGATATGCTCAGTATCTTTCCAATGTTAGAAGCTTTTTTAACAGGAGGCTGATCAGCAAATTCAGATGTGGTTGTCACGGTTTACATGTAGACAATGGTCGTTTTCTGCCAGGTAGTCAAGTGCTTTCTAGGAATCAGAGATTATGTATGGTATGCCACTCCTGCTTTGCAGAAGATGAGCATCACTTTCTATTTGCATGTTCAGCCTATGACCACATACGGGCCAGACACCCGTCACTTTTCTCTGACCCCTCATCCACATCCACAATGGCATCTTTTCTTTCCACGGATCAAACTAACCTTATGGGCAGGTATTTTAGGAAATGCCATTATCATAGAAGGTTTATTTTGCACACTCGACCAATTTCTGTTTTGACATGCTTTAGGGCATGGGCTCAGCTGCGCTGCACCGCACTGAGATGAAAGGTAGCAAGTCAGCCGTGGTCATGTGGAATCAAACACATGTCGGGGGCTGCCCTCGCTGAACAGTGTGGTGTTCTTAACGCTTTTTGTGTGTTTTAAAGCCCTGCCATAGATTTCGAACGCTTTAGTGTTTTAGTTGAATTTATTGAGCTGTTCATTGAGCTTCTGTCCGTTGGCCCCCCGTTGGCCCCAAGGACGTTAAACCAAATAATAATAATAATGCGGCTGCAGAGTTGCTGATGCGGCTGTGAAGAGATTTATGGGGGAATTTCTTGACTGGAAGCTAACAGTGGCGTTCCAACTCGCCCTCCGTTTGAAAATTGGCTGAGTCGATACCTGGGAAGCTTTCGTCAGCCGATCGACGCTGCGATGACTGCGCCTGCGGCGCCAGCAGACGTCAAGGACAATCTGCTGCTGCAGATTCGACGTCTGCTTGACAAGAGCAAGCCGGAGCTTCAAAAAGAATGGAAAGATGTGGATTGTAGCGATTTTGAGCCAGTAGCCAAGGCTGATCTCTTAGCAGCACTACTTTGCCGCCTACTTCGCGGTGCCAGCGACCTAGACAGTGCTCAATCACAGCCCTCCAGCAGCACATCGCCTG
>JAABUH010002895.1_pt1 | contig 15669 bp, 15 predicted proteins | sample 5559121 | NCBI WGS metagenome assembly JAABUH01 (sample SAMN10711871, study PRJNA513364) | rock metagenome | isolation source: Antarctica rocks | place: Antarctica: Victoria Land, Battleship Promontory nord | collected 2015-12-28
ACCCGTCGTGGTAATAGGCCCGCTCGGTGTTGCCGGCCCGGTTCGGGCCGGCCGCCGCCATCGGCAAACCGACCTGATCGGTGAGGTGGCGGCGGGCGACGGCCCCGGCGTCGGCGGGGCAGAACCCGGTGCGCAATGCCTCCGCGAACCCCTCCCCGGTCAGCCACTGCGGTGCGTCGACGCCCATCGCGGCCAGCGGCTCGGTCAACCCCGTCAGGGAGGGGTACAACGCGTACCCGCGGCCGGTGACCCCGCCACCGCCGTCCTTGGCCCGTGCGGCGAGCGCGGACTCGGTGGCGGAGACGTGCAGGAACGCCTCCGTCAGGACCGACGCCGCCCCGGTCATGCGAGACATCTGCTCCGCCGATGCGGCCACCAACTCCGGGAGATCAGCGACCCGGTGCTGCTGCCGGTAGGCGGTGTAGCGGGTGCCGTCATCGGGCACCGTACGCAGATACAGCGAGAATCGGTTGACCCGTCGGGAGGCGTTCAGGCCGACCGCGAGGTTGCCCATCGCCTCGCCCAGGGCGGCGCATTCCGCGGTGGAGATGAGCCCCACCCCGCTGAACGTCAGTCGTGCGGTGGCCCCCCAGCGGTCGTCCACGGTGTCATGGGTCAGACACACCCGTCCGTGCTCACCGAGCACCGGACCGTCCAGCAGCCGAAAGCGGGTCAGGACCCCGGGTAGGTCCGGGTCGGTGGGGGTCACCGGGAGTCCGGCGGCGGCCTTGGACTGCCAACTCGACCAGCCCGCCGCGGTCCCGGTGGTGTGCCGTACCCAGTGGGTCAACCACGTCACCGCCACTCGCCCCTTGATGGGGACCGTCGCTAGCAGGACGATGAGCACCGCGACCGGCAACCACATCAGGGCGAACCGGTATTGCTGGGCGCTCATCGCCCCCACCACCGGCACCCAGGCGGCGGTGCACACCGCCAGCTGCACCGCCGAAAGCCCAAAAACCCATCCAAGGCGTTCCTTACGGAAACCCGCTGCTGCCGTCATCGCGTTGTCCTCCTCCTCGTTTCCCGGTGATCTGTGCACCACCGGAGCTGACCGTCCTCACCGACTGCGTTGCGGCGCGTGGCGTTCACACCGCGGCGACCACCGCCGCGTCTCCCGCGCCCGCACCACCCGCAGCGCCACCCCCACTTCCGCCGGCACCATCTCCGGAGCTGCCCGCATTCCCGCCACTACCGTTGCGGGCGGCATCGTTGGCGAAGGGCTGCGGTGCTGGTGCACCACCGGATGAGCCGGGTGGCGCACCCGGTGCCTGCGCCCCGTCACCGGAACCGCCTGACGAGCTCGGCGCACTGGGGGCCTGCGCCCCGTCACCGGAACCGCCTGACGAGCTCGGCGCGCTCGGTGCCTGCGCCCCGTCACCGGCACCACCCGCTGAGCGGGACGGCGCGGGGCTCTGCTCCCCACTACCTCCACCAGCAGGTGTCGGCGGTGCCGGCATCTGCTCCTGCTGGGCACCCGAACCAGCCCCCTGCTCGGCGGGTTGCTGGGCACCCGAACCAGCCCCCTGCTCGGCGGGTTGCTGGGCACCCGAACCAGCCCCCTGCTCGGCGGGTTGCTGGGCACGTGAACCAGCTCCTTGCTCGGCGGGCTGCTGCGAGGGCTGCTGGGATGCGCCGGCGGCGTCCGGCGCCGGCGGCGAGTTCATACCCCCTTCTCCGGGGACGTCTGCTGGGGCTGTGGCCGCGACATCGCCCTGCTGCACCGCGTGCGCGTCAGCGGTCTCACCGGTGCCGTTCGCCCCTTGCTCGTCCCCGCCGGGTGCCTGCTGTTGCCGGTCGGTGTCCGTTCCGGGGGTGTCGCTGCCCGTTTCGGCGTTGACGGCCTCGCTGGCAGTACTGCCCGTCTGGGCACCGCCCCCACCCGCGGCGCCGGTGCTGCTGCTGGCTTCAGCGCTGTTGCTTCCTCCGGCACCGGTGCTGTCCCTGGTCCCGGTGTCGGTGGAGGACGATGCGTCGCTGTAGCGGGCGTCGGTGCTGGATTCCATCGAGGAGGTGCTGTCCGAGCCGCTGACCATGGAGGTGACGGTGTCCGTGGCGCCATGCACGGCGTCCTCCGCGCCGCTGCTGCTCCAGCCGCTCTTGAACCCGTCGGTGGCTTTCTCCGAGGCGAACGCGAACAGCCGGAACAACGCCAACGGGGCGAACAAGGCCACGAACAGCACCGCGAGGCCGACGATCAGGGCTACGAGGCCTTGGCCACCGCCGGCGATGCCGACCCCGAGGGCCAGGGCCAGGGCCATCACCGGTTTCATGGCGATGGCGGCCATCATCCAGTGGGCGGTTTTCCAGTACCAGCTGGCGGTGTTGCCCGAGAGCAGTCCGGCGGCGGTGATGGGGATGACCGCTGCCAGCAGGTAGATCGTGGCGGCGCGCATGACGTTTTCGAAGGCGAAGCCCAGGCCGATGGGGATCACGCCGAACAGCGACATCAGTGCCAGCGCCCCGCCCTTGACCGCGTTGGCGGTGGCGTCGGAGAATCCGGTGTGGGTGAACGCCTCGTCGAAGTTCGCAGAGGACAGCCCCTTGCTCAGGATGAAGCTGGTGAACGCATCGGCGAGTGCGAGAAGGGACGCGAAGGCGCCGATCGATCCGGCGAGGGCCACCCCGAACTGGCCGATGCCGCGCACCGCCCGGAGCACACCGCCGCGGCCTTGGAAGGGGACGGTGGCCAGGGAGAAGTAGAAGATGCAGCCGGCGATGGCCAACCCGATGGGCAGGGTCACCGACCACACTGCGGCCATCGGCCCGGAGTGCACGTCGAGGTTGACGCTGCCGAACTTGTCGGCCAAGCCCACCCCGGCTTTGAGGATCTCCAGACCCGCACCCCACAGCCACTGGGACAACGCGTTGAACACCCCACCCGCGAGGTCTTTGACGCCGCCGCCGAGGACGTTGCCCAGGGCGCTGAAGGGGTCAGGCATCCCCGCTCACCCCCCGGTACCCGGCGGTGACCGCTTCCTCGGTGCCCGGCCACGCGCAGCTCGCCGCACTGGGCAGTGCGGTGGGGCTGATCCGCCACCGCCCTTGGACCCAGCGCATCCCTTGGCAGTCACCGAGGCCGACGCGGCGCGCGGAGTTGGTGGTGATGACGCTGAGTTCCCCGAGCACGCAGGGCACCACGAAGTTCCCGTCGTCTGCGGTGCCCTTGATCAGCCCGGCGTCGACCTGGTAGGTGGAGGTCAGCCCGTCTACCGGGCCGGTGGCGTCCAGGCCACCGGTGCTGCGGGCCGCACGGGCGGCCCGGACCAGACCCACCGCCGCCGATGCGGGGGCACCGGGTGATGCCAGTTCCTGCCAGGCCAGCTCAAAGGCGGCGGGGTCCAAACCTTGCATGCCCGTCTCATCGAGTGCTTTCAGCTGGGCCAACGCCCCTTCCGGGGTGTGCGGGAAGCCTTGGGGGACCGCCCCGGTCCGCACGGTGGCCGGAGGCAGGGCGATCGCCGCTCCCGCGGTGCGCGGGCTCAGGGTGTGCGGTTGGGCCGCTTCCACCGAGAACGCCACCATCGGCGTGGACGCGACCGCGTCTTCCGCGGTCGTGTCCCAACTGGCGCCCCCATCAGCCGGAGTAGAGGGCGACGGTGATGCCGATGCGGGTGTTGGCCGAGCCGGCCCACCCGTCGGGCCGGGTGCCGACGCGGCCGATCGGGTGCTGGCCCGGCCCAGGGCGAGGGCGGCGATCGCGGCGACCGCGAACAGCACCACCACCACGAGCACCGCCCCAACGGCGAGCAAGGTGACCGCCCGTGTGCGTGGGGTGTCCCTTGCACGGTGTTCAGCGTTGCCCATGTCAACCTCTCTCTTCCTGTGCCTCGCCCGGTCACGAGGCGGTCAGTTTCCGCTGGCGAAGGCGTTGAGCAGGGCCACCCCGGTGCCGGAGAGGATTGCCACCCCGACGGCGGAGAACATCAGGCCGATCCCGATTTTGTGGGCGCCACGGTGATCGAGCAGGCGGCCACCGGCCAGGCAGCACAGGCCGCCGAAGAACGCGGCGGAGCACCCGTAGATGGCGATCCACTTGAGCATTCCGCCGATCTTGAGCAGCTCGTTACCGCCGTTGGGCTGGGTGGGGGTGAAATCGGGCACCTGGGCGTGGGCGGTGACCGCCACCGCGGACATCAGCGACACGGTGGCGAGCAGCGTCACCACGACCTGAGCAGCTCCTCGGCCCAGCCGGGATCCCGCATCGGATGCCGAGGAGTCGGGTGCGGGGGAAGAGATGGTCATGAGGGTGTCCTTTCCTACGGCCGCGGTAGGGCCCGCGGTGCGGTTTTCGGTGGATGCGCCCGGGTACTCGCCGACGGCGGTGGGTGGTGCTGCGTTGTCGTGCCGAACAGGGGCCACCGCGGTGTCCCCGGCGTGCAGGTGGGGTGGTGCGGTGGCGGGTGTCTCGTGGCGGTCGCACAGGGCGGACAGGTTCCCGGTGAGGGTCCGGGGTCGCACCCCGGTCGGGGTGCGTTGTGCCCCGCACCGCTGACACGGCACTGCTTGCTCCCGCGCCCGCCGAACCGTGCCGGTGTTGGGCACCGCACCGCCGTGGGCGTCGTTCAGAACATCGGTGATCGCCGGTGGAGTCATGGTTTTCCCTTCCTCTGTGGTGCCGCGGTATGCGGCGGGTCCTGTGCGGGCGTTGGGGTTAGTGGCCTGCGATGGGGTCGCCGATGGGGCCAATGTCCGGCCACACGCCGCCGTTGAGCGCGTAGACCGCCCACGCCGCCGTGGCGACGATGGCGGCGCCGAGGAGTAACCCCACCGAGCACCTCACCAGCGCGGCCCAGCGCAGCGCCGGTGGTGGGTCGGCGTCCTGCGCGTGCGGCTCGTGATCCGCCTCTGTTGGTGTCTGCGTTGGCCCGGCCTGCCGCACTGATGCGCGGCCCGCCTCGCCTAGCACTGCGGCGAGCGGGGTGTAGGACTCTGGGGTGTCCTCGGTGACTGTCACGGGCTGGGCGGCGAGTGCCCAGGCCGCGACGGCGGTCACTGCGGCGGCCGTGGGGGTGTGGTGGGTGCTGGTCATGGTGTGGTCTCTTCCTGTCGTGTGCTCGTGCGGCGGAGCAGCGGTTTCCGGGTGGCCGGTCGGGTCGTCGCCGATGCTGGAGCGTTGGCGAGCAGGTCCCAGCGGGTGAGTAGGGGTGCAACCGCGTGCTGCGCGGGGGTGGGGGTCGGTTTGGTGCTCACGCCCCGCTCGGCCATGTTCCGGTCGGTGGGCAGGCACACCGCGTGCTGCAGCAGCGGGGTGAGGGCGTTCCCGGCGACAGCACGCAGCGCCGGTGGCAGCTTCTTCGCGCCCATCACCACCACTGAGGTGACCTCGGTGGCCCCACCGCCGGATGTCCAGGCCGCCAGGCGGGACAGGAGTTGTTCGGTGTGCCGGGCGGCGGGCATGCTCGGGCGCAGCGCCAGCACCGGTCGCGGTGTCGGGGTGCCGTGGCGCAACCATCCGCCCGGTCCCTGCAGGGGCATCGCGGCCAGCGCCCAGGCGTCCCAGCCGATGTCGACGACGGTCACGTCGACCGCCCCGTCCGGTGGGGTCCAGTACTGGGGGGCGGGCACCATCCCCGCCGAGCGGACCGGGGCACCGGTGTACTCCAGGCGAGCGCAGCGGATCGGTCCCCGTTCCGACTGGCGGATCCCCACCGACCGGTGCGGGCCGGCGAGGCGGGGACCGTCGTCGGTGGTGGCATCAGCCAGCCCACTGCGCAGGGGATCGGCGGCGTCGATCAGCAACACCCGGTGTCCCTGGGCGGCCAGCGCGTCGGCCAGCACCGCCGCCAGCACCGAGGCACCGCCGCCCGGGTGCCCGGCCAGGACCGGGATCACCGTCCCGAACGCCGTCCAGTCCGCGGGTGCACTTGAGTGCGGGGACAGTGCGGTGCGGGTGCAGGCGGCGAGGCAGTCCGCGGTTTCGGTCTCGGTCGCCGTCCCCGCCACCTCGATCTCGCTGTCGGTGCCCGTGCGGGTGCGGGCCCGGATAAGTGCCCCGGCCGCCGCGGCGGCCGCACGCAACTCGGCGGCAGCAGCCACGCCAGCCGTTGCTACGTCTGTGGTTGCTACGTCTACAGGCGGCGGTGGTGTGACCTCGGGTGGCTCGGCGGCTGCGACCGCGGTCGGGCGCATGGTGGTGGGTTCCGGTGGTGTCGTGGGGTGCTCGGTGAGCAGCTGCTCGAGGTAGGAGCCGCGGCGGCTGCCGCTGCGGGAGCCGGCGTTCGGTGGCGCGTGCACGGGGGGTGCGGCGCTCATGACGCGTTCCGGTGCGGGCGTGCCGCCAGGGTGTCGCCCTGGGTCACCGCGTGCGGTGTGCAAACCAACACTGCACCGACCCGATTGATCACCGCCGCGCTCGACATCGTGCGCAGCTCGTCCCAGGCGTCACACGCCCGCCAGGCCGGCCCCTCCAGGAACGCGGCGAGTTCGGCGTAGGTGTCGCGGTCGATGGGCTCCGCCGCCAGCGCTTCGGCCAGGGTCTCCACCCGGATGCGGGTCAACGCCACGACCTCTTCGGCGTCGGTCAATGCGACGGGATTTCGACGGGTCATCGGTGGCCTCCTTTTTTGGCTCACCTCTTTACGTGCAAAACGGCCCGCGTTTAGCCACCGTTCGCCGAAAAAAGTTCAAGAAAGTTTCGCTACGCCGCGGCGAATGCTTGCCGGGCCGCGACCGTGAGGGCCGCCTCCGCCTGGGTGCAGCGGTTCGCGACCGTGCGCTGCGCCAGTCCCCACTGCCCACCGAGGACCCGGGTCGGCACCGGGGTGCTGGCCGTGCCGTCATCGGGTGGGGTGGGCGAGGACCAGCGGGCCAGCAGGAGCATCGCCTGCTCCCGGCTGACGTGGCGCTCGGTCACCGCCCACGACAACAAGCGCACCAGTTCCTCCGACGCCTGCGTGGCTACCGGCCCCGGGGGAGTGAGGTCGGCGGGATCAGTCGGGATCGCCCGCCCGGTGCACCGGGGGTGAGCGTCATGGGTGCGCAAGCTCTGGGCGAGGACTTCGGCAGCAAGGTTGGCGGCGATGTGGTGAGTGCGCCCGAGGGGGAAGGTGCGGACCTGCTCCCACAGGCACCCGGCGACGGTGGTGTGGGCGTCGGCGCGGGTCACCGCCCGCCCGCAGCGCCGGGCCGCGGTCACCAACTGACCCACGATGCGCTGCGCCGCGGGCACCATCCGGGCGGCGACCAGCTGCGCCGCCACCCGCGACGCCGATCCTCCCGACCCCGCCACGCTCAGCAGCGCGTGCAGCAGGGTGTCGCTGCCCGGGTAGTCACCGGCGCGCTCGGCGCGGTCCAACTTGGTAACTAACTCGGCCGCGGACGGGAACTCCGCGAGGCGCGGCTCCTGCTCAGCCCAGTGGGTCAGGGCGGCATCAGCGGCACCGCAGGCGCACAGCCGCGCCCAGTCGGTGGCGAAGGATTCCAGAACGGTGGTGCTCATGAGGGTGCTCCCAGCGGTGCGGCGGTGGTGATGCCGTCACGGTGCGTGGGCGACCTTTACCCAAACGTGCCCCGAATCGTTGATCCAGGAAACGAACCCCAGAAAACTTCGCCGTTTTCGCTCGGCACCGCGGCGCCCAGGCGCACCGCGGTGCTGCCGGACCTTTCACCTGCAGGTCAGCGCCGCAATTACGGCTGCACGGGTGGGCGGATCGCGCCCGCGGCCAAGGGGGGGTGAAAGGGTGCACCAGACCTTTCACCCGCAGGTCAGCGGCCGGCCGACTGCACCCGCTGGGGATGAGAAGGAGGGACCACAGCACCGTGCGCGATGCCCATGCACCACCCGCGCGTGGGCGGTGCGCTCAGTGCTGAGGGACCGCGAGGTAGAGCGCCACCATCGCGCCCAGCACCATCCACGGTCCCAGCGCGGTGCCGCTCATACCGCTGCCCTGTCCCGCCCGACGGGCCACGGTGCACCCGATGATCCACAGGAAATGGGTGGCCGCGGTGACCGCGACGGCCGCGATCAGTGCGGGCAGCGACGTCCACCCCAGCACGACACCGAGCCCGGCGGCGAGCTTGATATCGCCCAACCCGAGTGCGGTGACCGGTGGTGCGGGCGCGGTACCCGCCTCCGCGCCCCGTGGCTGCCCGGTCGGGGTGAACAGGGCGATCGCCAACAACGCCCCGGCGTATCCGACACTGCACAGCACGGCGCGCACCGCGCTGCCGGGCACCCCGGAGGCGGTGAGGATTCCCACCGCCACGGTCGCGGTCACCACCAGTCCGTAGGTCAGTTCGTTGGGCAGGCGTAGTTCGCGGGCATCGATCATCGCCGCGGGAATGCCGAAGACCAGCAGCAGCAGGGCAGGGATTTCCGCGGCGGTGAATCCGCGCACCAGGAGGAGGAAAACGGGGATGGCGGGCAGCAGCAGGAACACCGGCAGCTGGCAGGGTCCCGGCGTGATCCGGTGCCCGATCCATCCCGTCCGCGGGGTGCACGCGACCGTCCGAGCCAGCACCCACATCAGTGCGGTCAGGGCCACGCTGGCCGCGCCAGCCACGGCGAGCGTCCCCGCGGTGGTGGTCATTGGCTGGCGGCGCGGGCGGCGCGGTGGCGTGGGTCCAGGAGCTGCTCCAACAGCTCGATCGTCGCCGGGTGCATGTCCACGTCGTTGGACTCGGTGATCCGGTGCAGCCGCTGCGCCGCGGTCCGCACACCGTCGAGGTTGCCGCCTGCGTACTCGGCGCGGAACAGGTCGCGGTAGAGGACTTCGTTGTGCGGCTCGCAGCGCAACCCCCGCAGCGCAGCGTCCCGGGCGCGTCCGGGGTCGTGGGGCAGCCACCCGATCGCGGCGGCATGGGCCACGTCGGCGATACGGTTGATCATCTCCCGGGCCTCCACCGGTGCCCACCGGTAGTCATCAGCCAGGGCACCGGAAAACGGGATGCCCCGCACCATTCCCAAGGCGGCGTCGAGCCAGAACAGCCCGGCCGGCCCTTGGTGCAGGCCGCGGGTGACCGCGGTCTGGAACCGTCGCCAGTCCGACCGGATCACCGGCTCCAGCTGGTACCGGTTCCCGCGCACGTTGGGCACGTACTCCCTCCCGGAGGGGTCGGCACCGAACCAGGTCCGCAACTGGGACATGCGGGAGCGCCTCGTGCTATCGGCCCACGGCTCGCCTTCGCGCCCGAGGTCGCGCGACACCTCGGCCGCGCTGCGGCCCGGGTTCAACACCAGATACACCGCCAACTCCAGGACCTTGCTGGTGCCCTTGGTGTTCTCCGGGTACGGGGCGACGTTGACGACCTTGATCGGTCCGAGGACCTGAACCTCGGGGGCACCCGGGTCGATGTGCAGCAAAGTCGCCAGCTCGGCGCGTTCGGCCTCCGAGGGCTCCGGAACCGGCACACCTTCGCTCTCGCCCTCCCGAGGCGGTCCTATCGCCACCCCGGTGGGCTCCGGAGGGATGGCCTCGGCGTCCGGGCCGGGGACCTGCTCGGCAGAGTCGGTGGCCGCGAAATCGGCGATCAGCGTGTTGCGGTCGGCGGTGGTCAACCGCTGCAACACCACCACCTGCTCCAGCACTGGCACCGCGGTGGTTCCCGCCTCCGGCACGCCCACCACCCACGGGCCGGGCAGGGGGGCCACGTCCCCGTCGGCGGCGGTGATCACCGCCGCCAAATTGGTCTGCCCGGTGGTGGCCGCGGCCAACCGTTCCCGCTGCTCGGGGGTGATGGGTTGCGCGGTGAGGACCACCTCCGGGATCCAGGCCGCCTCCGCGACACCACGAACCCGGGCGTCGACCGGTGAACTCGCCGCGTCCTCGTCGAGGGCTTCCACGACGTCGGTGTGGTGGCGTTCCAGGCGGGTCAGGACCTCATCGAAGGTGTCGGCATGGCGCAGCCGGTCCCCCCCGAGGTAACGGACCAGCTCCGCGGACAGGCCCACCACAGTCACGTCGAGGTGGTCGGCGAGCCGTGATCCGGCGAGTTCGATCGCCATCGCGGAGAGCACGTCGATCACGTCGTCACCCTCCCCGGTCAGGGTCATCGCACCGGCCCGTTCCAGATCGATCAGCACCAGCGCCCCGCCGTTGTTGTGCCCAATGGTCACCAACGTGGGAAACGGTGCCGGAACGTCGGTGTCGTGTTCCACCGTGTCGTCGGGGTCCAGCACCCACTGGGTGGCGGCGGGACCAACCGTGAACGGACTCGATGGGGTCGCGGGTTCGGTGAGCAACAGGGTGATCGTGGAGCCGAGGACCGCGCCGATGACGTCGGGCAGGTCCGCCCCCGGTGATCGCGCCGCCCACGTGCGCAGCGCCGCGTTGAGCAGGTCCACGGTCGGCGGGTCCTCGGTCGCCCGCATCGCCAGCTCGAGGCTGCTGAACTCGGTCGGGCCGCTCAGGCGCTGCCCCGGGCGACGCCGCCGGGCTTGCATCATCCGCCGTGCCCCCAGCGCGGCCAACACCCCCGCCGCCAGCATCCCACCGAACGCGCCGTAAGTGGACAAGGTGCTCCACCCGGCGTTCACCTGGGTGTGTCCGATCGGCGTCGCGGTCCGCGTTGCCGGTGCCTGCGCTGCGGCCGTAGGGGTGGGCTGCTGTGTCACCGGTGCCCGAGTTTGTTGGGTGGGTGGCGATGCTGGAACCGGTGGCGGCGCAGGCACCACCGGGGGCGTGAACGGCGGTGCGGGAGGTGCGGGAACAGCACTGCTGGCGGGATGCCCGTCGGGTATCTCGACCCTCCACCCCACCTGCAATTGGTTGGGGTCAGACAGGTGCTGTCCGTCGGGCTGGGTGACCGACTTGGTGGCGTCGGCGAGGGTGTTCCACCGGGCGGCGTCCCCGGTGTAGGTGGCGGCCAACCCGGACAGCGTATCCCCGGGCCGGACCGTCACCTCGGTCATCCCGTCCGCCGTGCTGGTGGGAACGTTGGTGGCGTCGGCGGGCAACTGCAACACCCACCCCACCGGCAGAGTGGGATCGTCAAGCCTCAGCCGGGCTCCATCGTGCTGCACCCGGTCGGTGTTCAGGTCGGCGATCTCCTTCCACCGCAACCCGTTCCCGAGGTGTTTCCGCGCCAAATGCCACAGTGAATCCCCGCGCACCGTGGTGATCAACGGCCCACCGGCCACCGGTGGTGGCGGGTCCTGTTTGGTGGCCGCTGCGCTGACCACAGCGCTGCTGGTGGTGTCCGCGAGGGGGGTGACATCGAGGTCGGTGGTGGGGAGTTGATCGGCGCGCAGCGACAGCGACTGGCTGCTCACCGGGGTCCCCGCGTGCAGGGTGGCTGCCGACGCGGTGACGTGGGTGGCCGGGGAGCTGAGCACGATCAGCCCCAGCAGCGCCGCCGCCCCGCCTTGTGCCCACCCCAGCGTCGGGATCGAGGGCGCCGTGAATTTCCCGATCAGCGCCACCGCTTCGATGAGCGTCGACAGGGCGAAGCTGGCCCAGGCGTAGAGGCCGATGAGCACGAGTAACGCCATGATGAGCTGCCCGCTGCCGCGGGAGAGGAAATCCGACCACAGCTGTGCGGGGTGGCTGCCCATCGTGGATAGGAAATCGGGGCCGACCGCGATCCGCCCGGCCACCAGCAGCCCGATCGGCAGCCCCACGAGCAGCACCAGCAGAACCACCGCGCCGACCAGGGCCCGCAGCATTCGGCGCACGTTCAGGCCCCCTTCGCGTAGAGGACGCGGGCGTCCGCGGTGCCGGTGGTGGCAAAGTCGTGGATACCGATCAGGGACAGCACCTTCGTCGGCTCGGTGATGGTGACGGTCACATGGATGCCGTCGGCACCCTCGGCGGTGACAACCCCAGGCACCTGCGCCGCACCCAAATAGGATTCGGCGGCGGCAACGCCCTGGGCCACGTCCACCGTGGCACCACCCGCGGCGGGGGCTGCGGCCTGGGCGCCCGCCCGGGCCGCTTCCTGGGCGACCGCATCAGCCCTGTTCACCGCCGACGCCTTGGCGCCGCCGTCGACGACCAGCCCGAGGAACAGGGCCGCGGACACCATCAGCCCCGCGGTCAGCACCGACACCGACGCCCCCGACTCCGGGCGGGCACCCACGCCCCGCCAGCGGCGTACCCAGACCGTGCTCATGCTCGTTCCCGGTTTGGGTCAACTGGGGAGGTAAAGGTGGCGGTGAGCACTTTGTCCCCTGGAATTCCGGGGAACGCCAACTCGGACAGCGCAACCTGACAGCTCACGGTCGCCGACACCGTGGCGGGCTGCCCCAACGGTGCGCTGAGCCCGGCGGTGTCCACGTTCACCGTCACCGAGGCGCAGTGCAAACCCTGCGCGGCGAGTTCGGCGGTCGCGGCCCCGGTGGACGCGGACTGGGCCAGGTTCGGGTCGCGTTGGATCGAGGCCATCCGCGACGCCGCGCGGGCGGCTTGGTCGGCGGCGTCATGGGCGTTGGACACCCGACCGCCCGCAACGACCGCCACCAACACCAACATGATGACCGGGAACAACATCGCGGCTTGGGTCGAGGGGGCGCCCCCGTCCTCGGGGTGTGCCCGCAACCACCGGCTGGTGTTCATCGGGTCAGCTGCTCGATGGCGCCGGTGGAGGACTCGGTGACATGCATGGTCAGCCCCGGCACCAAGGTGACGACCTCGGCGTTGACGGTCACGGTCATCGTGGTTCCGTTGGCGCTGGCCGACGTGGACGGGCTGCTGAGGACCCCGTTTGAATTCCTGGCCAGGACGCTGTGCGCGTGGTCCTGGGCGGCACCGGTATCGACGGTGCCGTAAGTGCGGCCGGTGTCCACCCCGGAGCGAGCGGCAGACAGTGCCAGGTCGCGGCCGTAGAAGAACAACCCGGTCTGCAACAGCGTCATGAACGTCATCAGGATCAGCGAATACAGCACCGCTACCTGCACGTTCACCGCGCTGCCACGCTCCCCGTTCTCGGCCCGTAGACGGTTCACGTCAATGCACCACACCCATCAGGGTGAGCGGTGCGTGCCGCGATCTTCAGTTCTACCGTCAGCGTCACCGCGTTGCGTCGTGTGAATGAGTGGGTGTTGTTCACGGTGTCACCTTCTGCGATCAAGGTTGGTGGGTGGTGAGTAGGCCGGGCACAGTTGTGCGCTGGGCTACTCACCACCCGGTAACCGGGGTGGGCATGTCAGCCCAGCGCACCCATCTTCTTCGCGACGAACGCGGCCACCGCGATGCCGATCACCCCTGCGGCGGCGGCTCCGATGCCGATGTGGACTCCCTCGTCGGTGTTGCGGGCCCCGCCGAGTTCGGGCTCCTCGGTCAGTGCCGTCATCCGGGTCTGGGCGTTGATCAGGGCGAGGTTCGCCCGGTCGCGCAGGGTGGTCATGGTGTTCTCCTTCGAGTCGTGTGGTGCCCTGGGTGGTGCGGGTATGCACGTTGTTCTCCTTTCGTTCTTCCGGTGGTGTTTTCCCCCTACTGCACGAGCAGGGAAATCATGGGGTAGCCGATCCAGATCGCGATGACCCACACCATGGCCACCGAGGGGGAGCTCATCTTGTCCGACGCCTTGTTCTGCGCGGCGCGTTGCTCGGTTTGCATCTGCGCGGTGAGGCTGTCGGCCCGCTCGATGAGGGTGGAGACCACCGCGGAGCCGTCCGCCCCGGCACCGGCGGCGATGTCGGAAAGATCGGACAGCTCATCCACGTCGACTTCCTCCCCGAAGCGGCGTAACCCTTCCCAGGGTTGTTCCCCCGCGCGGCGGGCCAGGTCGAGTTGCGCCCGCAACCGGCCGAACGCCCACGAGCTCGTGGCCAGGGTGGTGGGTCGGGTCATGGCTTCCACGACCCCGGACCCGGACTGGGACAGCAACGCGACCTGACGCAGGTAGGACACAGTGGCGTGCCGCATCTGTTGGCGGGCGGCGGTGGCGCGGCGAGTAACGCTGCTCGCGGTGTTGCTGAACCCCAAGAATGCGCCGCCCAGGGTGCCGAGGACCGGCACCCACAGCGGCAGGGGCGCGGTCACGATGACCGACACCACCGCCAACCCCGGACCCAACAGGACCGCGAACTGCATCATCGTGCTCAGCCGGGTCACCAGGAACCGTTCCCGACTCCACCCGATGACCTGCAGGTCCGCGGCGGGGACGGTGCCGGGCAGGCGCAGCGCCAACGCCGTCCACCGGGTGTCGACCATCTGCCGCCATCTGCCGGTGCTGCTCTGGGCGCCCCAGGGTTGGCGCACCGGGACCCGCTCATCCAAACGGTCCAGGGCGTCGTCCAGGCGGACTGGGGCGGCGGGTTGAAACGCGGCCAGCAACGCCACGACAGCGAGGCCGCCGATCACCCCGACGGCGAGGAACACCACGAGCTGGCTGTTCATGACCGCACTCCGGTGAGAAAGCGGGGGGCGGGTTTCCCCAAGGACAAGGTTCGCATGCGGACGAGCATCACTGCGGCGAACGCGAGGAGCGCGGCCATGACGAGCTGCCCGGTCACCGTGGAGTAAGCACTGCTCATCGCCGGCACGAAACCCGAGACGACGATGAGTCCGGCGAGCATCAGCATCAGCACCCGCATGGCTTGGCGGGGTTGGGCGCGTTCGGCTTCGACCTCGTCGCGGGAGCGGACCTCCCTGCCCAGTTGCGCGGCGAGGCGGCGCAACACGTCGGCCACCCCACCGCCCTGGCGGTCCAATGCCAGCATCAGGGCGGCGGCCACATCGTCGCCGGTGGAGTCGTCGACATCATCGGCGAAGGCCTGCAGAGCGGCGGTGTACCCCCATTCCATGCTCGACAGGCGCTGTGCCAACCCGCGGACTTCGACCTCGATGGCTTCGGGGGCGCGGCGGGTGGATTCCCGGATGCACTGCACCAGCCCGGTGGCCCCGCCACCGGCGAGGCGATCAGCCATCCCCCGGCACCACACCTCGAGGGCTTCCAGGCGGTCCAGGCGCCGGTTCGCGATCGCATTGGACCCCAGCAGCCAGGGCAACGCCACGACGGCGAAACCTGAGGCCAGGGCGGCGACCGACCACCCGGTCAACACACCCACCGCCACCATCACCCCGACGGCGATCAGCGCCCGGCGGGGGGTGGGCCGAATCCCCGGTGCTGCGGTGTCCGGGGTGGCCAGCAGATGGCGAACCCGACGCGACACCCGGCCACCGAACACGGTCGGGTCGGTGCCGGCGCCGCGCCACACCGCGACCAGGGTGAGCACGCTGGCGGCGAGGCCCCCACCGCACACGGCGGGCAGCACGACGGGCAGGACGTCGCTCACGGCAACACCCCCACGTCGCTTCGCTCGCTCACTGGAACACCCCGACGTCGCTTCGGACGCTCACCCGAACTCACCTCGGCGCAGATCCTCCGACCAGATGTCTCCCTCGCGCAGGGAGGCAAGATTGAACCCGATTTTCGTAAACGGTCTCTTCAACTGCGGTGCCTGCTGGAACACCCCCCGCGGGTCGCCCCCGGTGAGTTCGTCGCCGGTGTCCGCGGGTTGGTAGATCATGTTCGTGGACACTTTCCCGATCGGGGAGACGGTGGTGACTTCCGCGATCTGGGCGCAGAAGCGGGCGGCGTCCCCGCCGATGTCGGTGTGATCGAGCTGCTCGACGTGCACCACGTAGTCCACGCCTTGGGCGGCGAGGCGGGTCAAGTACTCCGGGCTCATCCCCGGGGCCCCCTCCATCGCCATGGTGACCAGGCGGTCGAGGGCGTCGTCGGCGGAGTTGGCATGCAGGGTGCACATCGATCCGGGCAGCCCCG
>JAABUH010002896.1_pt1 | contig 15668 bp, 13 predicted proteins | sample 5559121 | NCBI WGS metagenome assembly JAABUH01 (sample SAMN10711871, study PRJNA513364) | rock metagenome | isolation source: Antarctica rocks | place: Antarctica: Victoria Land, Battleship Promontory nord | collected 2015-12-28
GTCGAGTTGATTGCTGACTCAATGAAACAGTTGTTCTTCGATGTTTATGTTTCATGAGATGACAGCTTTCTCAGCTTCGACTGAAGCATCGATGAGTAGAAGTGAAACTCTTCTATTGACAATGCTTCTAAGCAGGCGAGTTGTTCGAAATTCAACTAACTCGACGTCGCGTGTCATGATGAGAGAAGATAGAAGTTGTTGGGGTAAGAATAGATGAGAAGTTGATGTTTTGAATTGATGTTTTTTGATGAGTGAAAATTCAAAGAATTTCTTGTGAATTTCAGGTAATAATTGAGTGCTTTATTCGAAGAATTTCTTGCGGATAGAATGATGAAAATGAGTGTAGAATCGAAGAATCTCTTGCGATCTAAAATGGTGATGCAAATTTGAAGAATTTCTTGCAAATTTTCCTTACTGAATAGATTGTCTTGTATCGTCTATTCGTCGATAGCAGAATAGTAGATGATGAGCATTTATCTAATGTTAGAGATCTGGCTAGAGCGAGTCAGATAGAGGTGTCATTTAACTAGAAGATAAATGCTAAGAAAGAAAGATAGCTACGGGAAAGAAGCTGACTACATATGTGTGTTTCTCAGCCGACGCTAGGCTCAATAGAGACTAGTCAAGGTGACGAAGCGAGAATAGACCTGATAAGGCTAGAAGGCTGAGCCTGGCAAGACTAGAATCGTGACAATTTGAATCAGTCATTCTGCATGTATAAGCAGAAGAAATAAAGATATGTTTTGATGTTCTGATTTGCTCATTCACTCTGATCGTTGATTTGTAAATGATAAACTGTAAACAATTGAAGAAAAATGTTTAAATGTTTGCAGATGTTGAGATCGTGCCTAGAAACTAATCAGAGTGCGTGCATGACTAGAATGTTTAATCTATAGAGATAGCTATAACTAAGACTTTAAGAATACAGAAGAAAGAAGATACAAAAGACAAGAAGAACACACTCTATATAGTAGTTATTCAGATTCGACGCTAGTCTCAAAGAGAACATGTTGAAACACAAGAAAGATGTTGATTCGAAAGATGTTTGCGACACAAAGAAATGTGTTTGCCATAGACATCTGTTAACTATTCGTAACATAAAGAAGTGTGTTTGCCTAGAAGGCAATAGAAACTGGTTAGAAGATGCTAGAAAACGAAACAGATACTGAGTCAGATGTAGATCAGCTTTAAATCAGATCTCGACTAGATTGTTGACTAGTTCTAATCAATACGCAGTGAACTCGCTAGCGTTCACTGCGAATTGATTAGAATTTGACCTTTGACACATTCGTAACATTATTCTTCTCTTCGAAAATTCATGTTCACATGAATAGAACAAATAAAACGCAAATTTTCACTGTTTTTCAATTTAGTGTGACTTGTCTGAATAGAGCTTATGAAATTCGACTAGAACTTTCTTCGAGCTCTCGAATTCTTCTTTATCAACATAGTATCATTCATCGTTTCGATCTAGTCTCGTTCATTTGACTTTGTATTGTATTCGATCTCGATAGCATCTAGAGTTCAAAATGTCATCTATCTTTCAGTGCTCATCGTCTTTGATAGTGAGAGATCTGAGTGATTCTGAATGCTGTTCTGATAAGAAATCGTCGAGATAAGAACGTAATAGCTTCGAACTGAACATCGAATGCAGCTGCTTCATGCTTATTAATAGACGAAGATGATAGAAGATTTCAACTTTGACAGTGATTTGATAGAGTTCTAGTTGTTTATCTTTCAAATCTTTGCATAATCTTATTGTTTTGATGTTTCTAGAGAATAATCAAACTCAGTCATCTACTTCATAAATGACATCTCGTCTATGTTTATTGATCTGAGCTTTGATGATCTGCTTCGTCTTTTTCAATTGCTGATGATTGAAGATAAGAAGTTCTTTCATTCAAATGATAATATCGTCTGCTTTTTTAGCTTCAAGACGTTCACAAGTTGTTTCATAATCAGTTGTATCTGAATTGAAACTCATTCATGAGTGAAAACTTTTATTGAAGTAGAATGAAGTCATTGAGATGATTGAGAAGATATTGAAATTCTCGCTGAATTTCATCATGAAAAGTCATTTCGCTCAGTCATTCTGCATGTAGTTACAGTAGATTCTTAATTCGCATTCAATCTCTTGATTGACTCATTCTGATTGATCATTGATTTCAGAATGATAAACTGTTGATAAACTAGTCGTGATTCTTAGTCGCTTGCAAAGACTTTGTCACATTGTTGATATGAATTGAAAGTCTCTGTTCGAAACAATGAAACTGAATAAATCATGAAGTCGATAGACATTTCATAGCATGATTCAAATGATTTCTTCAACTGAGATGTCTTCGTCTCTTCAATGACAGAAAACATAGTGATGTTTCTTGATGAGACGACATATGATTGTGCAAATGACGTTATAATCTTTTGATAGAGATAACTCAGTGATGAAGTTCATGACTATATCTTTTTAGCATTTCTGTGAAATTGAAAGAGAATGAAGAAGTTCATTGATACTATCTTTAGATATCTTGCTTCGCTGATAAACATGACAGTTTCAAATGTACTGTCTAATCGTTGCTCGATGATCTGATCAATAGTAGAAGCGTTGAACTAGATCGACAGTTCTTCTATTTTCGAGATGAGAGATGAAAGACTGATCATGAATTTTCTTTAGCAATTTGGTATGCATATTCTCAGAAACTCACAGTAGGTCTTTTCTGAACAGAACGTTGTCAACGATCTCGCAGTGCTTTAATTCAGTGCTATAAAGTTTGAGCTTGTTTTCGCTTATAGCTTGTTTATACTCTCTGCAAAGCTCATTCATTTTGTTGACATCTTTTACTCGCTGATAGAAATCAACTTCAGATTCAGTAGCTAAAACATTTATTTTATCAGAGATCAGAATAGTCTGATAGCAATCTTCAGTACGTTGAGCTGATTCAGAGATATCTGCTATTGACATTCTGATTAAAGCATCGACTTTAGTGTTCATTTTACCTGATCGAAATATGATCTGAAAGTTGAACTCTGACAGAATGTTCAGATAGTTGACTTGACATCGAGTTAACTGTTTGTTTTTCATGAAGATCTTCAAAGTCTGATGATCGATGAATATCTGAATGAGTAACTTGATGCATTCAAGCTCAGATCTTCAGTGTTTGAAACATTGAATAATGATCAGAAGTTTCTTGTCATAGATGTGATAATTGCATTCAGCGAAAACCATGCTTTTGCTGTAGAAGACTACTGAGTGAAGAACATTCTCATCATCATACTGAGATAGTATTTCTTCTTTGACATAGTTCAAGACATCGATCTTCAGAATAGTCTGTCGTTTGAAATCAAAATGTCGTAATACTGAGATCGAGCTGATCTGTTCTTTTAGATCATCAAAAGCTTGAACACAGACTTTGTTTCAAACAAAAGACGTGTTCTTTCTAGTCAGCTGAGTGAAGAGTTTAGCTAGCTTCGAGAAGTTCTTAATGAAACGACGATAGAAGTTAATAAATCTCACGAAGTTCTGAACTTCTTTTAGGTTGATCAACGTAGTTCAGTTGACTATGACTTTCACTTTGATAGAATTCATACGAAGATCTTGTTCTGATACTATGACTTTTAAGAAGATAATTTCTTCTACATCGAATTCGCACTTTCGAATATTCATCTGTAGATCAGCTTCTCGTAAGCGATTTAATATCATTTTGACATGTTGTTTATGTTCTCGTTGAGTTTTGCTGTAAATCAGAATATCATTTAGATAGACTTGACAAAAGTCATTTAAAAAGTCTCATAGAATATCATTCATATACTGCTGAAATGAGGCAGAATCATTGATAAGTTCAAAGAATAACATCTTTGATTTGTATGCTTCTAAAGCGATAATAAAGATAGTGTAGTTCTCACTATCAGAGTGCATTCATAGTTTATTGAACATTGAAATAATATTCAATCGAGTCAGGTGCTTGCAATCAACTATTTTGTCAATCATCTCATTTATCAGAGATAAAGAATAGCGATTTCTTTTGATAATAGCATTGAGTTTTCAATAGTCAACGCAGAATCGTAGATTTTCATTTGCTTTTAAAGCAAACAGAACAAAAGAGAAATACGAAGCTTTGCTAGAAATTATAAATTCTTTGAAAAGATTCTCGTTCAGATATTTCTTTACTTTCTGAAGCTTGTAGAGAGACATTTGATATGCTCAGCAGCGAGATGACGTTGCATCACTAGTAAGCTCTATCTTATGATCATACGAATGATGAGACGATAGCTTGTCTGCTTGAGCTCGATCAAAGACGTCTAGAAAATTCTGATATTTTGATGATAGCTTGACTTTAATATCTTCTAGATTCTGAGTCGTTTCATTAACTGAGAAGACGTTTATGACATCTAGTTCGCATTGAGTATTGTAGACGATTTTTCTATCTATGTCTTCAACGAACATAGCAAAAAGCTCTGTATGATTCTTCTTTGATCGTTTTATCAGTGTTTGAAAAGAAGCGACGTCTATGTTTTGAATCGAGAATGATTCTTTCTAAATAATCGAAACTGAGCGCTTAAGTATCTTAGAAACACTGCTGTGAGCTGTGAAAGAGATCGAAGTTGATCGCAATCAACTTGAGTGCTTCGTATTTGACGAAATCGAAAACATCGAAATAGAAGTATTTAATTGATCAGGAAACACGATAGCATCATGATGCATGTTCAATAATATTTCATTTTTGTTCATTCAGAGTTTGCTCAATATAGCTTCATGATGTTCAATATCAGCTATCAGCATTGACACAATTAGTTTCTTATGACTTTCAATTGTAAGATTGAGTAGAATCTTATGAGTAATAATCTTCTTGAACAGCTTCTCATCATAGTCTCGTATTAACTTCTCTTTTGTCAGCAATATAAATTGTATTTTGAGTAGGCCTGCCGTCGGGTTCGGGTTGCTCAACCCAACTCAGGTTGAGTTTCAGTGTTGAGTTGAGTTGAGAGAGATCAACCCAACCCAATCGAGTTGAGTCAGACTCTCGACTCAACCCAGTCAACTCGATTGCAGGCCTACTTTCTACCAAATTCCCTATCAAATTCTCTATCAAAGTGACCAAACTCTCTATCAAACTCTCTACCAAACTCTCTACCATGTTCCCTATCATATTCCCATCATATTTCCCACTATGTTCCTCATTATATTTTCTATCATATTCTCTACTACACTTTCTATCATATTTCCCACCATATTTCCATCATATTTCTCACTATATTCCCTATCATATTCCCCACCAATCTCTCTATCAAATTCCCTACCAAATTGATTGCAAAATTGATTGCAAAAAAAAAAAATTTGAAAAAAAAGGGGAAAAGTATACTATTTTTAGTACATAGTATACTATATTTAGTAACAAAAATCGAGTTCGAGCAACTCAACCCGATTCTGGGTTGAGCCTGGGTTGAGAGAAGTCAACTCAACCTCAACCCAAACTCAGAATTGGATTTAGTTGATCTCTCTCAACCCAACTCAACTCTAACTTGACGACAGGCCTAATTTTGAGTTTCTGACATATTTTATCGATCAGTCTAGTATGTATCAGTGTGTAGATGATGAAATCACTGTCTATCAAAGATTGCAAACTGAACGAGTTGCTCTGAGAGATGAGAACTGCATCGATCAGAAACGACTTTTTGAAGTAGTTTTCTTCTGATAGAATTTCGGCTAAATTGCACAAAGATATGATCTTTATCTCTTTGATGATTCTGAAAGAGATAGTTAGTTTTTTGAATCGAAATCTGACTCAGAGTCAGAACGATTGAACTCATCATCTTTTAAGACATTAATTCTAGATCGATCGAGACATTCTTTAGAAGTATGATCTGATTTGTGACAGGTGAAACAGATTTCGACTTGTAAATCAATGTCTTTGACGCTAGTTAAAATCGCGTCATACGACTTTGAATGATCGACAAAAGTAGTAACTTCGATCTTTTTATAGAAGTTCAATGAATCTCGTTTCTCAGCAAAGATGACTTGCTTTCTGACTTTGATCAGAAATTTCTTTTTCTTGATGTCGTTCATGACTCAATGCTTATTGTTCAAATGAATCAGATAACTTTAAATTTCATTAAAAGATTCTGACTGAATTAACTGATTACTTCAAGTTGCACGAAGACAATAGACTATCTTGTCTCGTAGATCAACGATCAATTGCTTTTCGTGATACTTTAGATAAAAGAACAGACGTTGAAACATTGAATAGAAATCACTGAATTTGCTCTTTTCTTGAGTGAGATTGATGTATTCTCTTCGAAAGTTTGTCTCTTTGTCGAAATCATCATATAGCTGAGCAAGTTCATCTAGTAGATCGTTGACTGTTGAATAGAGATTCAATGAATCTCGCTGACGTCTGACTAGAATGACTTTGACTACGTCTTCGCTTATTCTAAAGTGAATGTAAGCTAGTATAGCTCTGTCGTTGTCGAAATGATCGATGTTGATTTCTAGCTTGTCACGAATCTTTTTCTGTCAATCATTTCAGATAGATTCTTTTTCATCAGTAAACAAAGATGAATTCAGAAGCTTTTGAGATCACTTGAATGAACTAAATAGCATAGAGAGAAAAGAAGTAACTTCTTTAGATGATTGCATTTGATGTTGTACTTCAGTCAATTTGTTTCAAAACGTTTGATTTAATTGATTCGATTATTTTTTAACTTGATTCATTTTCTCAAAATGAGTCTTTCATATTTATTCGTTAAGTATCTTGTCAAATAACTCACAAGTCTTCACATTTAAGTCTCGTTGAGTTTGAAGACTGTTTAAATCTTCTAGAAACACTTCTGAATCTTGTTCAACTCAGTGTTGTAACTGCTTTACATTTTTTATATTTCAGAGAATAGAAGCTTTCAGAGATTCATTGAAAGTCTGAGAATGAGACAAAGAGTGATGATGTTTTCGTACGAAGTTGATTCTAAGATATTTCAATATGCGAAGTGATAGCTCAGAATAGATGACTGAATCTGAAGTGACAAAAGAATAGAGACTTTGATAACTTTCAGAGAAATTTTTCACAGATGATCGAGTCATAGCGAAAGTTTGACGACTGAGCGAAAAATGATGCTCAACAGTAGATAGTGAGATCATAGTTCAAGTTGTTTAGTCTTCAAAGAAGAGTGTTGCTGATTTGAGAGAGTTTTTTGTGATTCTCAAGCAATCAATGAAGATTCTTTATCATTGATTCTATTAATCGATTTGAACTGATGCTATTAACTGAGCGATAGATTCTTTAGCAATCACATGATCATATGTTTTTGTTGATTCTATTGATTTCTTGATGTTGTTCTGTCTTTCGATGTCATTGATCATCAGATACATAAATTTCTTTATACTCGTTTCGTTGTCAGTCAAGTGAATTTGAATGAATATAGAAATCAGTATCATGTGATTAACGAATTCTTAAAGTAATGTTGAGATCGTGTCTAGAAACTAATCAGAGTGCGTGCGTGACTAGAATGTTTGATCTATAAAGATAGCTATAACTAAGACTTTAAAAATACAGAAGAAAGAAGATACAAAAGACAAGAAGAACACGCTCTATATAGTAGTTACTCAGGTTCGACGCTAGTCTCAAAGAGAACATGTTGAAACACAAGAAAGATGTTGATTCGAAAGATGTTTGCGACACAAAGAAATGTGTTTGTCATAAACATCTGTTAACTACTCGTAACACAAAGAAGTGTGTTTGTCTAGAAGGCAATAGAAACTGATTAAAAGATGCTAGAGAACGAAACAGATGCTGAGTCAAATGTAGATCAGCTTTAGATCAGATCTCGACTAGATTGTTGATTAACTTTAATCAATACACAGTGAACTCGCTAGCATTCACTGCGAATTGATTAGAGTTTGATCTTTGACACATTCGTAACAGCAGAGAAACTTTCAAAGAATGAAGATGAACTGCAAATCTTGATTGAATACAATGAAGTTGAGTAAATTATAAGTTTGATATACTCATTGAATTAACAGCTCAGCTGTTCTTTCTGCTATAATATCTTCATCATCAGTAATGCAAGAAATGTAATGTCTTTTCTTTAATAATTTGCAGACTACAGTCAGAATCATGTTGTAATCATCAAAAGAAGATAGATTGATAATAAAATTCATGACTATGTCACGTCATTACTGTTCAAATATCAACAGAGAATGTAGTAGTTCATTGAATTTATCTTAAAATGTCTTTAAATGTTGACAGATATAACAGTTTTTAATATAATGATCTACTGTTTTTTGCATCAAGAATCAATAGTAACATCATTTTATAACTTTTACAGTTTTAAAAATATTGAGATGATCAATTGAAAATTGATCATGCATCTCATGAATTAAATTCATTTGTAGAATCTTGTTAAATGAAACTCATAAATAATTATCTTGATACAGAATTTCATTCTGAACTCAACAATTCTTCAATTTGATGTCTTTTCATTATACTTCATCTTTTTATACAACTTCGCAAAACAGAATACAATTTTCATTGATTTTATTAATTTTAAGAATCTGTTAATAGATTAATTAATTGACATTCTTCTTTAAATCAGCAATCTTCATCTGATTCAATGTTAAAATCATGATTCATTGATAATGACAGCATTCATTCTCAAAATCTTTGAATACAACGTTGATTCAACGAGTTAATGCATTGATCTTGATGTTTTATTTATCAGATTAATACATTATCTTGAAGTTAAAATTGATAAGCTTTTGTACTCAGCGTATCTGTCACTTACTAAGCTCTTTATCTTTCATCAATGATGTCAGCGCTTGATGATTGATGAAGACTTTGATGAAAATGTCAGTCAACTTCAGCTCAGCCTGTCAATGCTTAAATACTTAAATGATGATCAACAGTTTCTTATTATATATTTTGTAGTGGCATTCAGCGAAAGATAGATTCTTGCTATAAAAGATAACAGAATGTAATGTCTTTTCATCATCATACTGAGACAAAACTTCATCATTGACGTAGTTGAATGAGTCAGTTTCAAGAATTGTCTCGTAAGTTTGATCAAAATGACGAAGTATTGAAGTTTTAATCATGCATTTCTTCATATGATTAAACATCATCTGATACATCTGATTTCATTCAAATATGATCTTCTTTTAAATAAGTTGAATCATGAAACAAACAATCTTCAAGAAATTCTTGATAAAGCATTGATAGAAATTGCAGAAGTTGATGAAGAATTGTATCTGAATGAGATTGATGAAAATAAATCATTCAATAATCATCTGTATCTTCTGAGAATTCATCTTTAATTTCTTAATGAATATTAATAGTTTTAGAAAGATGATCTCTTGCATATGAAACTTGCATTTATTTATGTTTATCTGTAGATCAGTCTTTCATAGTCATTGCAAGATTAATTATACATGTCATTTGTATTCTTTCAGAGTTTTACTGTAAATGATAATATCATTTAAATAGATTTGACAAAACTGATATAAATATTCAAACAATGCATCATTCATGTAATATTGATAGAAAGCAAATTCGTTAATTAAATTGAAGAATATTACATGATATTTGTATGAGTTGAAGAAAATAATGAAGATAGTCAAATTCTTGCTATCTGAATGCATGTGTAGTTTGTTGAATGCAATAATGATGTTCAATTAAATCAGATACTTGCTTTTTTATATATGAGCAAAAGTTTCATCTATTAATGACAAAGAGTAGCAATTTCGTTTGATCAAAGCATTCAGCTTTTTATAATTTATATAGAAATGCAAGTTATTGTTTTTCTTTTCAATGAACAAGATGAACGAGACGTAAAGAACGAAGCTTAAGAAAATAAACTCTTTGTTTAAATGTTTAATCAGATACTCTTTTACCTTCTGAAGTTTGTAATTGAACATTTTATAAAGTCTGCTTCAAGAAAATATTCTTTTGTCAATTAACTCAATTTTGTGATCATAGAAATGATGAGATGATAGCTGATCAATCATCGCTCGATTGAAAACATTTAAATAATCATGATACTTGAAAGAAAGTTTAACTTTGATCTGCTTGAGAATCTTGACGTGAAAAAGTTCATGCAGATTCATACTTTTGAACTTATTCTCAACTGTACTTATGAATTGATCAATTTCAGAAATAATAATGATAAAGATGTTTACATCTGATCATTTGATCAGAGTTTTATAAATTGCAGTTTCTATCATTGCAATGTTCATTGAATCTGAGAACTGTTTAAAATCTTTGACGTTAATTAGACTGGTTGCGTCGAGTCGAATCATCAAGGTCGAGTCGAATTCTCAGCTCGTTAAGACTCGATTCAAGTCAGAATTCTTGACTTAAGTATTTGAGTCAAATCAAGATGTTCAATTCGAGTAATTGAATTGAGTCAGAAGGGTGAAATCGAGTATCGACTTGAAATACTCGACTCGATTCGTCAAGACATGAAGATAGATAGATAGATATTCTATTATGACTTTCTATTATGACTTCTTACCATGACTTTCTATCAAATAATCTTCATGTTTCCCTATCATAGCTTTTCTTCATGACTCTCTATCAAACAGTCTTCATAGTTTCCCGTCATGACTTTCTATCATAGCTTTCTATCATAGCTTTCTATCAAAGCTCTCTATCAAACGATCTTCATGTTTTTCTTCATGTTTCTCTTCATGTTTCTCTTTATGACTCTCTATCAAAAAAATAATGCAAAAAGGTAATGCAAAGGCGAAAACCCGGAAAATTTTCTATATTTAGTTCTTTTGACGTCATTTTCAATTGCTTGACGAGTCGAGTCGAGAACTCAAATTGAATTCTGACTCGAAATCAATATCAAGCTTAGTCAGAATGTTTGACTCAAGTAATTGAGTCGAATCGAGATGTTCGATTCAAGTAATTGAGTTGAGTCAGAATGTGATCAGTCTAATGTTAATCAAAGCTGCATTACATAATTTTGATTATTCAACTGACTTTGATGACTTCTCAGTCTTGCTGAATGAAAATGATTTCTCGCTGAGTTGAGTGATAACAGAAGAGAAAAATCTCTTTAATATATGAGTAGAAATTAAGCTCTTCTGTTTCATCATTGTTTTCTTGCTTTAAAAAAGAACAGTTGAGCGAGAATTGAAATCTGAAAATTGAAGAAAGTCAATTTACATATCTATGATTAAATTTATTTTGTTCATTCATGTTTTTTCTAGAATTATTTGATGTTGTTTTAATCAAGTGATCAATATAAAAGCAATGTTTACTGTATGATCTTGAATCATTAAATTCAAATAAATGACATGAGTAATAAACTTTTTTGCATAATGATCATTGAATTCTCATATTGACTTTGCTTTAATCAAAGTCAGAAGTTCAATTTGCAACTGATCACAAACAATTTGCGCGATTACTTCATTAATGAATGAATAGTCAGCAGCTTCAGTGTCAATCAATGATTTTAATGAGTAACTAATTTCATTGCTAGAAAGTATACATTCAATTAAATCTGTCATCGAGTTAGAATTGAATTGAGTTGAGAAAAGTCAACTTAATTCAATTCTGAATTTGAATTGAGATTGAGTTGATCTCTTTCAACTTGAGTTCAACTTGAGATTGAGTTGAATTGCTTGAACTCGATTTCTATATACTAAATATAGTATACTATGTATCAAAAATAGTATAACTCTCTCAATTTTTTTCCAATTTTTTTGCAATCAATTTTGCAATTAATTTTAATAAAGTAATGAGCATGTGAGTTTGATAGAAAATTTGGTGGGAAATTTGGTAGAGAGTTTGGTAGAAAAGTTGGTGAGAAGTTTGATAGAAAATTTGGTGGGAAATTTGGTAGAGAGTTTGGTAGAAAAGTTGGTGAGAAGTTTGATGAAAAATTTGATGAAAAATTTGATAGAAAGTTTGGTGAAGAATTTGATAGAAAATTTGATAGATAAGTAAGTAGCTTAGTTGATAGCTGAACATGTAGATAGACGAGTAGATAGAATGATGAGTAAAGTGATAAGTAGAGTGACGAGTAGAATGACGAGTAAAGTAGTGAGTAGAGTAGTGAGTAGAATGATGAGTAGAATGATGAGTAGAATGATGAGTTGACATTTAAACATGTTAATATGCTTGAAAAGCTCTTTAACCTCTTTTTCTAGACCTGCAATTGAGTTCAAATCAACTCGTCAAGTTGATCGAGTTGAATCAAGAATCTGATTCAACTCGATTAAGTTGAGTTGATCTTTCTCAACTCAACTCAACTCTGAAACTCAACTTGAACTCGACGACAGATTAACATTCAATAGTCAAAGATTCAGAAGCAAAAGAATCATTTAACATGTTCATCATTGAAGAAATTAACACATCTTTCATTGCATCTTTGATGAAAGTTACTAGTTTTTTGTCTCATCATTCTTAATAAACATTTTCTCATTCTCTTTATTCTTAAAAATGATGATTTCATGTAAATGAAGAATGAAAGCACAAGATGTCAAAATGTTAATCTTGTTTAATTGAAAACAGTTCTTGAATAAGTGATTTGAAATCTTGCATATGTAGCAGATGATGAGTATTCTCGCTTGATCAGACTTGAAGATAAAAAAGATGATGAATTTAACATAGTTGATTATCAAGATTGACAGTGCTGATGAGAAAGTAATGCATTTGTTAAATACAACAGTGAGTTTAAGAATTCATCACTCACTGCGTAACTGATAATTAACTCACTATTTATTATTCACATCTTGAAGAAAGTTCTTTAAATGAATAAGTGAAACAAAATTCTTGAAACAAATCAATAAAATGTTTTGCAGATGATTATTGATTTTATTCTGAAGATCATTCATCAGAATGCAATCATCATAGCTGAAATAACTGAATAACTTCATGAACTTGAAGTAAAAGATATTAAAAGACTTGTTGAGTTGTTTCAGAGCATTATATTTGCAATGACACTTTTAATTTTTATTTAAATCATCATATATTTTCTTCAAATGCTCAAATAACTTGTCAATAAATATGTATGAATAAGAGAAATCATGATGATGTCTGACAAAGATGTGCTTAGCAGCATCATCTTTTAACCTGAATATCACATAAATAATATAAATATTCTCAATATCAAAATGATCAACATTTATCTTGAGCTTATCATTAATCTTAATTCTTCAGCTGTTTCATATTAACTCATCTTCATCAATGAATATAAATAAGTTTAAAAACTTAAAGAACTTGTGATGATCATTTTTAAATAAAGTGAATGACTTTCGTCAAGTAGAATTCTCAATAAAAGCTTGTGACTTAATGTCTTGTCATGTTCAAAGCTGATCAGCTTAACGTTGTTTCTTTTTGAAAATTAACATTTCTTCTCATAATTAAGTGTTGATCTCTTTTAAAATGTTGATTGTCACATGATTGATTTTTAACTGATTCAATTTCTTGTTATGTTCAGTCTGCATGAAGATTCAGTGCTTCATCGACGTTTTGACGAAGAGCTTAAGTAGCTTGTAAGCTAGTGAGCAACGACATCTGAATCTTAATGCGCTTGAGACGCATATGCTAGCTACTAGAACAGACACTTTTCATAATTCAACGATTAGCTGATTTAGCAACATAGATTAATCATCAGTCAGTCGTTAGCTGATTAGACCAGCTACAAGCTGATTCAACAGAGTAGAACTCGTATCAAGCTATCGTGCGTTCATGATTCTGCGCGATGTTTATCTTAGTAAGCTTCAATTTTAATTCACTCATTTTTCTCATCACAGTTATTCAATTATCGTACATCATGTCTGTCAGTGATCGCGCAGAACTCGTCTTTCTACAACGTCTACAGTCTTATTTATCATCAGTTTCGATCACAGCAGTCGATCGTGCTCACAGCGATCTCATGTACAATTATCAGTCTGCTCAGTTTCGAAATAGATTGAAACAGATTGATTACGCGTCTCTTCTTCTACAATTGAAGATTTCGACTTTGATTGATCAGAATGCGAAGATCTTTGAGCAGAAGATTGACGAGACTGCGAAACAACTGATGATGAATATATACGATAATTTGATTTGAACATTCGATATTGAGAAGAAATGACATTTCATCGAAATCATCATCTACGCGAAACTCATCATCAAATCTATTCTTCGCTTGAAAAATCGAATCGAAGCTTTCATTCACTCGAAACGTTCTTCTTCGATGACAGAAAAGACATCGATAGAAGAAAAGAGTGCTAGTGTACATAGAAAGAGAACACTATTTCGAGAATTTACAGCTCTCTTCAACAAGTCGTGAACTTCTACTGACAGACGTCGTGTGTAATGCGTCAGATGCATTGAAGAATGCATAGAGTAAGTAGAAATTTCGTTCAACGAACAAGCAGACACTATGATTAATAGATTAATTAATTTTAGATTTTTTCATCATCTGAACTATGTAAGTTCTTGTATGTCGCTAGCTGCTACACAATCAATCTCATTGTTTACAGATCTTTACAGTGAAATTTCAGTCGCTTGTTCGTTCTTAATACTCTGTCATCATAGTCATGACTAGACGCTATCGACTGAAATGTTTTGACCATTCATATATGCTTCATTCAACGTGACTATATGCTTTTCACTCATTTTCTTCGATTTATCTCAATCTACTTCAATTTACCTCAATTTACTCTAATTTACCTCAACTTACACAATGTTGAACTTTCTTTATTATTGAGTGAATTTCGTCTTTTCTCGCCTGTCTAAGCTCGCAAGCTCGTTCGTCTTTCGAGCTTTCTTTTTCAGAAAACTCTCTTCGTATAAGATGTTGAATGTATCTCAGTCGATGTAATTATTCACGTAAAAGAACTTCTTGCTTTCAGTTGATATCAGATGTGCACTTCGTAGTATAGTACTCATATTGTAAAATCGTTGACACTCAAGATATCGAGGCTTCTTGACAGTATTCTTCGATCACTGCTCGACTTCTATCATATCATGTAAAGCATCAAGTACTTCGTTGTTTTTGAGCTTTAGCAATTCTATTAAAGCTCTCGAGTATTGCACAGGTTTCTCATTGTCATCTTGACAAAGTGAATCACAAACAGTGATTATAATTTGCAACTGTCTCATCAGTCTATCATTCAGAGCTTCGACTATGTCAGAATTTTCTTGATCATTCTCAGCATACTCTTGAACATAGACGTAGTCACATCTTCAATTCAACATTTGTCTCTGTCATGCAGAAGCACATCGAATTTGCTTTGATGTAAGCTTCTCAAAGTCTGTCAAGTCTTTATCTTCGCGTCTTCAGCATTCAATTGATGCATGAACAGAAACGAAGTAATTGTTTATTCAGAAGAAGTCGATTTCTTTTTGATTCATTTGATACTTGTTTGACTTTATTTCTGATTTCTTGCGTCGAGATTCTCTTATAAAAATCGACAATTCGTTCAAGAAACTCTCAATATATGTCGTCTTCGCTATTTCAGAAGCGATGCGTCAGAATCAAGAATTACTAGATCAGTTTCATCATCGATTTGAATTCATTTCTGACAAACTTCATTCAAGCTGCGTTAAATCAAGACTTCTAGAAGACTTTGTAATCATGACTTTCATTCTCTCGTCAATCTCTGATCTGAACGTGATTAGATCATGAAGAATGATATCTCTCATTGTCAACATATTGACTCGTCAAGTATTGTGATGCAGTATCTGCAT